>ULYE01006217.1_pt1 | contig 13380 bp, 8 predicted proteins | sample 1961921 | NCBI WGS metagenome assembly ULYE01 (sample SAMEA4835856, study PRJEB28245) | human gut metagenome | biome: gut microbiome; material: fecal sample | place: Denmark | collected 2008 | reverse complement strand
TTACCTTTGTATGTGCTATAATAGCAAGCGTTCTTTGGCTTGTTTACATAAATTTCCCCGAAAAATAGTAGAGTTTTATGTTAAAATCGAAAAATAGTTTTTTGTTTTTGAACATTTTATTGATTTTTTTATACCTTTGTGTGCGTAATATTAAATAATAAATAATTAGAGAATTATGAATAAACTTTTACGCTTTGTCTTTATGGCAGTTCTTGCCATGTCGTTTAGTTCGTTGTTCGCAACGAACGTAACTATCAACACCAATAGCAGTTCAACTACTTGGACTACTGAAACGGATAAGTATTCAGGAGTGATTGGGAACTTTAAGGTAACATGTTCGATTGGCACTGGTTCAGTTTTAGGTAATGCTACCCCTCCAGCTTATATTCAAATTCAGAAAGGCAATGTTCTTACCATTGAAGAAACATCTGGATTGGCCATTACTAAGGTTGTGCTTCATGTTAAACAAGGTGCAACTATAAAGGTTAATGGAACTAGTATATCTAAAGCAACCGATAATACTTTTACTTGGGGGGGGGAAAAATACCACTAAGTTTGAAGCTTTAAATGAGGGGACTCCTATCAAACTTACTTCTATTGATATAACCTATGGCGCTGCCGATCCCAATGTTGTTGCAGCTCCAACTTTTGATGCTGTAACTCCTTTTGTAGAAAAAGGACTGGTTACAATCAAGGGTGCTGAGGGTAGCGTAGTTTATTATACAACTGATGGAAGTGTTCCAACAACTTCTTCTTTAAATAATGGAACATCATCGGTTAATGTCGAGGTTACAGAGACAACAACCATAAAGGCTATTGCTGTGAAGAATGGCAAGGAGAGTGTAATGGTTTCTAAGGAATTCGTTTGCTATCAGATTAAGACTATCGCACAGCTGAACGAACTTACAAGTGATCTTAAAAACGTTGCACTCAAACTGACCAATGCAAAAGTCGTTTACGATTATTATAAAGGCTATTATGTTTATGTACGTGAGGGCGAGTATGCTGTGCGTTTTGATGGTATTTTCTTTGGTAACACTGCTATTTCGAATTTAAGCAATTATGTAGTTAACGGTACAGTTCTTGTGGATTTTGCTAAGAACTTTGGTGATTGTACCTTAACTGCTAATAAAGAAACAAAGGTTTCTGATCTAACCCTTACCGAAAGCAGCGAAGTAGCACAGCCTGTTGTTACTACTATCCCTGAATTATTGGAAAAGAAACATGTAGAGGACCTTATCGCTTTGAAGAGTGTCACAATAACAAGTCGTAAGGAGAATTACAGTACTGTGTATGACTTGACTGATGAGAGTGGCAACGTAGTTACTGCTCCTTCTTGCATGTCTGATGATTTGTCGGCAAAGGCAGACGATGGAAATAAATACGACGTTAAGGCTATCTTTGAATCTGTTAATAATGAAGGCATGCCCCAGCTAATTTTGCTCGGCTTCTATGAGATAGCCAATGGTATCACTTCTGTGACACGTCAGGAATCTAACAGCGATGCTACAATATACAATATGTCTGGCCAGCGTGTAGGCAAGTCGTACAAGGGCTTAGTAGTAAAGGCCGGAAAGAAATATATAGCCAAGTAATTAATTTTTCTTGCGATATATCGATAAACATTTATTTATGATAATCAGAGTAAAGAACGTCTTGCCGTTGTTGGCAGCTTTATCCCCTTGTTGCGAAAGTCATGCTTTCGCAACATTGGCACCCGACACCATCGTCGTGGAAAAGAAGCAGGATCCAGCAGCGGCAAGAAACAATGAAAATGTAGTTTTTGGTAAGGTAACAGACGTCAATGGGGAACCCCTCACTGGCGTTTCTATCGTTGTAAAGGGCACTACCAAGGGTACTCACACCGACGTTAATGGCGACTTCAAGATGCCTGTCGGTTCGAAGAACGTGAAGCTTGTGGTTTCGTATCTTGGAATGAAGAAGCAGGAGTTGCAGTGGAAGGGACGCAAGTTGTATGTGGTTCTGGAAGACGACAGTCGTCAGTTGGGCGAGGTTGTGGTGACAGGTTACGGCAATATCGACGCCCGTAAGAACACCAGTGCTGTGACATCGCTCAAGATGGACGACATCCTTATGCCGGGTATGACATCGCTTACAGACGCTTTGGAGGGTCGTGTGCCCGACATGGTATTCACTCAGAACTCAGGTGAGGTAGGTACTACAGCCCGTATGCGTGTGAGAGGTACTTCTACGCTTATCGGTAACAGAGAGCCGTTGTGGGTGTTGGATGGTGTACAGCTGACCGATCCGGTAGACGTTTCTACCGAACAGCTCAACGACCCCGACTATGTCAATTATATTGGTAATGCCATTTCGGGCATCAACCCTGAGGATATTGAGCGTGTGGACGTATTGAAGGACGCTGCAGCTACAGCCCTTTACGGTACACGTGCAGCCAATGGCGTTATTGTCGTAACGACAAAGAAGGGACAGTCAGGTCCTCCTCGCATCACATATTCTACCCAGTTCAAGCTGGTGCGTCGCCCTCGTTACACCGACAACAACATCAATCTGATGAATTCAGAAGAGCGTGTTCAGTTCGGTAAGGACTTGGTAGACATGCACTACGCCTTCCCCTCAAACATGACTATGGTAGGATATGAGGGTGCATATTATAATTATGTTGCGGGAAACATCAACTATAATGAATTTGTCGACCAAGTTCGTCAGAGCGAACAGGTCAATACCGATTGGTTTAAGGTGCTTAGCCATGATGCGCTGACACAGACCCACTCGCTCAGTCTGTCGGGTGGTGGCGACCGTTATCGTTATTACGCTTCATTGGGTTATACCGATGAGGACGCAGTAGTGAAGACCCAGAACAGCAAGCGCTATACGGCAGCCATGAATATCCAGTCGAATCTGACTAATAATTTCCGTGCAAGTGTGCGCTTGAACGCCAATGTTCAGAAGAAGGACTATCTGCCTTCTGAGATATCTCCGTTGAAGTACGCCTACAACACCACACGTGCATTGCCATGTTATAATGCCGACGGTTCGCTGTATTACTATCAGAAGCATGCCTACAGTTTGGGCAAGAAGACCAATGAGTACTATAAGTATAATTACAATATACTTAATGAGATGGAGAATTCGCAGCAGAATTACGATTCCAACTCACTCCTTGCCGCCCTCGATTTGGTTTGGCGATACAAGAACCTTTTGGAGATAAACGGTGCAGCTTCATTCCAGCGCAGCTCAAGCACCAATCAGACATGGTTTGGCGAGAAGACCAACTATGTAGCCACATTGAAGAACGGCGAGTATGACGCCACTCCGGTTCCTGGTTCAGGCGGAATGTGTGAGCTGCCTTATGGAGGCATATTGAATTACAAGAACAGCATCACCGAGAACTTTACAGCTCGTTTGCAGGCCAACTATCATCAGACATTCGGCACAAAACATCTTGTCAGCGCCAACTTCGGTTATGAGGTGAACACCTATCGCAACAACGGTTTCAGCGAGAATATGCGTGGTTATTTCAAGGACCGCGGTATGAAGTTCGTTGAGTCGATGACAGCCGAAGAGGTGGCATCATATCCTCTTTATGCAAGTTGGCTTGCCGAAAACCATCGTACACTCACCGCTACACGCACCAACAAGTTGAGCGGTTATCTTACCATGACCTATAGTTATGGCAGCTATTTCACGCTCAATGCCAACGGACGTTTCGATGCTTCCAATCAGTTTGGCAGCCGAAGCAATGAGAAGCTCTTGCCGGTATGGTCGGTATCAGGTATGTTCAACGCCAAGGAAGTGTTCCTATCGAAGGTAGACAAGGTTAACGAACTGCGTATGCGTGTGTCTTATGGTAAGACCGGTAACATGGTGGACGGACAGACACCTAACCTGCTTATCAAACAGGGCAGTTTCGACTCTTATTGGGGAGCCAATACCTCTACCGTCTATGCTTTCCCAAATCCACATTTGCGTTGGGAGCAGACCGACCAGTTTAATGGCGGTATTGACGCTTCGTTCTTCGACAGTCGCTTGTCAATCAATATCGATGGATATTACAAGTTGACACACGACGCCTTCACCACTGTGCCCGTATCGAAGGTGAACGGTGTTAGTTCGTATGTAATGAACGGTGGCGACATCAAGAACTACGGTTTCAGCGTTTCGCTGATGGGTTATCCTATCAAGACCAAGGACTGGTCGTGGTATCTCTCTACCAACTATTCGTTCGTTAAGAACCAGGTGAAGAGTGACATCATCAACGAATACACCATTTCCGACTATCTCAACGGAACAGCCATTGTAGGCGGCGAGTCAATAGGAACATTCTATTCGTACAAGTTCCTTGGCCTTGACCCCACCAACGGTATGCCTATGTTTGACGATTATTCCGACCGTCGTCATCTGTTGGAAGGAAAATCATTGGAAGAGATAGCCAAGATGGTGATGGTGAAGAGCGGTACACGTAGTCCGAAGTTCACGGGAGCTTTGTACAGCACACTCCGCTGGAAGCAGCTCAGCCTTACAACAAGCTTCACATACAGCTTGGGTTCGAAGATAAGAAAGATGGCTCTGTATTCAGACATCATCAACGGAATATCGTCGGAGAACAATGTCAATAAGGATTTGCTCAACCGATGGAAGACTCCTGGTGACGAACTGCGCACCAATTATCCTGCGTTGCTGAGTCCGTCAGACCCTCTCTATCAGACCTACAAGACTCATTGGAGTAATTCTTTGTCGGCAGATGTGCAAGGTTTCAAGGCTTTTGCCACCAACTATTGGGACATGTACGACCTCTCCGACCTGCGAACAGTATCAGGTGATTATCTGCGTATGTCGCAACTTTCATTGCGCTACCAGCTCACTCGTGCCCAGTTGCGTAAAACTCCGTTTAACAATGTGACTATCGACTTCTCTACAACCAATGTCTTCACCATCTGCTCAAAGAAGCTTGATGGTCAGGATCCGAGTCAGTCGGGCTTCTCGTCAGACGTAGTGCTGTCAACACGTCCGACATATGTCATGAAGCTTTCGTTCACATTCTAACATTCAAGTTATCAGAAATGAAGATATCTAAAATATTAATGGCTTTGGGATTGTTGGTTTCAGTCTCAAGCTGTGGCGACTTTCTTGATGAGTATTCACAAGATATGGTTGTGCCTAAGACCGTTTCCGATTTGGAGGAAGTGCTGATAGGCGAGACCTATATGAAGAGCACGGAGACTTCTTACGGTATGAGCAGCTCTACATGTGGCTTCTTCAATATGCTCGACGACGACATCAACACAGTTGGTATCAACTCTTCAGAACGTCTGGGCAGTTACTCTGCCTATACTTATGTAGTAAACGGTATGTTCGGCTATTTCGCATGGCAGCAGGACGTGCGCTATAATCTGCAGCACGACAGCTACTCGTCCGACGACGGAACATGGAACGACCTTTATCATCGCATCAATCTGGCTAATATCATTTTGGACGAGATAGAAGGCGTGCCCCATACTTCAGAAAAGGACCAGTCTGATTACACTCGCGTGAAAGGCGAGGTGTACTTCCTTCGTGCCCAGTTCTACTTTATCCTGGCTAATCTCTACGGCAAGCCTTACACCCCAGCCACTTGCGAGACTGACCTTTGTGTGCCGTTGAAGCTTACTCCTTACGTAGAATACGACAAGGATGCAGCCACACAGTTCTCGCGTGCTACGGTGAAACAGGTTTACGACCAGGTGGTTTCTGATTTGCTTATGGCAGAAACCCTCCTCACAGAGAGTCCGCAGAAGACAAAGGGCATACTGCATCGTGCCAGCTGGCAGGCTGCCGACTTGCTGTTGAGCCGTGTCTATCTGTATATGCAGAATTGGGAAGAGGCAGAGAAGAAGGCAAAGAACGTTATGGACAACGGTCAGTTCCGTCTGCTCAGTCTTGCCAGTCACACTTCGGGTACTCCCGTTCTTACAGCGTCAAATCCTGAGATAATATTCTCGCAGGGTGGCAATCGCCTTACGCCAAACAGCCGTGCAAGTCTGGTGGCCTCGGTGTTTGGCAATCCTTCGGAGTATTGCGTGACACGCCAATTATATAATATGTATAGCGACGACGACGTAAGAAAGAACAGCTACTTCAATGTCAATTCTCAGTCGGACAGCATCAATCTGCAGAAATATCAGCGTGAGGTGAAACTCAACGATGTGTCTGACGCTCTTGCAATGCGCAAGTCGGAGGCTTATCTCAATTATGCCGAGGCATGTGCCATGCAGAACGGAAAAGAGTCGCAGGCTTGCAGCGCTCTCAATCAGTTGCGCTTGCAGCGTATTGAAGGTTATGTAGAGCAGAATTATACAGGCGAAGAACTGGCACGTGAGATAGCTGACGAGCGTCGTAAGGAACTTTGTTTTGAGGGACAGCGTTGGTTTGACTTGCGTCGTTATGCGGTTCGCGAGAAATATCCTATTAAGACTGATGTACTGCATGTCTTCAACGAATATACCGACAACGGTGTATTTGTGCGTGCTCATCTTTATAAGTTAACAGCCGACGAGAAGGCTTGGACATTCGGTATTCCGCGTGAAGTACTGTCAGCCGACAAGGTGCCGATGACTGACAACGAGCGTGAAGAAAGAGAAGAACTTGATATGGACTCAAATAATTAAGGAGAAGTAAGATATGAAGAAATTATGGTTATTGCTGATATCGGTTCTGATGTTGACTGCTTGCTCCGAAGACAAGATTTCGGGTGATGGTGTGGATCTGACAAATGAATTTGAGATTACAGACGATCCCAACGATCCCGTCCAGCATGAGCGTTATCAGATATTTAAGGAATATAATGTACCGGTGCTGTTCAATGACACTATAGCTAAGCGTCAGATAGGCACCGACCTGTATGGAAAACCCGTTATGCAATACGAAACAGTAGACCTTAACTGGGATTTCGACTCATACAGCAATAGTGTGCAGTACGTTTACGACTATCTGAAGACCGACGAGTCGAAGATGGATGCCTTGCGTTTTGTGCGCAAGTTTCTTGAGATGTGCAGCAAGCGTATGCGTCCGTTCAGCATAATGGTGGCAAACAATCTCACTTCAAAGCCCGAAAGCAGCAGCTTGGCTGAGAAGCAGTATGTGTCGGGATTCCGCACACTGGTATTCTACAATGTCTCAAATCTTAGCGACGACGACATAAAGACTACAGCGCGCGACGTGATATACGACATGGTGGCACAGAAGGTGAAAGCCAACAAGGACTTGTGTACTATGTTCGAGGCTGTGTCTTCGAAGTACTATTATCGTACATGGGAAGAGTTGGGCGGTTGCTCCACTTGTCTTGAATGGAGCAAGAAGAGTACCTTCATCTCGACCAACAATCTCTATTATGGCTTGCCATACAATGCAGAAGAGGGAACCACACAGGCTTACAAGTATGACTTTGTCGACCTGGTTCTTTCACGTGATATGGTAGAAGACAAAGCTGAAGCCGAGTCTGTACGTTCTACCATTGTGCAGGAGATAGGCAACTACGGATTCATACGAGGCAACAAGAATACCGGTAGTTTCAGTCCTGCGGATGCCGAGGAAGACCGCAACTACTTTGTGCAGGCAATCCTCACGCTTGGCGACGAAAAGTTCAACGAACGGTATGGTCGCTGTGCGCTGGTTATGGAGAAATATGAGTTGCTCAAGGATTTCATGGTGAACGAATTGGGACTTGAACTTTAAACGAATAGACAATGAAACGATTAATAATATCTTTATTATCACTGGTTGGCTTGTGCGTATCGTGCAGCGACAACGATGTGGATGGTGTCAGCTTTGACAGCTCTGTAGTTAAGCCTGTAGAGGATTTCACCGACCCGCGCGACAACAATACCTACCATTGCGTGCAGATAGGCAATCAGATATGGATGGCTGAAAACCTGCGCTATCAAATTCCCGGTAACTCTATAGCTGGATGCTACACTTGGGATGAAGAACAGGTGGATGCTTCTAATGCTACTGTCGATGACGAAACATATAGACGCATAGCTACCGAGGTTGCCAACGACCCTAAATATAACGGATGGCCTCAGTATGGCAACAAACGAGTTACGGGTACACAGATGATTTTGATGATGATCAGTTACTTGGATTACGGTTCCACTCAAGAGGAGGTTGATGAATATCTTTCTTACTATCCCGACTATTATGTGGCATTGACAGCCGAGCTTGACAAGGTGAAAGACCCTATCATCATAGCCGAAACGCACTTCAAGGCAGTCGATAAGGAGAATGGCGGATATGTTGCCAAGTATGGTTTCCTCTATTCGTTCGACGGAGCCAAGCAGGCAGTTCCCGAAGGATGGCGATTGCCTTCGGATGAAGACTGGCTCAAGCTCGAACAGGCTTTGGGCTTGAATGCATCAGAGTCATTGCGCAATGAGGCATGGCGTGGAAGCGGTTTGGCCACATTGTTGAGCGAGGGCGGTCAGAGTGGATTCAATGCCAAGCGTGCAGGTGGAAACATCTACGTCATCAAGACCAAGGAGTACAACTATGTCAACAAGGACGACAGCTGGTATTACTGGACTTCAACGTCAGAGAAGAATACCGATGGAGCAGACATAGCCATCATACGCATGTCGGCAAAGTACACCGACAAGGTATGGCGCGGAACAAGTCCCGTCACCACAGGTTATCGTGACGTGCTGTATAGTGTACGTTGTGTAAAGGATGTAAAATAAAAGAAACTCTTAAAAATACTAATAATGAAATGTAAATGGTTAGGCATGATGCTTATGCTCATGCTTTGTACAGTCTCTTCCTTTGCCCAGCAAGGGGAGAGCATGTATGGCGACGTAGTCAAAGCCGATGTCAAGATGAAGTATGTATATACATTGGAGGACGCTTTCAGTCAATCGCGCAAGACGGGCAAGCCAATATTCTTCAACTGTTTTGCCGACTGGGCAATACCTTGTCACGGCATGAACAAGGAGGTATTCTCCAACAAGGAGTTCTGCGACTATATGGACAAGAACTTCGTTTGTCTTTTCATGGATTTGTCTAAACGCGAGAACGAGTCGATAGCCAAGAAATATGAGGTTAAGTCGTTTGCCCATTACCTGGTGCTCGACTCCGACGGCAATGTTGTGCTTCGCATTGTAGGCGGTATGCGTCTGCCCGATTTCCAGTATGCCGTAGCCCGTGCTCTTAGTCCCAAGACTTCGTTGGTGGGTACAGAGAAACTCTATCAGAGTGGCAAGCGCGACAAGAAGACACTTACAAACTATCTTGAAGCCCTTAACCTGGCACACAAGACCGACCAGTTTAAGGCAGTAGGCAAGGAGTATATGGCAATGCTTAAGCCAAAGGAATATGCTAAGGCAGAAAACTGGAAGGTGTTCACTTCATGGATTCCCGACCGCAAGAGCGACAACTACAAATATCTGGTAGAGCACAAAGCCGATTTTGTCAAGAACGTTGGCGCAGAGAAAGTCAATATGTTTATGGAGGGCTTGTTCTATTGGGACGTTCTGTCTTATGCCACAGCCCACAAGGACTACGATGCAATGGACATGGCACAGCTGTTCAACGAGATGCAGAAGGCTGAATTGCCTGATAGCTGCGACTCATATTCTTTATATAAGGTGGCTCAGTTGCGTGGTGCCAAGAAGTATTCCGAAATGTTGGATTATCTCAGGACACAAGGCAAGGCATTGGGCGCATCGAAGATATATGTAGACATGTCGCTCAACAAGATTGACGCTGACGAGCAGACAAAGAATCAGGTGCTGGCATTCCTGCGCGAAGAGCAGAAGCAATATCAAGGCACACATGCACGCCGACTTGAAGACCTCATTCGCAGTATGGAGAACAATGGCGGCGTAGAGTTTGCCGACCTTACCTTCGATCAGGCTCTGGCTCAAGCAGCCAAGACTGGCAAACTGGTGTTTATGGATTGCTATACCGACTGGTGTGTTCCCTGCCGTCACATGGCAAAGGAAGTGTTCACGCTGCCGCAGGTGGGCGGCTACTTCAACGAGCATTTCGTAAATCTCAAGATGGATATGGAGAAAGGCGAAGGCGTTCAGCTTGCCAAGCGCTACAACATCAGTGCTTATCCTACCATGCTCGTTCTCGATGCCAAGGGCAATGTGCTCAAGACTGTTTTGGGAGCACGCAAAGCAGAAGAGCTGTTGCAGATGATTAGAGTAGACAAGAAATAAAGTTTCCTCGCGAGGTTGCAATTGCTTCCTCGCGAGGTTGTAAAAAATTGCTCGGCAGCCAATTGGTTTGCCTCACACTGAAAATAGAGTGATTACCCATAATTAAATGTATCTTACAGGTCATTATTAACATTTTGATAGCGGAATAATGAATACGTTATCATAACCCGATGAATACGTTATCGTTGGCCGATGAATACGTATTCGTATTTTCGTGTCATTAAAAAAACTAAAAATTAGGGTAAAACCTATATCGTTTTAGGGTTTTCCCTCTCCAACCTAAAAAAAGAAGCATTAATTTTGCAGTATCTAAATTAGAATTGCTTTACAGCCATGCAATAATTTGCTGGTTTTGGCATTCTAATTATAGATAAGATACTTAAATGTAAGAGATTATGGATACACGGTTTTTATTGCTTTCGCTTATCCTTGGAGCCATGCCGCTCTGTATGGATGCTCAGGATGATGTCTATTTCACTCCCAAGAAGAGGGCGAAAACAGACATCACGTATAATAATGAAAAAAAGGAAGTCGGTCGTCCTACCTACTATTGTGGCAGCAATCGTGACATTGACGAGTATAATCGTCGTGGCAAACTGAAGAGCTACTATCAGAAGATTGGTACCGACTCGTTGGGCAACGACATCATAGAGTTTCGTGAGGGAGACGGAACGTATGGCAAGGCCGACCTGGATTCTACTATTACCATATATCCTGGTTCGGAACGCTACTATGACGACGATATGGACAGCGACTTCATGTGGTCGCGTCGTATGAGCCGTTTTGACGGATTCTACGATCCGTGGTTTTACGGCAGCTATTGGGGACGTCCCTATTGGCGTTCATATTATGGATGGTACGATCCTTGGTACGACCCATGGTATGGTCCTTATTACTCTGGATGGTATGGTCCCTACTACTCTGGTTGGTATGGTGGCTGGTACAATCCTTGGCACTATGGCTACTATGGATGGTCATCGCCCTATTGGGGTTGGGGCGGATGGTATCGCCCAGGTGTACGTTATATAGCAGGTGGTCCAACTGGTACACGCAACCACTCGGCAGGCGGTTCGATTTCAAATGGCAGACGCTATGGCGTGTCTAATCGCAACAGCTACGGTCGCGACTACGACATGAACAGTGGCAATCGTCGCGGTAGTTTTGGCAGTCGTCGTTCTAACAATGGTACACGCAACGACCGCAATACATATAACGACTATCAGCAGCAGACACAGCGCCCGATGTTTGAGAACCAAGGCAACTTCGGTAGCAATCGCGGCACATTCGGAGGCGGTTCAAGCTTTGGCACTAACAGAGGTTCGTTTGGCGGAGGTTCGTTCGGCGGAGGCACAAGAGGCGGTGGCTCAATGGGCGGAAGCCGTGGCGGATTTGGCAGTCGCCGATAATGGTGCCAATATTTAAAGGTTTGGCTATATACATATATATAATGTAATGTTTATTGATTAGTAAGATATGAAAAAGATACTTTCTATAATGACTGCAGCGATGCTTGGCACCGCTGTCAGCGCACAGGAGACATACGACAATGCCCAGCTTGCATCGAAAGACCTTAACGGTACTGCACGTTATGTAGGTATGGGTGGAGCAATGGAGGCACTCGGAGCTGATATTTCGACTATCGGCACCAACCCTGCCGGCATCGGTATGTTCCGTCGCGGTATGGTGGCTGGCTCGTTCGGCTTTAATACTCAGCAGGATGCCAAGTCGTTTGGCAATGCCAACAAGACAAACATGAGTTTCGATCAGGCTGGCTTTGTCTATTCAATGCGTTCGGGCAGACATTCGATGCTCAACTTCGGCTTCAACTACACCAAGAGCAAGAACTTCGATCAGATACTCACAGCAGCTGGCCGTCTTAACAATGCCTCGCAGAACAAGCTGTCGGCTATGAAGAATGCCAATGGTGTGTACACATTGCAAGACAAGAACAACGGATTGGTAAGCAATTCGGGCGCATACAGTCAGGCTGACTATCTGTATAGCAATGTGCTCTTCAATCACTATAAAGAACCTGCTGAAAATGAGTCCGCAGATCCGACAAACGCACACCTTAATAAAAATGGTGTAATTGTTTATGATAATACCGGACTCCCCGTCTACTACAACGCTACCGGTTATGACTTCGGACGTTCTACAACAGGATATATCGGTCAGTATGACTTCAACGTTAGCGGCAACTCAAACGACCGCTTCTACTGGGGATTCACAGTAGGAATATACGACGTTCACTACAACGGCTCATCATTGTATTCAGAGAGTCTTGTTGACGGTGGTAAAGCTATTGGCGACGTAGCAATGAACGACGAGCGTAAGATTACAGGTACTGGTTTCGACGTTAAGGCGGGCTTGGTATTCCGTCCGGCAGAAGAGTCGCCGTTCCGTGTAGGTCTGTATGTTCACACTCCTACATGGTACGACCTTACTACCCGTAATTATACAGTATTGGACAACAATACAAAACCAGTTGAGGCTTATGGTTCAAGCGACTATGGCAAGTCAAGCGAGTCGTACGACTTCAAGTTCTACACTCCTTGGCGTTTCGGTGTGAGCCTCGGCCATACCGTAGGCAACTATCTTGCACTCGGTGCCACATACGAATATGCTGACTATACCACCAACGACATACGTGTCAACGATGGGGGAGAGGTTGACTATTGGGGTAACTACTATGAGACAAGTTCGCGCGATGAGGCTATGAAGCAGAACATCAAGAACTCGCTCAAGGGCGTACATACCGTGAAACTCGGTATGGAGTTCAAGCCCGAGAAGAATTTTGCCGTTCGTCTTGGCTACAACTACCAGTCGGCTATGTACAACAAGAACGGATTTAAGGACGGAAGTCTGGAGTCGTATGGCACATACTACGCTTCGACAACCGATTATACCAACTGGAAGGACACCCATCGTTTCACAGCAGGTGTAGGCTACAACTACGGCAAATTCTCGTTCGACCTTGCCTATCAGTACAGCCAGACCAATGGCGACTTCTATCCATTCATGAGTTATGTAGACAATTCAGAGCCTAAGTTTGACAATGTATGCGACGCCGTAAAGGTAAGCAACAAGCGCAATCAGCTTCTGTTTACTGTAGGCTATAAGTTCTAATCACATTTAACGGTGCAAAAGTTTGGCATAATAAAAAAAAAGCCTTACCTTTGCACCGCATTCAGAAAATGTGAGC
>ULYE01008374.1_pt1 | contig 13458 bp, 10 predicted proteins | sample 1961921 | NCBI WGS metagenome assembly ULYE01 (sample SAMEA4835856, study PRJEB28245) | human gut metagenome | biome: gut microbiome; material: fecal sample | place: Denmark | collected 2008 | reverse complement strand
CTCCACTCTAATGATAGCAGAAATCCGTTTTCGTTCACAGTGGCGCCGCAAGGCGTGATATTTTGGATTTAAAGGCCAAAAACATTTATCAGCCTTTATTAATATAACAGTCGCATGCAAACCATCTATTTCTACTTAAGACAATTAATTATTCCTCCTTTTGTTAGAAAATTATTTTTACTTTTTAAAATCTCCTGTTCCCATATCAATGCCACAATGCTCAATGAAACGCTTTAAAGTATAAAGCAATCCATGCTGTTTATAGCAAAGAATACAACCATGCATTTTTCTAATTCCATAGGGTGTTTTTAACATTTTTTCAATAGATTCTAGCCTCTTATCCATTTGAGAGATTTGGTTATTTATTCCACGATAAGATATTTCTACTTTCTCCATATTTACCTGGTATTTGAGATTTTCTTGATTAGAAGAATTTCTCGTAATTACCTTTGGTTCAATGCCGAACATTAATTGCTTGAATAACATGGCATTTATAGGCGATAAACCGTTTAAATAAGACAATTGTTCTTGAGACGAAATATTCCTATAAATTCTTTTTATATTAGAGACTTCTACAGTTTCCATTTCTTTTACAATATACTTAACACAAGAACTAGATATTTTATGTCTTTCTAAAAACTTAAGCGTCTCTAAAAAAACATTAAAATAGCCATTCACGTTTTTAGCTGATTCCTTTTGCGTCATTGTTGAATTTGGCCGGATTCTCCGATGATACAGAATTGTATTAATATGTTTAACTCTATTTGCTAGCAACATAGAACGTAAAGTAAATAAATTGTCCTCATGAATAATTCCTTCCAAAAAATTAAGCTCATTCAATAGATAGAACGGACGATATATAAGCTGTAGGCAAGGTGAAACTCTATATTCATTATTCCTATGAAAATCCTCGAACATATTTTCTCCAGTTCTAACGATAGAATAATCTTTGATACGTTTATAGTACTTATTGTACCATTCTACTTTACTTGTTATCATATCATCACATTTATCTTCCTTGCTATCACAAAAAGAATCTGCATCAAAATAGATAATATCTAATTTATTTTTTTCAGATTCCTCATATAACATGAACAAAGCATTTTCATCCAGACAATCATCACTATCCATAAAATAGATATAACTCCCATGAGAAACACATACTCCAGCATTTCTAGCGGAGGACTGCCCACCATTCATTTTATTGACTATTCTAATTCTTTCATCATTACTGGCCATCCTGTTTAAAATAGAAAGGCTATTATCTGTCGAACCGTCATTTACACAAATAATTTCAATTTCTTTCAATGATTGCTTTTGAATACTTGAAATACACTGCTCTAAATATTTCTCTGTATTATAAACAGGAATAATTACCGAAACCTTGGGAGAATCCGCGTTATTTCTAAAAATGCCATCATTTAAAATATTTAAATATTTAAAATTTTCTTTTAAAGTCGAAATTATTCTAATAAGCTCTTCTTGAGTACTAAATGAAGCTATTTTAGATAAAAATACCAGTTGCTTAATTTCTTTAGTTAATTCTTTTCCGGTAATATTTATACCTAAAACACTTTGAAATGCATCTCTAAAAACAGCTTCTTCACCCCAATACATACATAAAATATAAAGTGCTTTTAAAGAATCTGCATTCAAAATCCGATTTTTATAGATCCGACAACAATCTTCACACATACGCTTAGAAATTCCATATAGAATCACTTCATATTTATTTCGCAAATCAGGCTCGGAAATGTAACGTTTTGTACCATGCATTAATTTTTCCATTTGACAATATTGAATAAATTTATTTATCCCCATCACTTTAATATTGCTGATACCAATCCCATAGTTATACCAGTAAAGAGGTTCCGTTTTGGCAATCTTATAATTCTGTGCCAAAGCAGATAAGAAAAACTGCTGTACAATATCTTCTCCGACACTACTTTCTAAATTTGGCATATGATAAGCTGCAGAACGCGCCAACATACCCAAATAGATTTTCCCCCAAAGAGATGTTGTAATATTTCTTTTAACAAATATTTCATTTAAGATATTTTCACCTGTATATTGAGCAGATGAAGCATCCTGCATTTGTTCAAGCCATTTTGTCGCCAATTTATTCCCAGTATGGTTATTAATACCTGTTGAAAATTGCAAAATATCAGCTCTATAAGACATAACCAAATTAAGTGCTACTCTACATGCCTCCGGCTCAAGCTCATCATCCGCATCTACAAACATAACATATTTCCCATGCGAATTTAATAATCCATCACGTCTTGCAGAAAAAGCGCCATTATTAGATTTATTAATTATAAATATTCTCTTATCCTGCTGTGCATAATTTCGTATAATAGCTAAAGATTTATCTGTAGAACCATCATTAATAACAATGATTTCTATATTAGAAATAGTTTGCTCTATTATTGATTCAATACATTTTCCTACATATTGTTCATCATTATAAACAGGAACAATCACAGAAATTTCGGGAATTCCATTATCTATGGCAAAATAAAGCCCCCAAAAATCATGTGAAAACTCAAAATGGTTTAGGTAGTTAAATCCTACATATGTCATATCATAGTTGGAAACAAAGTCCTGCATAATTTTCTGATTTTTTTTAAGAGAGAGCTTATCAAGCTGAATACGATGGTACCATCTAAAAAGACTGTTCAACTCTCGTTTTAATAGTTCCATTTTATCTTCATGTGAAAAATTAGACTCTAAAATAAACTTACTTGATAAATTATATGACTCAATTTGGCATTCAAAATTACGGCTCCTAATCGATATTAAGCTATTTTTTTGATTAACACGATAATAAGTCAAATATATATCAGTAAGCATGCATTTTCTTGCATTGCAAACACACTTAATAAAAAAAGAATGGTCATTAGCGCAGCGGAGCGTATTAAATTTAATATTATATTTTTTTATGAATTCTGCCTTATAAAATCCGCTCCACGGTGAATCAGGAACTGAATGAAGTTGTTTTGCATAATCCTTACATGACAACACTTTATTTAAAATATCATCTTTTAAATTTTCCATAGAATAATATGAATCAGATACAATTTCATGTGTTTTACTATCAAGTAAGTAAGAGCAAGTCTTTATAAAATCTAAATTATATTTTTTCGCTAAATTATATAACTTATTTAAAGAATCCTTTTTGAAATAATCATCTGCGTCCAAAAATGCGTAATACTCACCATGAGCCTCTTGCATTCCATGATTTCTTGCTACCCCCGCAAAAGAGTTTTTCTGAGTAAACACATGGATCCGTTTATCCAGTTTTTCATATTCACGTAATATTGAGAGAGAATTGTCACTAGATCCATCATCAACACATATAATTTCTATGTTATCTATATTTTGTTGACGTACACTTTCTATGCATTTCTTTAAATATCTTTGTGCATTATAAACGGGTATAATTATGCTAATTGCCGGTGTATTCATGTGTTCCTACCTCTTCGTCATTGTAAAAATCGTTCTAAGGCTATTCTTCAGCCCTCTCAGTCTCTCTCAAATAAATCCCTTGTATATACCTTCCCCTTCACCTCATCAAGGGAACGGTCATACCGGTTTGCCAAAATGCTGTGACTTTCTTTCTTGAATTTTGCCATATCATTCACCACCCTGCTGCCGAAGAAGGTACTGCCATCTTCCAAGATCGGTTCATAAATAATGACTTCCGCGCCCTTTGCCTTGATCCGTTTCATGATACCCTGGATAGAGCTCTGCCTAAAATTGTCGGAGTTTGATTTCATGGTGAGGCGATATACGCCAATCGTCAAAGGTTTCTCTTTAGCTGTTTCCGGATTATTTTCATCATAGTGATAACCAGCCAACTCCAGCACACGTTCTGCAATATAATCTTTCCTGGTTCGATTGGACTGGACAATCGCTTGAATCAGGTTTTCCGGAACTTCTTTATAATTAGCCAGAAGTTACTTCGTATCCTTCGGCAGGCAGTAGCCGCCATAACCGAAGGAAGGATTGTTGTAGAATTCCCCGATTCTGGGATCCAGGCACACACCGTCGATGATTTCTTCCGTGTCAAGGCCTTTCATTTCCGCATAGGTGTCCAGTTCGTTAAAATAGGATACACGCATAGCCAGGTAGGTATTGGCAAAGAGCTTTACCGCTTCCGCTTCCGTAAATCCCATAAAGCGAGTAGGAATATTTTCTTTAATTGCCCCTTCCTGGAGAAGAGAAGCAAAGGTATGGGCTGCCTTCATCAACTGGGCATCGGACAAGTCTGTGCCGACGATGATACGGCTGGGGTAAAGGTTATCGTACAGTGCCTTGCTCTCGCGGAGGAATTCCGGACTGAAGATGATATTCTTCGTTCCCATCTTCTCGCGGATAGCCTTCGTATAGCCTACAGGAATGGTAGACTTAATCACCATGATGGCCTTCGGATTATACTTCATCACCAGCCTGATTACTGCTTCCACAGAAGAGGTATCAAAGAAGTTCTTCTGAGAATCATAGTTGGTAGGTGTAGCAATAATAACAAAGTCCGCATTCCTGTACGCGGACTTTGCATCCAGCGTAGCAGATAAATTCAGATTTTTTTCTGCCAAGTATTTTTCAATGTAATCATCTTGAATAGGTGACTTACGATGATTCACCATATCTACCTTTTCTGGAATAATGTCCACTGCCGTCACATGATTGTACTGGCTCAGCAAGACGGCCAGTGATAAACCTACATATCCGGTACCTGCTACAGCTATATTCATTTTTCTTCTCTCCTTACTTGATGGCTGGAAAAGCATCATTTTTACATATTAATAATATAGTGTTGATCAAAGATTACTACAAGAAAAAAGTTTATGATAGATTCATTTTACTTTTTTCCCACTGTTAAAGCAATACAGTGTCTAACAAATTACCAATGGAATGGTCGTAATTTGTTCAACCTATCCCTTACCATGCGCCCAGGATATGTTAAAATCCTGCCTAAGCGAAATGATAAAGAATGGGCCATGGCATCAAAGTCAAATTGAATGGACTCCAGATGTTTTTTCAGTAACTCATTTCCCTCATGCATCTGGCCGCATTCCTTCTCTAAAGAATGCGCCTGATTCTGCCATTGGCTGCTTGTTTCCTCTAATTGATGAATCCTTTCAAATAAATAATCTGCCGGAGAGGTATTCAAAATATGGCCGATCCTTTCAAAATTATGTGGGACATAGAAATAATCAACGGTATGACATGAAATGCCAAAATCTTGAATCATTTTTTTCTGCAATGCAGTATATAGCTGCATAAAGCTTTTGCCCTCTATAGTATCCAAATGCCAGAGAGAAAAATTCAGGCAATAATTAATAAAATCCTGTTCAAATCGATCATAAATTCTCCTAGCCTTCATAAACGTGCGAAGCTTAATTAAGGCTTTATAAAAATTATCCCAAGATTCTTCTCTTGTAGATGACAGGGAAGAAGGAATTCCTACTCTTTGATGGACAAGAATTTTATCCAGAACAGCTATACGACGGGCCAAAAGCATGGCAGCCGCAGTGAAGAATAAATCATTTGTCGTCCTGAGTGATTGAAAATGCAATCCTGTACGATTTAAGAAATCCCGTCTAAACAGTTTATCCCAAGGCCACCATACGAAAGTCTCAAAGAAGTTCCATTTGATATCCAAGCTGTTGAAAGGACTATGATCAGGCAGCCAATCCTCATGAATACTCCAATCCATGGGTTCCCTGCTGCCACTATCAGATTGAAATCTATCTGCCCTGCATACAACGATATCAAGACGTTCTTTTTCTGCTTTTTCTACCATGCGTTCCATCATACACGGATCAAAAACATCATCGCTGTCCAAAAAAGAAATGAAATCCCCCTCTGCATGCTGCATACCAAGATTTCGTGCTGCGCCGGCTCCCTGATTTTCCTGTGCTAAGACAAGCAACCGTGGATCTTCTTTCTCCATTTCTTCCAATATAGCTGGTGTTGTATCTGTTGATCCATCATCTACACATATGATTTGTATGTCTTTTAACGTTTGATTTTGAATGCTGGTAATACATTGTTTTATAAAGTTTTCATCATTATAGATAGGAACAATTACGCTAACCTTGCACATAGCTACACTCCCATTTCAAAAGTCCTGTATTATCTGTAAAATATATGTACAAAATAATTTTTATCCTATACAGAGCCAATCATATTCTACGCAAAATCCATTCGAATAAATTTTAATGTATAAATTTATTTGCTAATTTCATATATTTTTTTATTTTAACCCCATTTTCTAATCCAAAATGATGCCATATCCACAAAACCCTCTTATCCTTCTGACTTAAAAAGGAATTGTCATTATAATGAAGGTTATCTATCAATTTCTTGAAAATGTCCGATGTAGTTATTTCGGATAATACCTTTTTTCTCTGCTTAGAGTCTTTGTTAATGTGACCAATATCTACATAATAATTTACAGCCCCACGGATTTTATCAAACAGCCAATGCTGCATAAACTGCTGTTCCCGTGGATTTAAAGGATACTTCTCAAAGATTTCCAACTGCAATCGTATTACTTCAGACTCCCAAGCCCAGTATTCAGGATAATAAGTGTGAACTGCTGAATAGGTATTTGGTAAATAATGGTATAATTTATCTTCAATTGTTCGTATCCTGCGGCATTGAGCAAAATAGGCAGCTAAAAAAACAGCGTCTTCCCCCAGTTTAACGGAATTATCAAAAGCGATATGATTATCATCTATGATGCTTTTGATATAAAGTTTATTAACGCTGAAATTTACATATTGAACATAATTATAGTATGAAGGGAGAGATGAAAAAATGTGCATATCTACAAGAGAATTAAATGTCGGATAAAATTGCTCGGTTACACCGCAAATTGCCAAATCAACTCCTTGTATAGCCTCACGTAAATTATACAAGTAATTGCCCGATAAAAAATCATCACTGTCGCAAAATGCAATAAAATCCCCAGATGCGGTCTGAATTCCTTTATTTCTAGCTTTACCAACACCTTGATGATTCTGCGTAATAATCAGCAAATTTTTAAATTGATTTTCGTATTCAGAGACAATTTTTCTATAAGATTTATCGTCACTACCATCGTCAACTAAAATAACTTCAAAATTATCATAAAGTTGTTCTGCCAGGCTTTTTAAGCATAAGCGAAACTGTGCTAACGGTGGATTATGCAGAGGTACAATTACACTTATCTTTTCCATATTAATTCCCTTCAAATATATTAATCCGTTTTCTCTTATCTCTAAATGTTTGAATAGTTCCAATTAATCTGTAAAAGCGAAAGTGGCTTTTCCTCAAAATTTTGACCGCCCCGTTTCCTATAGCATCATAATATTCCGGAAAGTTATTGTTTAACATTTGGTCAAAAGCAATCAGTTCTTCTCGCTGTTTACCGGTCCGTTCCAAGGCAAAAAAGAAAATATACATAAATTCGCAGGCATCTTTTAGCCTTTTGTGAAATACTTCCTCAACCGCCTTGTCCGTCACTTCATCTCGCTCATATGCAAGCATTGTCTTAAGCATCTTTAGATGATCTTTATAATGCTTACGCACGCCTGCAATGCTCATGCTCTGTCCGGACCTTGCAAGCCGATAATAATATATAGGTAAATCAAATAAAATTAGCGTTTTGCAAAAGTTGCAACATTTAAGAACAAACTCTACGTCTGTATAAAAACAATGCTCTGTAATCCGAATATGATTATTTTTCAGTATATTCATCTTTATGCAAAGGGTATGCATGGCTGGTTCAAAATCGCGAATTTCTCCAAAATGCATTAATTCCCCCACAGGGACAGTCGCTCCATAATCACCGATGATCCGTAAAACAGCTCCATTTACATCTGTAAAAGTAACAAAAGGTGAATATATCATATCTGCATCTGTATTTTTTAAAAATTCTATAAAGACATCTAAATTTTCAGGTGAGAAGTAGTCATCTCCATCCAGTTGCTTAAAATATTTCCCAATTCCTAATTCTATTCCTTTATTAAGGGTTGAACCCCATCCCCCATTTTCCTTATTTACAGCTTTGAAGGTTTCCGGATATCTCTCAGCGTATTCTGAAGCAATATTTTCTGTTTCATCCGATGAACCATCGTTAATTATCAAGACTTCTAATTGATTTCTGTACTTGCAGTGCACAAATGGTTCCAATGCTTCCTTCAAAGTCGATTGAACATTATATGCAGCAATTGAAACTGTTAATACTTTTTCCATCTCAAGTCTCCATTCAATGAGCAGTTTCTTTAAGGAAAAGCCGGGCTGCCTCTATGGCAGATGCTTTTTCTGAGTGTTCCAGTATATCTAGAATTCTACTCTTTTCTGACATTACTTGTTTGTGAGCTATTTTTAATTTCCGCTCTTCCCAATCCTCTGCCAGCTCATAGATTTCATCTTCACTCTGAGGAAGCTTTTTAGTAATGAGAAATTCTTCATAGGCGTCACAGTATCTCTTGACCTGATTCGAAAATCCAACCTGATGGCCATGATCTATCCACAGTATTTTATTACACATGGATCTGACCTGAGGAACGGAGTGTGATACCAGGATACCTGTCACACCTCCGGAGAGGATTTGTTTCATTTTATTTGCGCTCTTTTCCCGGAAGGCGCCATCGCCAACGCTCAGGACTTCATCTAGGATGAGAATATCCGGATTCACAAGGCAGGCAATAGAAAAGGCAAGCCTGCTCTGCATGCCGCTGGAAAGCTGTTTAAAGGACCTATTCTGGAAATCTTCCAGCTCTGCAAAGCCGATGATGCTGCTATAGTTTTTATCCATAAATGCCCTGGTATATCCAAGCATGGCGCCCCGAAGGTAGGTGTTTTCCCTGACTGTTAATTCTCCATCAAATCCGCTGGCCAGTTCCAGCAGCGCCGCCACGGAGCCATTGACTCTCATTTCACCTTCCGTAGGAACCATAATACCGGAAATAGCTTTGAGCAGTGTGGATTTCCCCGCACCATTGGTACCTATAATACCAAGCATATCTCCTTTTTCCAGTGAAAATGTAATGTGCCTGTCTGCCCAGAATTCTGTGATATGGTAGTTTCCTTTCAGCCGGCGCATTACATATTCCTTGAGGCCTATATCCTTGAAATCTCCAGTAATATAGCGGATGGATACTCCTTTCACGTCAATAATAGGCATTCCTTCACCTCACACATAATATAAAAACTTATGGTTGTATTTCTTATAAATCCAGGCACCCACAGCCAGTGCCGCTAATGCATAGAAAAGGCAGAGCCCGTGAAATTCAATAGATGGGATTTGTGCGTCAATAACGATATTCCGAAAATACATAATATAGCAGTATACCGGATTCAAAAGGAACAAGTCCCTATATGGAACAGGCAGTATGTCTACAGAATAGAAGATAGCCGACAAGTACATTAAAAGGGTCGTGAATACATCGTACAAGTAGCTTATATCCCGAAAAAAAACAAAAAGAGCGGACAGGATCATACCAATGCCTATATTGAAAAGGATAAGGCATGCAATAGGGTAGAAAAGCATGATTCCCTTCCAGGTCAGCGCGAGCCCCGGCTCGGCCAGTACGAATAAGAAAAAAACACATAGTGTCAGGCCGAAGTTGATAAGCGAAGAAACATTTTTTGATAACAGGAAAATGTATTTGGGCACATTGACCTTTGAAAAAATATGTGCATTGCTCATCAACGCATTCATGCCACCCGCTGTAGATTCACGAAAATAAGCAAATACCAGGTTGCCACAAAAGAGGTATATAGTGTAATGTGGAATGCTTTGACCAAAATAAAACGAAAAGACTACCTGCATAACCAGCAAGGTTAAAAGTGGAGACAGAATGCTCCATGCCATCCCAAGAACTGTTCTCTTGTATTTTTGCTTAAAATCCCGCTTTGTCAGTTCTTCAAATAGAAACTGATGTGATTTCAATCGTCTGATATACTCGCCCAAAATAACTTACCTCTACATTCTCAGATAATTTTTCCAAAATACTGGATCAGCCAGTTTTTTCTGCCTGAATGATTTATATTTATAATCTATTCGGTTGTAACACCGAATAATTCTAATAGCATTTCTTGCAATGTTTAACAGTGAAATTCCCAGATTTTCGGCAAAGGGCTGGCAGCGAATCTCTGCAAAAGCAGCATCCGCCGGTTGGCTGGTTAACCGATCAAATCCCTCCATATATGCATACAATGCGGATGACAGAGCAGCAATTCCCTTGGTGTCCCCATGGGCCAGGCGTTTTATAATGCGGCCCAGCACCGCCAGCATCAACGTTCCCCGGCCGCACCCAGTAGCATAATGGTTAAGGATAAAACTGTTCCGGTCTGAAAAGTAACGAATAGCAGGATTCATTTTTGTTGCGAAGGCCTGATGCCATACGCCAATCCCATTTATCGAAAGGATTTCCTTATGATTTCTAATGCCATATTCCATATCATCACTTTTAATAAAAGCAGGGATAGGATATCCTATGTCCACTATCCTTTTTACTGGAATACAGCAATACCACCATCCGGCATATGCGTTGGGGTGATTATGGATGTTTTCATTGACAAGCAGGCTGTCTGCGTCAGTCAAATCAAGATTCCTACCACAAATGCGGGACATGATTTTATCCCAATAGGCTGTATTTTCGCATTGCCTGCAGGGCTCTTCCAAAGAAAGCATAGCACCTGCCAGAAAACTGTCTTTGTACTCATTTTTTAAGCCGGAGAGCAAAGAAAAGGTTCTTTCTAAAGTCGATGTCTCAAGGATAATATCATCATCCATAAGAAGGACATAGTCCACCATCCCCTGCTCTACATATTCTATCATACCACGGGTGAATCCGCCGGATCCGCCAAAGTTTCTATTATGAATGACACGGAACCGCTGCCCTTGTATTTCTTCCAATGTGCCTCCATTATCCACAACAAGGACAGATATCCAAGGATGGTTCTGATGAAAATCAAGCAGCAGACTCATGGTCCTTTTGACATATGTTTCCCTTTTGAAGGTTGTAATGGAAACTCCTATTTTTTTGTCTTCCCAATTCGTAAATTCCCCATTCCAGTGTCCTTCAGCATATACACCAGCATCGCTTATGCATTGAAGTGAAAATCCCAAAAGCACTCCATCCAGTTCTTCTACAGCAAAAAAATAAGCAAAACAGGGAGATTCTGTCTCCATACTGATATCTCGGACATTCCCTTTTTCGTCATAAAGATGAAAGGTAACTTGAAATCGCCCTTCCAAATGAAGTACCAGCTGCAGAGCTTTAATGGTTGTATATCTTTTCCATTTCTTCAAGCTCAGGGAGTTAAAGTATGTGGTAAAATCCAACACGTCCCCTTTATGCATGAAGATAAAATTGCCTTCCCTCTTTTTAACCCCTCGGATATAAAGCGGCTCTTTGGCTTTTTCTAGCGTGTCTGTCAATGAATAGAGCTTATGTATCATAGACTCCTGCTTTCCGCATTTTCTAAAACCTAACTAACGAACAGTCTGATATCTGCCCACCATTTTATCATCTGTCTTATTGCCGCCTTATATGTCATTTCTTAACTAACGCTAAGATGCATGCATTAGCGAAGAAATATGCAAACTTGATTATCTGATGTGCTTTTAACCGCCTTTTGGCGGTCTGACTGTCTCATCGTCAAACGTATTAATTCTGACCATCTGAAATCTGATAGTCCGATTGTTTGTCTGATTGTCTGACATCTAACCGTCTGACTATCTCAGCTCACTGTCTGCTCGCCGCAGTGCTGAATCAATTACCGCATCCATATCATAATACTTGTACTCACCAAGGCGACCGCCAAAGATGACCTTTTCTTCCTTATCAGCCAGGACTTTGTATTTTTTATAGAGACTGCCATTTTTCTCGTCATTCACCGGATAATAAGGTTCATCGCCCACCTTCCACTCTGAGGAATATTCCCGGCTGATAACGGTCTTCGGCAGATCATTACCCTGTTCATCCTTGCCGAATTCAAACCATTTATGCTCAATGATTCTTGTCCAGGGCGTCTCCCTGTCCGTATAGTTCACCGCTGCATTGCCCTGGAAATTGGGTTTATCCAGAATCTCCGTCTCAAAACGGACACTCCGGTATTCCAAAGGCCCCAGGTCATAGTGGAAATAGGTATCAATAGGCCCTGTATAGATGACCTTATCTGCCAAGCAGTCCAGCTCTTCTTTATGGTCCAGATAGTCACAGTTCAGCTCTACCTCTATTCCATCCAGCATATGGGCTACCATCTTTGTATACCCGCCTACCGGGATGCCCTGATAAAGCGCATTGAAATAGTTGTTGTCGAAAGTCAGACGCACCGGCAGTCGCTTGATAATGAAGGCGGGCAGTTCCCTGCAGGGCCGCCCCCACTGCTTTTCCGTGTATCCCTTGATCAGCTTTTCATAAATGTCTGTACCCACAAGGGAAATAGCCTGTTCCTCCAGATTTCTTGGATTTGTGATGCCCGCCGCTTTCTTCTGTTCTTCAATTTTTGCAGCCGCTTCTTCTGGCGTCACGACGCCCCACATTTTATTAAAGGTGTACATGTTAAAAGGCAGGGAATAGAGTTCCCCATGATAATTGGCAACTGGAGAATTGGTAAAGCGGTTAAAAACAGCAAACTGATTCACATAGTCCCACACATGCTTCAGATTCGTATGGAAAATATGAGCCCCATACTTGTGCACATGGATGCCCTCAATGTCCTCCGTATACACGTTGCCCCCGATGTGGGGACGTTTGTCTATAACCAGCACGCTCTTTCCAGCCCGCTTGGCTTCATGAGCAAAAACTGCACCGAAAAGACCGGCTCCAACGATAAGATAGTCATAATGTTTCATATATAGGCTCCCTTGAGATAATAGAGATTTGAGATTTGAGTGTTTAGAGGTAAGACGAACTATCCTCATTTTTTCATTTTTCAAATCTCGTTAGTACGCTCCATCACAGGCAGCTACTACTTTCACTGTCCGCCATAGCAGAACAAGGTCCAGCCACACGGACCAGTTATGAACATACCAGTTATCCATCTGCACTCTTTCCGGATAGTCAATGTTATTTCTTCCGCTGGTCTGCCAGATGCCTGTAATGCCAGGACGGACCATGGTATATTCCTTGAAAAAAACTCCATATCGGGGAATTTCTCCTCTCACGATAGGCCGAGGTCCTACGAGGCTCATTTCCCCTTTCAGTACGTTCCAGAGCTGAGGCAGCTCATCGAGGCTGGTCTTTCTAAGGAAGGCGCCGCTCGTTGTGATGCGGGGATCATTCTTCAGTTTGAATTCTTTATCCCATTCCGCTTTGGCCGCCGGGTCGGTAGCCAGGAGGTGCTCCAGTACTTCTTTCGAGTTTACGCACATGGAGCGGAATTTGTAGCAGTTGAATTCTTTCCCTTCTTTGCCGACACGGCGATGCTTGAAGATGACCGGTCCCGGAG
>ULYE01028542.1_pt1 | contig 13506 bp, 10 predicted proteins | sample 1961921 | NCBI WGS metagenome assembly ULYE01 (sample SAMEA4835856, study PRJEB28245) | human gut metagenome | biome: gut microbiome; material: fecal sample | place: Denmark | collected 2008 | reverse complement strand
ATTGAGTGGGTATAGCAGGGATGCTATACCCTCCTACAGATAGCATTCTTCTTGTGTCAGTATCGTGATATAAATATATTTAGCGTGCCTTGAAATGACCGTATCATGCCTTGAAATGACCGTATCATGCCTTGAAATGATTGTATCATGCCATGATACGACGGTTTTTTACTGGAACTCCGAATCCCCCAAAGGCTTTATTTCTTTTCTTTCATGTGCTGCTCGTAGGCTCTTGCCAGTCCGCCCGTACTTGTTTCCTTATACAATGACGGCAGGTCGTGACCCGTCTGCTTCATCACCTTCACTACGCGGTCGAACGAAACCGAGTGGGTTCCGTCAGAGAACGAAGCATAGAGATTGGCGTCGAGAGCACGTGTGGCAGCGAAGGCGTTGCGCTCAATACATGGAATCTGAACCAGTCCGCACACAGGGTCGCACGTCATGCCCAAGTGATGCTCCAGTCCCATTTCTGCAGCATACTCTATCTGTGACGGACTTCCGCCGAACAACTGGCATGCAGCAGCCGAAGCCATAGCACAAGCTACGCCAACCTCGCCCTGACAGCCAACATCAGCACCTGATATCGAAGCGTTCTGCTTCACCACATTGCCGAATATTCCGGCTGTAGCCATAGCGTGCAGAATGCGTGTGTCGCTGAAGTTATGACCCTTAGAGAGATGATAGAGCACAGCAGGCAATACGCCGCACGAACCGCAAGTAGGCGCTGTAACGATGATACCGCCCGAAGCATTCTCCTCACTTACTGAAAGAGCGTAGGCATAAACCAGCGCACGCGACTGTAACGACTGCTTGTATCCGCTTGCCTTGACATAATAGATAGGACCCTTGCGTGGAAGATTGAGCGGACCGGGAAGCGCACCCTCGTGGTCGATGCCACGCTCAACGCTCTCCTTCATGGCCTGCCATACATCCATCAGATAGTCCCATATATCCTCTTCCTCGCTCTCGTTGACATACTCCCAATATCCACGGCCGTTGCTTTCGCACCAGTCCTGAATCTCGCGCAGCGTATTCAGCTTGTACACTTCGCGCAGTCCGGTAAGCCAACGTCCCTTCTCGCCTTCCGACAATGCGCCGCCGCCTACGCTGTAGCAAATCCATTCGTCAGTCTGGTTGCCGGCATTGTCAAATGCCACAAACTTCATACCATTGGGATGGAAGGGCAGAAACACTTGCGGTTGCCACTCAATACGCAACGGAGCGATAGGGCGCAGCACTTCGTCGATAGCCACATCGGTCATGTGTCCGCGTCCGGTAGCAGCCAGACTGCCGTAGAGCGTCACCTCAAACGAGGCAGCATGCATGTTATGACTTGCAAATATCTTAGCCGCCTTCTGCGGTCCCATAGTGTGACTGCTTGACGGTCCCTTGCCTATACGGAAAAGTTCTCTCAATGATTTCATAATGGATTGTTTGTTTTAGTCTTCTACAAAGTTACAACAAAAATCCGAATAAACGCATTTGCACCTTTTATTTATTTCCCTTGCAAATGTTCTCGCAACGCCTTGCAATTGTTTCTGCAACGCCATTAAATCTTCGTTCCAAGTCTTTGAATGTACGTTCCGTGTCACTGAACGGCCGTTCAAAGACTTGGAACGCACATTCCGTGACACGGAACGGAGAATTTTGTTTAGCTTGCCAATACAAACAATCCTCATAATCATTCGTGATTGTCAAAGATTGTTTTTATCTTTGTAGATGCAGAAACAAATAAGATAATGTAATTATGACAACAAAGGAAATAGACGAACGTTCGTTAGTGAATGCTCACCGCCTCTTTGAGTCGGGTGATATCGGCCAGATGCCTGTAGGTACAGCTATGGGGCTTCAGCAGATACACCGCTATTTGTTCAACGACCTATACCCATTTGCCGGTGTCGTTCGTGACAAGAATATAGCCAAGGGCGGTTTCCGTTTTGCCAATTCGCTCTATCTTGAAGCTGCACTCGCTGCTGTAGAGAAAATGCCGGAAGACACGTTTGAGCATATCATAGAGAAGTATGTAGAGATGAACGTGTGCCATCCTTTCATGGAAGGCAACGGGCGCTCTACGCGCATCTGGCTCGACATGATGCTGAAACGTGCACTTGGCAAAGTGGTCAATTGGCAGTATGTGGACAAGGACCAGTACCTCTCGGCAATGGAACGCTCACCAATCAACGACCTCGAACTGCGCTATCTGCTCTCGCAGAACCTCACTTCAGATACGGAGAATCGTGAGGTGATATTCAAGGGGATTGAACAGAGCTATTATTATGAGGGGTATGAGAAGTAAAATAAATAATTACAAAAAAAAATGACAATCATTAAAACACAACCACACATCGATCTCGATGAATATATTCGTCAAGGAGAACCAAGTCAAAAGGAGAAGGCTTCAATTTGGCAAACTGCAATCGGTCTGCAGGCTGTGGATGGATTGCATACTTCGGAATATCTGCGAGATACTGCATGCAAGCACATTGAGGGTGAGATAGACATTGATGAGGCTCGAGAACTGATAAGAAGCTATTATCAGTCGAAGACTCTGCGTGAGCCGGATGATGATGAGAAACAGGAGGCGGACAAGGTTTCGGCAAACATTACCAAGATTCTTTCTTCACAGACGTTGGATTTCAGTACTGGTGGGTATATATCCGTTCATAGAAGAGTGTTTGATGGCGTATTCAAACACGCTGGCAAACTGCGTGACTATGACATTACAAAACGCGAATGGGTGCTTGAGGGTGATACAGTAAACTATCTGAACTGGGAGGATTTGAGAAGAGCCATAGATTATGATATCAGCCAAGAGAAGGTGTTCAGCTATAAAGGAATATCAGCAGATGGAATGGTGAAGCATATTACACAGTTCGTTTCAGGGTTGTGGCAGATACACGCCTTTTGTGAAGGTAATACCCGCACAACAGCTGTATTCACAATTCTATATCTCCGTTCAATCGGCTTTAAGGTGGACAACAGTCTTTTTGCTCATCACTCATGGTATTTCCGCAATGCCTTGGTTCGTGCGAATTATAAGAACGTTCTTAAGGGTATTGATTATACACCAGTATATTTAGAGCGTTTCTTCCGAAATCTGTTGTTGGGTGAAAAGTGGGATTTGCGTAATCGTTATCTTCATGTTCATGCAACTGACGAATGGAAAGTACAGCCAAATTTGGCAAACAACGCAAGTACCCCACAAGTTCGTGATAATCACCCCACAAGTACCCCACAAGTAAAGGACAAGCTACATATAAGTAATACTTGTATAAGGGAACTGATTAAAATCATAGGGGATAAGGAACTGTCAGTAAAGGAGATGCTGGCGGCAATTGGACTGAAGGAGCGGAAAAACTTCTTAAGTCTCTATCTGAATCCTGCCATTAGTGAAGGTTATGTTTGTTTGCTTTATCCTTCTTCCCCTCGCCACCCCCGCCAGAAGTATCTTCTTACAGTGAAGGGATTGGCTGTGTATGATAAAATGTCGTCTTAGGCATTAAGGCAATTTTCCCCCGCCTTTTCAAAAGGACTCCTTTTGCCCTCCAAATGTAGTCCTTTTGCTGTGTAAAAGGAGTCCTTTTGCAGCGTAAAACGAACCCTTTTGCAAGCCAAAAGGAGTCCTTTTTGAAAGCCGAGGCATTTTGGCTCGAAAATCATAGGAATAATATCGAAATTCATAGGCATATATATAATAAGGTGTAGGCATATATATAATAAGCTATCGGCATAACGTACCGACGGGCAAACAGCCTCCTGTGCTCTTTTGTTTTTCCCCTACGTTGCTCTATTTTTCCTTTGGTCTTTTGCTTTTTCTCTGTTAACAAAAGACAAAATGCAGGCGTTTTATTTGCTTGTATCGAATTATTGCAGTAATTTTGCACATACATAAATTGATGTGCAAAATAATATAAAGGTAAAGGAAACGTTATGTCAATATCCAAGACTCGCCAAAAACTCGTTGATGTGGCACGCCAGCTGTTTGCTAAGAACGGCATTGCCAACACTACAATGAACGACATTGCTGTGGCATCGGGCAAGGGTCGCCGCACGCTATACACCTACTTCAACCGCAAGGAAGACGTGTATTCGGCTGTGATAGAGTCGGAATTGGAGCGTCTCTCGGACAAACTCGACGAGGTAGCGGGCATGAAGATGCGCCCGCAGGACAAGATTATAGAGCTGATATACACCCATCTGAGCATGATCAGGGAGACAGTGGTGCGCAACGGCAACCTGCGTGCAGAGTTCTTCCGTAACATCTGGATGGTGGAGAAGGTGCGCAAGAAGTTTGACGAAGACGAGATAGAACTCTTCCGCAAGGTATATGCCGAAGGCAAAGCAGACGGTGAGTTTGACATAGAAGACGTCGACCTCGTGGCAGACATCACACATTATTGTATAAAGGGACTTGAGGTGCCGTTCATCTACGGCCGTCTGGGACACGGAATGACCGAAGAGACCAGCAAGCCGCTTGTTGCAAAGGTGGTGTACGGAGCACTGGGCAAGCGCATCAATAATGTATAGTGTCCGTGTGCAGGCATTATATATATATAAGGTGAACGAATTAATAATTACAAAATAACAATTAATTAATTAACGAAATGGGATTACTTACAGGTAAGACTGCCCTCGTCACTGGAGCAGCCCGCGGCATCGGAAAGGCTGTCGCTATGAAATTCGCCTCTGAAGGCGCTAACATCGCATTCACCGACCTCGTTCTCAACGACGATATGGCAGCAGGTCTGGAGGCAACACGCAAGGAGATTGAAGCTCTCGGCGTTACATGCCGCGCTTATGCTGGCAACGCCGCCGATTTTGAGGAGACCGAGAAGACTGTTAAGCAGATTCACGCTGACTTCGGTTCTATCGACATTCTCGTCAACAACGCCGGTATTACCAAGGACGGACTCATGCTGCGTATGTCTGAGGCACAGTGGGACGCTGTACTGAACGTCAACCTTAAGTCGGCTTTCAACTTCATCCACGCTTGCTCGCCTATCATGTTGCGCCAGCGTAGCGGCTCTATCATCAACATGGCTTCGGTAGTTGGTGTACACGGCAACGCCGGACAGTGCAACTATGCTGCCTCTAAGGCTGGTATGATTGCCCTCGCCAAGTCTATCGCCCAGGAGCTCGGACCTAAGGGAGTACGTGCCAATGCCGTAGCCCCGGGATTCATCGAGACAGCTATGACAGCACAGCTGCCTGAGGAGATACGCAAGGACTGGATGAAGAAGATTCCTCTTCGTCGTGGCGGTCAGACCGAGGACATCGCCAATGTATGTCTGTTCCTCGCTTCTGACATGTCTTCTTATGTCAGCGGTCAGGTCATCCAGATCGACGGTGGCATGAACATGTAATCAGACTGATTATACATTAATAATATGGTAGGAGGGTATGGCGGTAACCGTATCCTCCTATTTTAATTCTTATACTGACTTATGAAGGTAGTCTACGAGGACAATCACATTATAATAGTCAACAAGTGCAGCGGCGAAATCGTGCAGGGCGACAAGACAGGCGACAAGCCTTTGTCCGATACGGTGAAGGAATATATCAAGCAGAAGTACAACAAGCCGGGCAATGTATTCCTCGGTGTGGTGCACCGGCTCGACCGCCCCGTAAGCGGACTCGTGGTGTTTGCCAAGACATCGAAGGCGCTGTCGCGACTCAACGACATGTTCCGCACGGGCGACGTACACAAGACCTATTGGGCTGTAGTGAAGCGTCGCGACATAGCTATGGAAGGAACACTCACCGACTGGCTCACACGCAACGAGCGACAGAACAAGAGCTACGCACACGAACGTGAGGTGCCGGGAGCCAAGAAGGCAGTACTGAAATACAAGGTGCGTGCCGTTGCCGACAACTATATGCTCATTGAGGTGACGCTTCTCACCGGACGCCACCATCAGATACGCTGCCAGCTCTCACACATGGGATGCCCCATCAAGGGCGACCTTAAATATGGAGCGCCACGCAGCAATCCCGACGGCAGCATATCATTGCTGTCGCGCCGAGTGGAATTCGTCCATCCCGTGTCGAAGGAGAACATCGTGGCTTACGCCGATGTGCCTGACGACCGACTGTGGAACGACCTCAGCGCCAATGCAGAGTAGGGATTAGCTCTCTCAACAAAAATAAACTTCTAAAAAAGTCAAATATGAAGCCAGTTGTAAAGAAATCGCTTATTGCCGTGGCTGCCGTAGTGGCTACGCCCATTATCATTTTAATTCTATTGGCTGTGCTGCTTTATGTGCCGCCAGTGCAGAACTGGGCAGTAAGGCAAGTGGCTTCATACGCTTCTGAGTCGACCGGTATGACAGTACGGGTTGACCGTGTGCGCCTGCGCTTTCCGTTAGACCTGACCGTCAACGGATTCTTGGCTACACAACCCAACGACTCACTTCGCAACATAACCGATACTATTGCCGACGCCCGCCAGCTTGTTGTCAGCGTGCGTCTGCGCCCGTTGTTTCATGGCAATGTAGTGGTCGACCGCCTCGAATTGGCAGATACCAAACTCAATACAGCCCGTTTCGTACCCTCGGCACGTGTCAAGGGACGCGTCGGACTGCTCTCGCTGCGCAGTCGAAGCATCAATCTTAATGACGAGACAGTACACATCGACCGTGCCGAATTGAAGGGCGCACGTCTGGATGTGGCACTTAGCGACACCGTTCCGGAAGATACTGTGAGCACACCGTCGCACTGGAACATCTCACTCGACCGCCTTGACATAGCCGACACAAAGGCTACGGTGCACATGCCGGGCGATTCTATGCGCATTGCAGCAGGTATTGGCAGGCTGGAGGCACGCAATGGCAGCTTCAATCTGTTCACAGGAACCTATAGTGTCGGCTTGCTCGACTGGCGCGAGGGTACGCTCAACTACGACATGCGCTACACCCAGTCGCAGCCCGGTCTCGACTATAACCATATAGCGCTTTCCGCCATAGCCATGCACGTCGATTCGCTGCACTATAGCGATGCAGGTGTAAGGCTGAGGCTCAAGGAATGTGCGCTGAAGGAGAAGAGCGGACTGCAAATAAACGAATTCTCAACCTATCTTTTGCTTGATTCTACACATGTGTGGTTGCCCGATATGCGTCTGCGCACGCCTCGGTCAATGCTCACGGCAAAGGTCAAGATGGACCTTTCGACATTTGCCGAAAGCAATCCTGGCGTTATGGACGTCAACATCAAGGGTTATGTAGTGAAGACAGACTTCGTTCCGCTGCTTGGGTTCTTGCCCAAGGAGCTGCTGCGCAGTATGCCTGCAACCCCCATAACCGTCAATGCCGACATCAACGGCAATATGCGCCGACTCAGCATCAACGAACTTTCGCTGACCTATCCCACAGCCTTTGCACTCAAGGCGAGAGGCAAGGCACGTAACATTACATCACCCGACCGTCTGCGTGCCGACATAAAGGCAGAGGGACGTACATACAATCTCGACTTCATCAAGACTTTGCTGCCACGCTCGGTGGCTGCATCGTTCAACATACCGTACGGCATTGGGCTTAATGCCAATGTGCATGCCGACGGACAGCGTTATGCTGCCGACTTCAATGTGAGCGAAGGTGGCGGACATGTGGGCGGAAAAGCATCGGTCGACATGCGTCGCATGGCTTACAACGCCACTCTCTCGGCTAAGAGTCTGCACCTTTCCCACTTCGTGCCGGGACTCGCAGCAGGACCTTTTACGGGCAGTCTGAAGGCTCACGGAGTAGGCACCGACATGCTGTCGCCACACACTTCGCTCGATGCAGAGGGTAGTGTCGACGAGTTCAGATATGACGCTTACGACCTCTCGGACATGAAGCTCACAGCCAATGTACACAACGGCGTGGGCCATGCGTTGCTCGACAGCCACACACCACTGCTGCAGGGCACCATCAATCTGAATGCACTCATGAACGGCAAACGCATGGATGCACAGCTGGCGTGCGACCTCATCAATGCCGACTTTATGCGTATGGGCGTGAGCAAACGTCCGCTTACAGCCTCACTGCGCGCTGATGTCGACCTGGCGAGCGACTTTAAGATAAATCACACAGCCCGTGGAGTCATCGGCAACATCATTGTGCGCGACAGTTTGAAAACATACACACCCGAAAGAATCTCGCTCGACATATTCACACGCCGCGATTCTACACATGCGGCAGTCACTTGCGGCGACTTTGCGCTGCGTCTGAACGGCAGCGGTACGATAGAGCACATCATGAAGCAGCTGGAGAATGTCAATGAAGAGGCAATGCGGCAGTCGAAGGAGAGATATATCGACCAGTTGCGATTGCGCGAACGTCTGCCCGATGTAACCCTTTACTTCGACGCCGGACGCGAAAACATCTTCGCACGTACCCTGCGCCACTTCGGTTACGACTTCCACAACGCATATATAGATATGTCTACGTCGCCCTCGAAGGGCATCAATGGCAAGCTGAGCCTTGACTCTCTCGTGGCATCGGGCGTACAGCTCGACACCATCCGGCTTGCATTCAAGTCGGATTCGGTTAAGACCGACTTTGAAGGACAAGTGCGCAACAACCGCTCCAACAAGCAGTTTGTGTTCGACGCGCGCTTCCGTGGCGCCTTCCACGAGCAGTCGCTGTATTTCGGAACACGCATATTCGACGCCCGCGAACGCCTCGGCATCGCCCTCGGACTGCGTGCACAGATGGAGCATAATGGCGTGCGTGTGTCGTTGGGAGGCATCGATCCTGTGTTGGGATATAAGAAATTCAAGGTCAACAAGAACAACTACGTGTTCTTTGCCAACGATAAGCGGCTCTCTGCCGATATGGCCCTGCGTGCCGACGACGGCATGGCGGTGCGCATATATACCAATGACAGCACCGAAGCATTGCAGGACGTGACCATCGGACTGACACGTTTCGACCTGCAGAAGGTGCTCGCCGTAGTGCCTTATGCACCTAATATATCGGGCATTCTCAACGGCGACTTCCACTACATATCGCAACATGAGGGCGACATGTCGGTATCGTCGTCGGTGAGTGTGGACAAGATGACTTACGAGGGTTGCCCGATAGGCAATCTGTCGAGCGAGTTTGTGTATATGCCGAAGGGCAATATGCGCGAGCATTATGTAGACGGAACGCTCTCGATGGACGACTACGAGGTGTGCACACTCACCGGTTCGTACAACACCGAAGGCGAAGGCACGCTCGATGCCGACCTCAACATGTCGCGCACTCCGTTGCTTCTGCTCAACGGTTTCGTCCCCGACCGCATCATAGGATTCAAGGGTTATGCCCAGGGTGAGGTGAAAGTGCACGGTTCGCTCAGCCGTCCTGATGTCGACGGCGAGGTATATTTCGACTCAGCCTATGTCGTAAGCGAACCTTATGGCATCGAGATGCGTATGTGTGACGACCCGATCACCATCACCGACAGCCGACTTTCGCTCGAGAACTTCCAGCTCTTTGCACGCAACGGCAATCCGCTTACGCTGCGAGGATATGTCGACTTTGCCGACGTGTCAAACATGTCGCTCAACGTAAGGATGCGTGCCGACAACTATCTGCTTATCGATTCGAAGGAGACAGCACGTTCGGAGGCTTACGGAAAGGCTTGGGTCAACTTCCTCGGATTGGCTGAAGGTCCGCTCGATGCGCTGCGTGTGCGTGGCCGACTGGACGTGTTGGGTTCGAGCGACGTTACATACGTATTGCGCGACTCGCCTCTCAGCACCGACAATCAGCTCGACGGACTCGTGAAGTTTGTCAACTTCCGCGACCCCGATGCAGTAACGGTGACACGTCCGCCCATCAACGGACTCAACATGGACCTCACTGTCAATATCGACGACGGCACACATGTGATGTGCGCACTCAATGCCGACCACTCCAACTATGTCGACCTGATAGGCGGAGGCAACCTGCGCATGCTCTATACAGCAAGCGACGGACTGAGTCTGTACGGCCGTTACACCATAGGTTCGGGCGAAATGAAATACTCGTTGCCCGTAATTCCGCTCAAGACGTTCACCATCAAGGACGGAAGCTATGCCGAATTCTCGGGCGACCCGATGAATCCGCGACTCAACATCACGGCTACTGAGGAGAACAAGACTACCGTAACGAGTGACGGTGGAGCCGGTCGCAGCGTGACATTCGAGTGTGGCGTCGTGATAACCAAGACGCTTAAGGACATGGGATTGCAGTTTACTATCGACGCACCCGACGACCAACAGATGCACAACGAGCTCATGACGCAGTCGGTAGAGAATCGTGGCAAGCTGGCAGTGACCATGCTTACAACGGGCATGTATCTCGCCGACGGCAACACCAACTCGTTCTCGATGAACAATGCACTAAGTGCGTTCCTCAATTCGCAGATTAATGCCATCAGCGGCAATGCCCTTCGCACGCTCGATCTGTCGTTCGGCATGGACAACACTACGCTCGGTACGGGTCAGGTACATACCGATTACTCGTTCAAATTCTCAAAGCGATTCTGGAACAACCGCCTGCGTATCGTCATAGGCGGAAAGGTTTCGAGTGGTGCCGAGATAGAAAACCAGAACGAAACGTTCTTCGACAACGTTACGTTTGAGTATCGACTCTCGCCCAACTCCAACAAGTATCTGAAGCTGTTCTACGACCGAGACTCTTACGACTGGCTCGAAGGCTATGTCGAACAGTTTGGAGGAGGTTTCCTATGGCGCAAGAAGATGGACAGCCTTAAGGAAATATTCCGTTTCAGAAAACCCAAACAGGCCGACCAGCCGGAACTGCTCAACGACACTACACGACAGAAGAAATGAACATAAAAGCCGTATATAAAGATATGAACGCAATAGGAAACAACAGCATACTGACACTCTCACGCCTGTGGAAGGGCGTGATGGGTGTGCTCGGCATAATGCTTCTGGCATCGTGTTCGGAGACTACAAGCGTGCCCGAGGGCGACCAATTGTACACCGGACAGCGCAAAATAAAATACGAAAACTATAAGGCAAGCGACCACTTCAGCACCACTCAGGAAGAGGTGGAGGCGGCTCTTGCCACCGAACCGAACGGAGCTATACTCGGCAGTTCGTACTATCGCTCGCCATTCCCTTACCGCTTGTGGATATACAATGCCTTTCACACCAGCGACGAGGGTCTCGGCAGATGGATACGCAAGACTTTCGGCAAGGCACCAGTGCTTATGAGCAACGTCAATCCGCGTCTGCGGTCGCAGGTGGCGCGCGAACTGCTGCGTGCACGCGGCTATTTCGGCTCGTATGTCAACTACGACATCATCACAAAGTCAAACCCCAAGAAAGCCAAGATAGGCTATACCGTCAACCTCGGCGACCTTACCACCATCGACACATTGACTTACGTGAACTTCCCCGTTGAGGCTCAGCGGCTCATTGATTCCACATCGGCTGAGGCGTTGGTGCACAAGGGCGACCCCTTCGACGTGTCGACGCTCGACGCCGAGCGCACACGTGTGTCGACACTATTGCGCAACAACGGCTACTTCTACTATCAACCGAGCTACGCTACATATCTGGCTGACACCCTGGCGGCGCAGAACAAGGCGCAGGTGAAGCTACAGTATGCCGACAGTCTGCCCTCGCAGATAGGCCGGAAGTGGTATATCGGCCACATAAATCTTCAAATGCGGCGCAACGTGATGCAACAGCTCACCGACTCCGTGACTTTTCGCGACTACACAATAGTATATACGGGCAAGCGCACGCCTATCCGTGCGGGTGTGATAGCGCGCGACTTGAAGATGCGACCGGGCCAACTCTACAGCTATAACACCTACCAGCAGTCGGTCAATACGCTCACTTCGAAGGGACTTTTCTCTCGTGTTGACCTCGGATTCGCCCCGCGCGACACCTCGGCAGCATGCGATACGCTCGACCTTACGCTCAACTGCGTGTTCGACAAGCCTTACGACTTCTCTATCGAGGCAAATGTGGTGGGCAAGACGACGGGCCGTGTGGGTCCGGGAGCGGTCATGAGTGTAGTTAGACGCAACGCTTTCCGTGGCGGCGAGAAGCTGTCGGTCAATCTGAAGGGTTCGTACGAGTGGCAGACCGAACACCGTGTCGACGGTACAAGTTCCAAGTTCAACTCGTATGAGTATGGTGCCGACGTGTCGCTTGAGATGCCCCGACTGCTCTTCATCGACCGTTTGATGGAGCGTGTGCGTGCCAAACGCTGGCTGAGCGGACAAAAGGTGAAGCCCAACAACACAGTATCGAACACGCTTATCAAGGCTTCGAGCGACGTGCTCAACCGTTCGGGCTATTTCAAGCGCCACATCGTGTCGGGCGAACTGACCTATACCATACAGCCCGCGCCCAATAGGGTGCACCAGTTCTCGCCCCTCATACTGCAATACGAATACATGCAGAAGCAGACCGAGGCTTTCAAGGAGATAGTAAGTCAAAGTCCGTATCTGCTAATATCAATGGCTGACCAGTTTGTGCCTAAGATGCGCTATACGTTTACATATCAGTCGCGCTCCAACCTTCGCAATCCTATATACTGGCAGTTGTCGGTGAGCGAGGCTTCCAACCTGCTTTCGCTGGGCTATCTGGCATGTGGCGAGAAGTGGAGCAAGAAGGGAAAGACGATGTTCAAGAACCCCTACGCACAGTTCTTGAAGATAGAGACCGACTATCGCAAGACGTGGCAGGTGACCGACCACAGCCAATTGGTTGGTCATGTGAATGCCGGCGTGATATGGTCGTACGGCAATGCCAGTGCAGCTCCATACAGTGAGCAGTTCTATGTTGGCGGTGCCAACAGCATACGTGCCTTCAACGTGCGCAGCATCGGTCCGGGCCGCTATTACACCAATCAGTCGCGACTGTCGTATATGGACCAGACGGGCGACATAAAGTTTCAGGCCAACGTGGAGTATCGTCCGCGTCTGTTCGGCAATCTGTACGGAGCGCTCTTCGTAGATGCCGGCAACGTATGGGCATTGCGCGACGACGGCTATCGTGAAGGGTCGAAGTTGCAGATGAAGAATCTGCTGAAGGACATGGCATTGGGCACAGGTGTGGGCATACGCTACGACTTGGAGTTCTTCGTTCTGCGTCTCGACTGGGGTATCGGCATCCACGTGCCCTACAAGAGCGGATTCTACAACATGAACAGCTTTAAGGATTCGCAGAGTCTGCACTTCGCAATCGGCTATCCGTTCTGATGCCGATGGCAGAGGCAAGGGTGAAGCCGACAAATAAAAACAGGTTCATCCGAAAGCCAGAGTGACACAACGGTTTTGAAAATAATCTAACTGTAGGAGGCTATGGCGTTTATACGAGTTTTGAATTATACGGGCTGAAAGCCCAGTAAGCACATAGCCCAGGGCACCGCCCTGGGTGTACGGATAGATAAAAGCAGAACGCCCTGTAAGGGCAAAAGCATTGATAATTAGTGTTTTTGCCCTTACAGGGCGCATTGTTTTTGGTGGATTGTTTCGAGGGCGTGTCAAAACTCTCTTATTCTAAAAAAAAGTCACAAA
>ULYE01008906.1_pt1 | contig 13541 bp, 11 predicted proteins | sample 1961921 | NCBI WGS metagenome assembly ULYE01 (sample SAMEA4835856, study PRJEB28245) | human gut metagenome | biome: gut microbiome; material: fecal sample | place: Denmark | collected 2008 | reverse complement strand
TTTAGTATGTTACATCCACACGCTTTTTCAGGTGATCCAATCTTCATGTTTTTTGTTATCACAATCATACTCAGATACAACTGTGTATCCTAAACGGTAAAACACATCCGCCATTGACGTTGCATCATTAACCGCATTATTAAGTTTATATGGTTCGTAATAGTTATTATTGCCTATGACTATTGCTATAACTTTCATACCATCATTGGTTCAATTCCATTTCACAGATTTTTCACTAAATTATCATCCATACCCCATCATTATCCTTTCCTTCATGCTTCCGAACACCATTCTTCTGCAAAGCAGAAAGGTCACGTTCGATGGTGCGTTGACTCACCGACAAAGTCTCCGACATTTGTTTGCCGGTGATTGTCGGAGAATCTTTGATGAGATTCAGTATTTTCTGCTGATGCTCAGTGAGTTTCGTCTCCGACATGTCTCCGTCATAGTCTCCGACATTCGGGGTGTCAGAAGAGGCAAAAATGATGGTCTGGAATTGGGTCGGGGTTGATTTGAACTATGGCTTTAACTCGTCCTTATACCCATCCAATGCTTTGGTCTCATTGCAGATGCGTGTGAGTCCGCTACCTCGTTTCTCCATATAGTCAAGTTGAGCCATCACGTTTGCAAGTATGGGATTACGCCTTTCAGAAGACACATCTTTGGTGTCCAAATCCTGCGTCCTTTATTGTTTCATTACTGCATCATGCCACGCGCCCCTTCATAAGAGCAACTCTCAGCACCTACTTTCTGTGCTTCTTTCAGGGCTGTTTCCAAATCTGATTCTAAGAGATTGAATATTCCAAACACTAATTTGTCTTTGAACAAATAATTAATCAAAGCAGCTGCTGTCCAGTCACCTGCACCAGCGGTATCCACCACTTTTTCATTTGCAACAGGTTCCAAATGCTTCCAATCGCCATTCAAGCGATAGCTCAAACCCTTTGCCCCTTGCGTTTGGATAAACAGCTTATCCTTATAGTCTTTAAACTGGTTAATGTCTTTTATCCTCTGTTCCGAGAATTTGATTATATCAGACACCTCAACACATTTGTTGAACAGACAGACATTACCTCCTCTGCTGGAAGGCTCAAAGAATATCACCGACCCCTTTTCCTTGAATGTAGTGGCTAGCTTCAAGATGGCGGGTGAAACCCTGTCAAAGAAGAATACCTTTGGCACAAAGTCTATCCTCTCAATCACCCCATTTGCCTGTTTCAGCGTCAGCGACTTGAAGTCCAGATAGAACCGCCCGATATTTTTGCGCGATTCAAACTTATGTGTGGGAACACCATCCTTGTTAATGAAGTTACGCTGCACGATCACCGGTGTTTTACCGTCTTGGGTAGAGACAAAATCTATGTGTACATGGTGCTTTTTCATGTCATCCAATACACTCATCCCGTCTTTTGTGCCATCCAGACGGGCTATGGGATAAGCATCCCAACCCATGTAGGAGAGAATCATCATCACATTACCGCATGTGCCACCCACGTAATAGGATATGGGGACTCTTTGCCCGTCCAAAATCAACACATCCAGGCTAATAAGGCCTGCACCAACTATAATATTATTTGTTTCAAGTTCCATGTTTTAAGTATCAAGATTCAAACTTCAGGATTAAGCCTCTCCACCAACTCTGCTTTCACCTTTTCCCACGCCACCTGTGGGTCATACTCCACCTGTGGCCCAAGAATCATTTCCGTGTCAGTCAAGAATTCATCATCCTGTAGTTTCCCGTCCATATTCAACAAAAACTCTTTGTATGTTGGCAAGTGAGAGGCTGTGAAGCCCAGATACCGCTCATAGCTTTCCATCACTTTCCCCTTATCCAACTCAGGCTGCATTGAAAGTATCTTCCACAGGTCAAACAAATCACGTCCTTTTCTCCGCTGATAAACTGCTCTCAGTTTCGTCCCTGTCAGTTCTGCCAATTCATAGGTCAGCACTTCGCAAGCACCTTTGAACCACGAACTATTCACCACAAAAGGAACTCTTACCATTGGATATACCGAGAAATGCTCCTTGCAGTTAATCTCCACCTTCAAATGAATCTCCCCCGCATCCATATCCGTCGGTTGCACCTTGAACAGCAGCGTATTGTTGTGCTTCTTCTGCTTCACCACCGGCTCACCCAGCCAAGCCAAAGCATCCCGCAGATGGTCAATCGTCTCTTTGATGGGTTCCGCCTGCACTTGTACAAGGTCGATGTCTTCCGAGTATCTGGGCTGCGGCTTCAGATACAGCTTACCTAATGCCGTGCCGCCTCTGAATGCCAGATGCTCCGCAAGAAATGCATCGCTATAGATAGACACTAACGCACGGCAGACTATCAAATCCTGTTCGATGAATTTATTCACCACCCACGGGGCCTGCTCGCTCCATTCCGTAATATATCGCTCTGGTATCATAACTCGTCAATCTCTATGGTTTCGTTCACAATAATTCTCCATTTGGCGTTTCTTTCGCACCCCTCGCTACTCTTTCCAGCCTTTAAAGGTACATACTGGAGTGCGAAACCGGAACACTTCAACAGACTGTACACCGACTCTGCCGCTTCTCCTTCCTCCAGCACCTCGTCCAGAATATAGCCCAGACGCTGCAGACTGGTTACAGGCACTTCCTTCACAAAGTCAGCCCCTAAGCGCTCGAAATCCAGTTTCTCAGCCAGTTCAGCCAGAACAGTGGCTGCCCGCGAAACGCTCCCTGTCTTTGCCTGATACGTCAGCAAATCCACTGCCGTCAGTTCAGGACACGACACGTTAATGTAGCCCGTCCGCGTCTGCCGTCTCTCCACGTATGTCTCAGGAATATGACTTTTGCAGAAAAAATGCGTAAGGTACTTCTCTCCCTTCTTGTCACGCATGGCGGGAGGCTCTATCATCACGCTGAACCGCAGCGGAACCTGATGCGAAGCTCCGTGATAACTTGCCGCACTCAACAGAGCCACATAGTATTTGCGTCCCAGATGGTGCATCATGTCATCCAAGTAAAACGACTGCGGCACAGCCCCGCGCAGCACATACTCATCTGGCACAATGACGTAGAAGCCGCGCAGGGGCGACATAATCCGTCCCTTGCTCACCTCCCTGGTCAGTGCCCGTGCAATGCTGCCGGCACTCATATCAGGGAACGCCTGCGCCACCTCATCGTGTGTGAAGGTGTAATTGCCTCTAAGCGGCCTATCGTATATCCAGCTTGCTATGCTCGCCATTATCTCGCATTTAATATTTCGTTTGCAAAGATAGACGTTTTCTGTCTAACTGCGCAAATTAATTACGAAAAATTGGTTCTGTTACTGTATTTTTACTTTTATTGACCAGCTTTAATTTTCGTTGTATGCTTCTCCTGTAATCCAAAGCAGAAATGGTTCACTTCCCTCATTGATCCGCTTAAACACAGTAGTATCTTCAATTTCGTAGTTCGCTGAACTTACGTTGTAAATAGTGACACAATTGTTATATTCCAACCCCACAAGCAATGCGCCAAGTGATAATAATTTACTTGTCAGCAACGCAATACCAAAACACACATGGTCACTGATAGGCTTGAAGGTTGCCTGATGCCCCTGAATCATATTTGACACAATACGATACAGTTCAAACGGATTCTGCTCATCAGCGTAAGTGATATTCTGTGGCTCGGTAAACTGCTTCTCAGTAAAGAACTCATGGTATTTCAGCATCAGATAGTCAGAGTGTCGTGGGTCTTTCGATGGGAAAGGCAACACGGGAAACATATCTGAAGGTTGGAAATGATTGTAGATGCTCCGTAAAATGTCAATATTCTGGTCCCCCATCAAGCTAATCAGGATATTTATCCTATCCAAATTAGACTCACGACTTGATAAAGAACGGAATCCCACCAGCGGCTCAATATTGTCTATTACTGGTGTTTTCTTTATCTGTTCATCTATCGTAACGTTTTCAGATACTGCAAAGAACAGATTCTTAGATTTGTCCTTGTCAAGCTTGTTAAACAAAGCTTTGCCAATATTGAAATAGAATGCTCTGGGTAATGAACTAACATCCATTATCACGTCATTATAGGCGCTCAAGTCTTTACCTATCACTTGGCGACTCATCTGAGCTATACGCTTGTCCCAAGGCAAACTACCATCTATTTGCAGTTCCTCATAACCAAAGCCATATTGGTCTTTCAATTCTGCCAGTTGTCGCGAATTGATTTCATACAACTTCTTGTTCTCCTTTGGATCTTTTTCATTAGGGAAGTCAAAAGCAATACAATCCAATTGCTGCTCAGGGTTATTTTCAAGGAACAATTTTAGGATATTATTCATTCTAGGATCAAAGCCCTTGCCCAATAAGAACAGCACCTTCACAGCAGACCTATCCTTATAATACTCCTTCCAGAACTCCACCAGCTTTTTATTCTGGCGATACATCACGTATGATTCCCAACGTTTTTTCATAGCCAAGAATTTAGTTTATGAAGTGTCAATGGACGCCATCCTCCACGCTCAAGTGGCAGATGTGCATATGCACAAAGCCAGCTATTCAGATAGAATATGGTCCATTTCTGGTCTTTTTTGCCTTGAGTTACGCCCTGTTTCATCAAGAAATTATAGGCAAGGCAATCTTTTAGAATTGTTGCCAATTCTTCATTATCGGGGTCTTGGAACCAAAAGCCATCCTTACCCCATTTGCTAGAATTCTCTTCCTTCACGGCAAAGCCGGTAACAGAGCGATAAGAATATGTGGGTGTGAATGTAACACTATAGCAGAAATCTATAAGTTTCATCAGGAACCCATAGATCTTATTGCCAAGTGGCAGGCGCTTGATATCCTCCAAACGAGCAAGTGCAAAGTCTCTTACAATCTTGTCTTGTTCCTCTGCCGTCAATACATAGTGAGAAGGGTCAGAGATCTTCTTGGCCACCAATAGTTCATACATCTTGGCAGACAAATCCAAGAATTGCTCCACATTCTGGCTGGCCAGATCCATAAGTGTTGAGAAACCGTAGTACTGGGGCAACTTCTTTATCTCTCCTGGCATTACCTCTTTTACTAAAGGCTTCAACGGAGTTAACATCCAGTCTAAATCCTGAACTGTATATCCAAACAGGTTCATCGCACCATTTGCACCTTGACGGGCAGCATGCATTAGCAAGGCTCGCATATTAAGCACACGTTCATACGGCTCTTGATTTTCTATAGCAGCCACACACTCAGTATAGTTGTCAAAATTGTGCAGTTCTGCCAATTGAGTCAGATACCTCTTGCTAGCGTCTTTATAAAGCGCCTTATAGTTAATTGTGGTATCACTTGCAAGCGCGCTTGCAAGGATGATACCGTCCGCAGAGAAAGCACTACGCAGCGTAGATATATTCTTCACCATTGGATTGAATATGCCCTTCTTAGTGTTTTCCAAGTGGATGGTCTGGTCATCCCTATCCTTGATATTCTTATCACTCAATATATCAGTTGTGGAGAGTGTTTCCAAACGTTCTGCAATCCAAAGCGTTACATGCATGCGCACCTCAACAGTCTCATCTCGGATAATCTTTTTTTGATTCCTGGTGAGTTTATGACCGTCGTCAATCTGGAAGATGAAGTCTTCACAAAGATTCTCTCCATTATGGGTAAACCAAGATGCCTTCATTGCTTGCAGCGCAAACAATTTGCTACTGCCCTGAATACCCTCTTCTGGCATCACAAAACTATCAAGAAACTCGCATATCTTCCGTTCCTGTTCAGCAGCCCAATCCAGCAGTTCTTTTCCAGTGTACTCTGCCTTAAAGTCCCCAAGTTCTGGTATTATCTCCTCCGGTGTATAAGTAATTTCATTTAATTGAGTATATTTGATACCAGCAAGTACCATCAGGCTTTTCAGAGTGGCCAGCACAATCCTCGCATTGAGGAGTGACAGAAATATCCTTTTCTGCTCAATCTCATTAAACAGAACATCATCTTCCAAAAACTCATAGTCACGACCCAACTGTAGATAAACACCGCATTTTTTGATATGATCGCTATCTATCACTTCCAACTTTTTCAGCTTCTTATAAGCCGTATTGCGTTCTGTAATACGCTGAAGAATTGTCGGTGAGAAAAGACGCAAAAGCGTAGTCTTTCCTGCGCCAGGCGAACTGAGAATGGTAGTTATGTTGTTCCATAGTTTATCCTGTTCAAACTTTTCTTCAAGATGAGTCAAGGGCTCCGACGAGAAGAGTTCCAAGAACATCTCGTCAGTTTCTATTCGCTCAGAAGCGCGTATGGCAAATGGATTCTTATAGATATTCATACGGTCAATGGCGGCTTATACGGGGGAACAATCCATGAAATCTTTCTGCATCCTGCCAAATGATGGGCAGAGAGTTATTTGGCGTATTGTGAGCAAGTACAACAGGCAGGGCGCATTCATCAAATCCCAACCAAGGGCTGTCGTTTTTGCCAACCTTGTAGCTCTTGGATATAACACACTCTTCCACGAAGTGCTTATCCTTCTTTATTATCTTCACCAAGTCATTATCACTCTTGATGTCGTTCGATAGTTTGTCTTCCAGAAGTTGTACGATGTGGATGTTGAACTCCACGTTGTCTTGCCACCCCACTGATTTCAAGTAATCGTCAAGGTTGTCCTTTATACTGGTCTTTGCTCTTTCAGTAGCGATACAAAACAAGATGTCGATCTGTATCTTTTGCTCTGGGTTCAGAAGATAGCTCAGATGCTCTATTTTAACATAGCCTCGAGTACATAGTTCATCGATTATTTTCTTCAACTTGCCATGATATTTCCCATTGCTTTCATCATAGCGGATGAAACTCTTTCCACTGGCGGTAAAGTCGTCAATCAAGAAAATCCTACGGAAGTATGGTTTTTCTATGCTTTTCAGTTTGTCGTCTTTACGCAGTTCATCCAGCATATCCTTCAGCTTTTTCCCGTCAGGATAGTAGTTGGTCAAGACCTGCTCATTACTGAAGCCTGCGCTACGACGCAAGATGTCTGTATGAGCACCATCGCTGAGACCAACCACCAATGCGGAACGTTTCTCAATTTCAAAACGATTATGCACCACATTGCTTGAACGTTTATATGATGGCATACCCGTTTCAGTAGTAGCCATATCCAGCAAAACAGGTCGTATTTTTGAGTCATATAACAAATCCACTAGATAGTTCATCTGTGTTGAGGATATGAAGACTAGTTTTTCTTTTATAAACTTATAAGCCTCATCGCGGTCTTCCTCTTCAATATCATTCAGTCATTGTACCAGACTGCTCATAAAGCGCATTCCCGGCATATAACGGTCGTATGCATCATACTTCATGCTACCCATGAATTCAAGGGCAGCACGTTCTGATGCCAATGTCTGGGCATCCCATTTCATGATGCTTGCAAGAAGTTGGTTTGCTAAATTACTGTTCATACGCTAAACTTACACGTTATCTTTCCTTCTTTTGCCTTCATGCGGCTTAGGTAATAAAGGGTTGCATCAAGTCCCTTAATGCCTGACGGGGCTATGTTCCAGCAACTCTCTGCATTCTTTGATACACGATCAACGCTCAATGAGTACTTACTGGTCAGCATTTCATAGTCATTGCCTTCCACGGTTCCATAATCACCTATGCACAATGTATGCTCCGGGGCTTCTATCACTCGTTGTTTGCTTACTTCATGGTAAACCACAATATCCATACTGTGACTGCTACGCCAAACACGGATGTCTTTCATCTGCTTGTCCCAGATGATTTCACGGCATGTCTCATAAACCAGTTGTGATTCCATCTGGGTCATTTCTCCCTCAATGGACAGTTGAAGGCTGCGCTCTGCAAATTTGTAGTCCACACAGCCTTCGGGGAGTCTAAGTTTCAGTTCCTCCTCCAGTGCTTTCAGTTTGCTATCAAAGGGCAGTTCCCTCCACACTTTCAGTTTATCCTCTTTGCCTAAAACCGACAGGCAGGCACCATTATAGTAACCCACCTTGATTTGCGGCCAGTATTTCTGGTCTATGGATTCTTGGAACGACTCGCCAACCGACTTGCCACGACCTGTGGCTACCACTATCAGTGCTCCATTTTCTAACAATGGAATCAACGCATCTCTTATCTCATCGCACAACCTATTCGTAAAACGGCTTTTGCGGTCGGGGGCAGAGAGCGTACCATCGTAGTCGAAGGCTACGGTGGTAAACTTAACCTTGTTCAACTGGCGTACAAAACGCCGGCAAGCCACGCCATAATGCTCCCTCAAAGGGGTGTTGTCTCTACCAGCTACGCCCAGTTTGCGCAACACCGCCACATCGAGTGTCTTTTGTACGGGCAGGATACGGTTGGTCAACTTGAAATAGTCCAGGTTGTAGAGCATACGACCGTATCCTGGCACACCGGGTTTTCCGGGGTCAATGCCACGAGCCTCGCCCAAGTCGTTGACAAAACGGAATGCTTTCAGCAGTATATCGATGGACGCTGCGGTGGTCTGCAACTCAGTTTCAATAAAGATAACCGGTACATTCTTGGGCAGGCAACCAATGGTTTTATAAGCCAGTTCGCGTTCAACGGGTGCTACTAATGCAATAATACAAGAGTTCTCGCCCCGCTTGTCAAACCAATGGTGACGGCCATGACCAAAGTTGCGGTAATCGCTGAGCAGGGCTGAACCCAAAGCGGCCTCTGTCAGTTTGGATTCAATATCCCATGCTACGGGTTCGCCTGCTGCCCCATAAAGAACAATGAAGTTCTGAATGTTGGCAAGGCTAAACTCATAGTTTTTTGAATAGGTTCCGTCAAAGGCTATCTTGTCGCCTACAAGTTCGCCATCGAAACTGCGGTTCAAGAGGGTGAAAGTGGCAAGCAGCGAATTGGTGGCTAGAAAGCCATCTTTCTCGCTGGGGATATCTTCACACCAGCGCAGCACCTTGGGGTATTGTTCTAGCAATTTCTCCGTAGGATTGTTCTTGCGGAGGGTCAGGCTCATCATGCCCGACTCGTTATACTTTACACCATACTTGAGGGCATTCAGTATATCCTTGTTCTTACCACTGGCACTAAGGAAAAGCAGTTTGCTGCTACGCAACAACTCACGCCCCGAATACATCATCTGTAAAGGAGTCATGGCCTGTGCCAACACGCCGTTGCGCTGCAGATTGAGCAGGACTGCATAGTGGCAAGCACTGAGCGAACCGCCAGAGCCAATGCACACCAAAGGTATCTGCTTGTTCTCTACAAACAGAAACCGTGCAAGACGCGTCACATCCTGCTGCTCAGCCCACTTTATGGTACCCGCAAGCTTTTCCAACTCTACTTTGAATGGCTTTCCCATAATTAAACTTTGAGTCCACTTAAAAAGTGGCATTAATTTGCTTGCAAAGGTACTACTTTTTCTCGAAATGGAAGCGTAAAATCATCGTTTCGCGCGTAATATAATATAAGCAAATTTTATCTAAAAAAAGGCTGTGGTATAACAAAAAGAAACGAATTGTGCTGAAAAATGACTACGTTTGCACCCACGAATCAAGAATTTGGCTAATATGACACCAAACAAGCAATTCAACACCTACAAGGAGGGACTAGATCTGGAGTTCCTGCGGGAGTACTGCATGGAGCACGGGGAACGGCGGACGTTCGAGCGGGGCGAGACGCTAGAGGAGGCGGGCGAACCGGCGCAGTGGGTGGCCTACGTGGAGCGGGAATGATTCAAGTACATGGCGCATCGCTCGGCGCTTATGACGTTTGGCTTGTCCAAGAATGATGAGGAGGACAAGAACTACTTCACGGGCTTCGCATCCTTTCTCTATTCGTTACAACCTTTAAACTCATCTTCAAAGTATGGAATTGCCCCATACTTGCCTTCCAAATAGTTCTTTTCGTGGTTGCTATCTGTCCTAGGCTTCGCCCCATTGTCCAGCGTTATACTCATCATCGGTGTGAGTTTCGTAGAATAGCTAGTTTTTACCGTCTTTTCTACAAAGACCACTTGATCTCGTCTCAGCAGTTTCTTCGAAAGCATGTCGGTATCGTGAGTCGTAAAAATCAGTTGGGCTCCGTGAGGGTTCGTTTCAGCACAGTTAAACAGTTTTACAATACGTCGCGACAGCAGCGGGTGCAATTGTGCATCCAGTTCATCCACAAACAGCGATTTCCCTTGCCGTAAGGTGTCAACAATAGGCCCGGCAAGATTAAACAGTTTCCTCGTGCCGTCCGACTCTCTTCCATCTATGTCAAAGTCCACCATCCCCACTACTTCACCATCTACATTTATTTTACTGTGCTTTGCATAGGCAACAATGGGCGGGTGTTCTTTCAGCGAGGCCACTATTTCCGCTGGCAGTCCTTTGGGCAACATTTTTTCATCAATGAGCTCTTGTTCGGTAGTCACTTCGCGGAAGCCCACATCCATACCGCTGATAAAGTCCAGAATCTCGTCCTTGTAGTCTGTCTTGGTATGCAGCATCTCCTTTGTATAGCGTGAGAAGTCGCTGTCGCGCAAACCGGAAATCACATTGGGTTTAGTTCTGAACCACTCTATCACCCTTTTCGATATTTCCCCACCCAGCTGTGCCGCAAGCGAGATGAAAAGTCTATTGTTATTCAGGGGGATGGTTCCTTCTTTTATGGCCAGCCCTTCCAGATAGTTCTGTTCGTCTATCTCTATCATATCGGGAGTCCGCCTCATCAGCGTTTTCAGCGATCGCTTGGGAAATTTCGCTATCAGCCATTCCTCTTCTATCCGTTGTGCGGTATAGCTGAATCCGTAGGTAAACTTGTCGGTGCCGTCTACAAACGACATTTCAAATATCGTTGGCCTCGCCTCTTTGTCCGAAAGCAGAAAGGCATCATACGGTAGCGTTTCGTTATCGTTCAGCCTCACCGAATGGATAATGATACCCCGCATTCTGCCAATGGCCTTGAATACGTTCGACTTACCGCTGGAGGGCTGCTCCTCTGCAGAGCCGGTTTTCTCGTCTGGCTACACTATAAAACCACAAAATTATCGTCTTACAATGAAACTATGAGATAAAATCATTATATTTGCATCGTCATCTGAGGTCTACAGGCTTGAATGGACTTGCCTCAGACACACTCAGTGAAACACTACCCAAGGCCTTTCCCGCAATTTGCCTGCATCAACACAAGCAGCACTAACTGCCCGCAAGCGTTGACTATACCTTTATGGCTTTCACAACTCATGCAACTGTCTCAGCATAGGACGCTCCTGATTATTTCTCATATCCCTCATAGTAATAGCTCTGCTCTATTCCATTGAATATTACTTCATGGTTTTCTGTGTCAGAAGTGAGGTTCTGTGAGAGGAGATAGCGCAGTTCAAGGTCGTTAATAGGTGAGCGTTCCATGGCTGAGAGGTATTGGTCTTTATCAACATACTGCCAGTTGACCACTTTACCGAGAGAACGTTTGAGCATTATGTCGAGCCAAATGCGAGTGGAGCGGCCATTGCCTTCCATGAAAGGATGACACACGTTCATCTCAACATACTTCTCAATGATATGTTCAAAGGTGTCTTCGGGCATCTTCTCCACAACAGCGAGGGCTGCTTCAAGATAGAGGCTATTTGCAAAACGGAAGCCACCCTTAGCGATGTTCTTGTCGCGAATAACACCGGCAAACGGGTATAGGCCATCAAACAGATAGCGGTGTATCTATTGAAGTCCTGCCGTTGTACCAACTGGCATCTTAGATATATCACCCGATTCAAAGAGGCGGTGTGCGTTCGTCAGCGAACGTTCATCTATTTCCCTTATTGTCATAATCTTCTACATTCATTTCTTTGCTCCACAATGGTAGAAACAATCCTAGACAGCCAAGAAAGATTATAGAAATACTTGTCTAAAGCATCGCGTTTTATATCTATTTCCAAAGGATAATATGAAGCGCAGGCGCTGAGGTTCTGCCTTTAACGATGATTCTTGGTGAAAGCGGGAGCAGACATGAGGCAGACTAAGCGAAAGAAATGAGGCAGAGATACTTTGCGAAAGTATCTCTGCCACGTTTTTCCAGTTCACTTTAGCCCGTTGGGGTATTTAGTCACTATGTTATACAAAGTTTGATAGTCCTTTGCAACGTCGAAGATGACGTCCTTCTCGCTTATGGCAGCAAAATGCTTACGGGCACATTCTATCTTGCTGTTCTCAGCACCACGAATATCAGACGGCAAATCATCTGTCCCCTTGGTCTCTGCAACGAAATAGACATGCTTCACGCTACCTTCACGGAAAGCCACAGCCCAATCGGGATTGTACTTGCCCATAGGCGTGTTGATATAGAATCCGCGAGGCAACTTCGTATATACCACCACATCGTCCTGATGCTCCAGTGACTCGGCAAAGTTCTTCTCCGTCACCATACTGTCAAGCACAATAAGGTCATAGAGCGACTTTGCCGACTCAATGGCATTGACTCCCAGTTTGCCACGAAGGACATTCTCGGTAAAGATGTCGGTAGAGAACTCGTCATTCAGTTTCTCATATGTGATGTATTGGATGACGGCAAGCGCCTTGCAGTCGTTGATGATGCGGGAAGCCTTGATGATAAACTCCTCTGGGTTCATCTTGAACATACAGAAAGTAGAAGACTGGATTCCCTTCAGTATCTCCACGATAGTCTTGCGTGTCAAACCTGTAGCGCTTACAAGCCGGCCGACGAGATCGTATGTCACTCCGTTGCCCACAGCCTCTGTCACACGGACAGTACGGATAGCTCCCAGAGTCATGGCAGCTCCGGCTTCCAGAGATTCTCTGTCACGGATGCTGTCCATCGAACCGTCCTCCACCACGATACGTATTTCCGTTACCTTCAATCGCTCATCAATCTCCTTTATAGCCTTCTTGACCAAATCCTTGGTATCGAAATTCACCTGATAATAGGTACGTCGGTTGATGCGCTTCCATAGTTCCTGGAACTCCTTTTTGGCAAAGTTGTCCTTCAGGAATCTGGCTTGCTTGGGTTTGCGTGCATCCTCGGGCTTGACTGCCGACGGATTGAACACCGTATCAAGGGCTGCTATAATGCCGTCCTTCATATCGTTGGCCTTTCCAAAGTCAAGCGTGCCATTTCGCTTGTCATCAAAGTACCGAGCTGTCAACGCACCATCGTCATCTACATAGTCCTGGCGTATGAGTGCATTATAGACAGCTCTTGCCTGAGTGAGGTCAAACTTGCCGTTGCTCCCGTCGGGCATGGTATATGCCTTTCCTTCAAAGAGGTTGGAAGTGATGACGACTGGACGCTCCGAACAGGCTTCTGCCATTTCCGTCTGAAGTTTCTTGGCAAAATCATCATAGCTCTCGCTGGCTACCACCGTAAGGATGTTGGTGTCGAAGACATGTTCTCCCAGTACGTCCACATCCTGACGCTCACCGTTTTGATTGACACAAAGACGCATACCACGACCCACTTCCTGACGTTTCTTCGTCTCATTGTCGGAGTTCTTCAGCGTGCATATCTGGAACACGTTGGGATTGTCCCAGCCCTCTTTCAAAGCAGAGTGAGAGAAGATGAAGCGCACAGGCTCAGAGAGCGAAAGTACGTATTTTTTTATAAGTGATTGAGAATGAGATAAGT
>ULYE01027410.1_pt1 | contig 13602 bp, 11 predicted proteins | sample 1961921 | NCBI WGS metagenome assembly ULYE01 (sample SAMEA4835856, study PRJEB28245) | human gut metagenome | biome: gut microbiome; material: fecal sample | place: Denmark | collected 2008 | reverse complement strand
TTGTTGGCAAGAATCATAACTCGCATAACATTCATTCCTCATACTTATATTTAATTAATTTTATCAGATTATTGAATTCTCCTCGCCGGGTTTCCTACATAAGTCCCGCTCGTTGTACAATTTCTTATGACTACCGTCCCCGCTCCTATTACGCAGTCACAACAGACATTAATATTATTACTAACAATTGCACCCGCTCCTATCCAAGTTCTTTCTCCGATATTACAAGTGCCTGCAATATGGCTTCCTACAGATATATGTGCATAATTTTCAATTTTACAATCATGATCCACAGATGCACCGGTATTAATAATACATCCATTTCCAATTATAGTATCCGAATTAATGATTGCTCCTGCCATTACAACTGTCCCTATTCCAAATTGGACTCTTCTACTAATTGATGCATCAGGATGTATCAACGTGATCACATTCTTTAGTTTGTTTTGAATCCGCTCTCTAATCACTGCATTTCCAATAGCAACAATCTTATCTTCTGTCATTCTTTCCGCTTCTCGCGTCTTTCCTACAACCGGATATCCTGCACATTCTGTAATTTCTTCATTATCATCTAAAAATATGATATCATCATAACCACACCTCGTTGCAATATCAGCAATAACCTTGCCATGACCACTCGCTCCAATAATTACCAATTTTCTCAATATGGTGCCCTCCATGTAGATTTTAATCCAACCGGTGTTCCCATAAACTCTTCCATTGTTGCCGAAGTTTCAGAACTAATACCCTCTCTTTTAAGGACTGTCATCACAGTATCCCAGATAATTCTTATATCACCCAAAAAAGTAATATGCTTTGTATACCATACATCCATTGCAAATTTATCTTCCCAAGATACCGCATTTCGTCCATGTGCCTGTGCATAGCCCGTTAGACCTGGCCTTACATCATGGCGATGGTGCTGCTCTTCATTATATCTGTCCAGATATCTGACCAGCAAAGGTCTTGGACCAATGATTGACATATCGCCTTTTAGTATGTTAAATAATTCCGGGAGCTCATCCAACGAGGAGGCTCTCAATAGTCTTCCATACTTGTTTAACCTTACCGAATCCGGCAGTAGATTTCCGTTCTTATCTTTTCGATTATCCATGGAACGAAATTTTATCAATTTAAAAATCTTTTCATTCTTACCTGGGCGTTCCTGACAAAAAAATGGATTTCCTCTCATAAAAATTGCACCCAAAACAGCAAATATCACCAATAATGGTGATAATATAACAAGCGCGCAAAAACTTAAAACAATGTCAAATAAACGTTTAAAAAACTTAGCATACATGGTATTGTTCCTTATATTTTTCTATTCGAAGCAGGCTCTGATCACCTCTATAATTCGATCCTGCTCTTCTTCTGTCATCTTATTGTCACTTGGCAGGCACACACCACGCTCAAAGATATCTGCCCCAACATCCGTGATTTCTCCTGCGATATATGCATTGGTTCTGGCTCTCATACTGCCGTTTCTTCCAATGCATTCATTCATCCGGTACATCGGCTGCAGATGCATTGGTTTCCAGATCGGACGTCCTTCTGCATTGATGCCGGTGAGCGCCTCCAGAATCTCTGTCGGACAGCTCTTTCCTGCTTCCGGAATATAGAGCGCTTGTGTTTCTCCCCGCACCTGTCTGCACATTGCATCCGGATCGATGAGCATTGCACTCAGCCAGTAGTTTGGTTCTGTTCCATCCGTGATCGGATTCATCTTGACCGGAAGTCCTTTTAATTCTGCTTCATATCTCTTATAAACGTTTTTCTTCGCTTCGATATGTTCTTCCAGATGTCCATACTGACCTCTGACAACTCCGGCGATGACATTGCTCATACGGTAGTTGTATCCAACCTCTTCATGCTGATACCAGGCGGCATTTTCACGTGCCTGTGTTGACCATTTTCTGGCTTTATTGGCATCCTCAAGGCTGTTGGTCAGAAGGCAGCCGCCGCTGCTTCCTGTGATGATCTTATTGCCATTATAGCTGACAGCAGAATAATCTCCGAAAGATCCACTCTGTCTTCCATCAATCGTCGCTCCCATCGCTTCTGCCGCATCTTCGATCAGAAGAGCTCCATGTTTTTCACAGATCTTCTTGATCTTGTCCATTCTTCCTGGGAATCCATAGAGTTCTGCGCTGACTACCAGCTTTACTTCCGGATACAGCTCAAATGCTTTTTCCAGTGCTTCCGGATCCATGTTCCAGGAGTCATACTCGGTATCGATAAAAACAGGCATGCCGCCCTCATATACGACCGGATTCAAAGTTGCTGCAAATGTAACATCGGAACAGAAGACACGTTTTCCCTGCACTGCGCCGCATCCTACTGGTGGTTTTCCATACAGTTTTTCTCCCGCTAGCTTGACACAGAGATGCAGAGCTGCTGTACAGGAAGAGAGACCGACTGCATAGGAAACTTCGGCTTTTTTTGCCGCAATCGCTTCTACTTCATTGATATTTTTTCCCACCGTTGACATCCAGTTGGTCGTATATGCTTCATTCATATATTCCCATTCTTCTTTATGCATCGTCGGGCTGGCAAGCCATACTTTATTTGGGAATTTTTCAAATCTTCCATCGTTCTTAAATGCCATCGTTCTCTCTCCCCATCGTTCTTTTTCTATCTTTAGTCTCTTCCGTATAAATCTCTGGTATAAACTTTCTCTCTGACATCATCCAGGCATTTGTCATACCGGTTTGCAATGATCGACTGGCTCATCGACTTAAATTTATCCAGGTCATTCACCACCTTGCTACCAAAGAAGGTGTCGCCATCTTCCAGGGTCGGCTCATAGATGATAACCGTAGCCCCTTTTGCTTTGACTCGCTTCATAACACCCTGGATACTGCTCTGGCGGAAGTTATCGGAATTGCTTTTCATTGTCAGGCGGTAGACACCTACGACTACTTCTTTCTCTTTTCCTTTGTTCCATGCATCGTTGGCTTCATAACCACCTGCAAGCTCAAGCACACGATCCGCAATAAAGTCTTTTCGGGTCCGGTTGCTCTCTACGATCGCAGACATCATGTTCTGCGGTACATCTGCGTAGTTCGCCAGCAGCTGTTTGGTGTCTTTCGGCAGGCAGTAGCCACCATATCCGAATGATGGATTGTTGTAGTGATTTCCGATTCTCGGATCCAGACAGACGCCATTGATGATATCCTGGGTATTTAAACCTTTCATCTCTGCATAGGTATCCAGCTCGTTGAAATAGGAGACCCGAAGAGCCAGATAGGTATTGGCAAAAAGTTTGACTGCTTCTGCCTCCGTGAATCCCATAAAGAGGGTATCAATGTTTTCTTTGATTGCTCCCTCCTGAAGGAGGTGAGCGAAAATCTCCGCTTTTTCACGGGTTCCTGCATCACAGCTCACAATGATCCGGCTCGGATACAGGTTGTCATACAGTGCCTTGGATTCACGCAGGAATTCCGGGCTGAAAATGATCTTATCAGTCTGATATTTCTTTCTGACGGACTCTGTATATCCAACCGGGATCGTACTCTTGATCACCATGATTGCTTCTGGATTGACTTTCATAACCAGTTCAATCACGGATTCAACCGCAGAGGTATCAAAGAAGTTCTTTTTGCTGTCATAGTTGGTCGGCGCTGCGATAATGACGAATTCGGCATCTTTATAGGCGTTTTCTCCGTCAGTTGTCGCAGTAAGATCCAGCTTCTTTTCAATTAAGTATTTTTCTATATAATCATCTTTAATAGGGCTTTTTTTTCGATTCAGCAGTTCTACTTTCTCCGGAATAATATCAACGGCTGTGACCTGATTGTTCTGTGCCAGCAAAACGGCCAGAGACAATCCGACATAGCCGGTTCCTGCTACTGCTATCTTTCTGTTCATATCCTATCTCCTATACTGCGTAGAAATCTTTATACCACTGGGCAAACTTCCGAAGTCCCTCCCGAAGCGGTGTATTCGGTTTGAATCCATAGTCACGCTCCAATGGTTCCGTATCCGCATAAGTAACCGGTACATCGCCCGGCTGCATCGACACCAGTTTCTTATGGCTTTCGAAATCATAATCTTCCGGGAGCACTCCTGCACGGATCAGTTCCTGCTGCAGGATATCTACAAAATCCAGCAGATTTTCCGGATTCTGGTTTCCAATATTATATACAGCATACGGAGGAACCGGCAGACCGTCTTCCCCTGTTTTTCGTTCCGGAGCACCCTGCATGATTCTCTTGACACCTTCTACGATATCATCTACATAGGTGAAATCTCGTTTGCAATTGCCGTAGTTGAAGATCTGAATCGTCTCACCTTTTAAGAGCTTGTTGGTGAAGCCAAAATATGCCATATCTGGTCTTCCAGCCGGTCCATATACGGTAAAGAACCGGAGTCCTGTCGCCGGGATATTGTACAGTTTGCAGTACGCATGCGCCATCAGCTCATTGCTCTTCTTGGTCGCTGCATACAGGCTGACCGGATTGTCTACTTTGTCATCTGTACTGTATGGAACTTTTTTATTGGTTCCGTAGACAGAGGAACTGGACGCATAAACCAGATGTTCTACGCCCGCTTTCCCATCGTCATAGGAATGACGGCATGCTTCCAGTATATTGTAAAATCCGATCAGATTGGACTGGATATAGGCATCCGGATTTGTGATGCTGTAACGCACTCCCGCCTGCGCCGCCAGATTGACCACAACAGACGGCTTATATGTTTCAAAGATACTGTCTACCGTTGCTTTATCCGATATATCCCCGCGAATGAACGTCCACTGACCCTTCATTTTTTCAATTTCTTTCAGTCTCCATTCCTTGATAGAGACATCATAGTACGCATTCATGTTGTCAATGCCGACGATTCGGATATCTTCGAGCGTCCGGAACAATTCCATCACCAGATTGGAACCGATAAACCCGGCTGCCCCTGTTACCAGAACTGTTTTTCCTCTTAAATCTATCTTCTGCATCTTTTTCTCCCAAAAGACTTCTCTTTTTTATTTCATTTATAAATGTTTTAGTTTGCTTTTTCCGGCTTTCTGTACGTCGGTACGATCATCTGCACCACATCCTTGATGCTGTCCGAATCCCGGTTTGCAATCTCATACAGTTCATCCAGCTGATGCGCAAAGTAATCCATGTCAAAATCAATCGGTTTTCCGATATGAATCAGCTTGTTTGGCGTATCCTGCAGACCCTCTTCGTCCATCAGAAGCTCTTCGTATAATTTCTCGCCCGGGCGAAGTCCTGTAAATTCAATCTTGATATCTTCGTCTACTTTGTAGCCGGACAGGCGGATCAGGTTTTTCGCCAGTTCCAGAATCTTGACTGGTTCTCCCATATCCAGGACAAAGATCTCTCCGCCTTTGGCATACGCACCTGCCTGCAGAACCAGGGAAACCGCCTCCGGGATCGTCATGAAGTAGCGGATGATATCCGGATGTGTGACAGTGACCGGACCGCCTTCTGCGATCTGACGCTTGAAAAGCGGGATGACAGAACCATTACTTCCCAGTACATTGCCAAAGCGGACTGCCACAAAATCGGTTTTTGATTTTGCATTCATCATCTGGATCACCATCTCGCACATACGCTTGGACGCGCCCATGATGTTGGTCGGATTGACCGCTTTATCGGTGGAAATCAGTACAAAACGTTTTGTACCGTATTTGTCCGCTGCTTTCGCCGTCTTATATGTACCAAATACATTGTTCTTAATCGCCTCATTCGGGCTGTCTTCCATCAGCGGTACGTGCTTGTGCGCCGCCGCATGGTATACGATCTCCGGTCTGTATTTTTCAAAGATCGTATTGATCCGGTGTGTGTTGCGTACCGAACCGATCAGCACCTCCAGATTCAGTTCCGGATGTTTTTCCCGCAATTCCATCTGGATATCGTAAGCATTGTTTTCATAGATATCGACGATAATCAGCTGCTTTGGATTGTGTCCCGCGATCTGACGACAAAGCTCGCTGCCGATGGAGCCGCCGCCTCCAGTAACCAGCACCACTTTGCCACTCACATATCCCATAATCTCATCCAGATTGACGCGGATCGGGTCACGGCCAAGCAGATCTTCGATCTCTACCTCACGCAGTTTGGAAACACCTACTTCTCCATTCAGAAGCTGATAAATGCCCGGCAACGTTTTTACTTTACAGTCTGTCTGTCTGCAAATCTCAATAATTTCTTTTCGATCTATTGCCGAAGCAGACGGCATCGCGATATATATTTCATCAATATGATATTTCTCTGCCATTTCCGGGATATCATTTCGACCGCCTACAATCGGAATCCCATTTAAAAATTTCCCCTGTTTATTCGGGTTATCATCAACAAAGCAGACCACTTTATCTTTCAGGTACTGGCTGCTAGTCATTTCCTTTAAAATCACTGCGCCAGAGCTTCCGGCACCCGCAATCATAATCCTCCGTTCAACAGAAGCAGTACCGATATTTTGAGGTATCACCGTCGTCAAAATACGGTAGGACAAACGAACCCCTAATTCCATGCAGGTCAGGGATGCAAAACAGATGATATAAAAGCTTCTCGGAACACGGTGATCTAATAACACCATTCCAGACATCTGTACCAATGTAGCCAGGACGCATGCCCCTACGATACGCAACGCCTCCCGTATGCCCGCCACACTCCACATGATCGCGTACAGGCGGAACAGAAAGAAGATAATCAGTGTCACTGCTATATATATAGGAAGATACATCACTACAGGTCCTATGTACTCCGACGGAATTCTTCCTACGTTCATGTCAAACCGCACAAACAGTCCCAAAAAGGACGCCACACACAACGCCAGCGCATCCACCACCATCAAAATCAGCATCCGCGCCCGCTTACTATGCGGCAGGTATTTCTCTAGTATTACATTCACATTCATTGTAATTGCCCATCCCTAGTCTTTTGTTTTGCCTTTGTCCTTCGCTTGGACATGCATATTCTAGTTTATTATACGCTACTTTCGGTGGGGATTCAATAGAAGTTTATGGGAAGGAAAGGTTAGGAAATTCTTAAGAAGCAAGGATTTGATGCTTTTGAGGTGGGCATATGAGAAATTTCCCGTAATCGCTTGAAAATTAGGAAATCTTTTGTTATGAGCAGGTGGCATACAGTGCTTTACTTTTTCTCATCACTGAGCAAGCACAATCAGCTGTATGATAGAGGAAAGCCATATTATGCATATTACAACACTACCACTTTTTAGCAATATCCATGTATAATTAAATAGCGAATATTTTTCGCTAATTGTGATTATAACGAAAGAAGACAGACATGAAAAGAAGCTCTGGTTTAAAACGTTTTCTTCTTAAGTGTTTGATATGGTTCGCATTTTTTCTGCAGTGGGTAGAGGGACACCCACTGACTCAATAAAATCGTTTTGTTGATCGCAGAAAAAATCGTCCAGATTCTAACACATAAGTAAAAACACTGTCTTTGGATTTGCCAGCTATTCTTTCAATAGATGGCTGGCATAACAATCCACTGCCAACTTAACCAGAGTAAGATAAATAATATCCTAATTTTTAAGAAAGGAGTTGCCTATCATGACACAAGAATCATCAAAAAACACTGGAGGTGAAATTTTAAGAGAGGGTGAACAACTTGAAAATTAGTTATTCACCCGTATGTTTATTGCATGGTATTTTAGAGAACCGAGGGTGCGGCCATAAACTTGGACTATCCAAATAACCAGTCCAAGTTCATGTCCGCACCCTCTACTCATTTCAAGCGTGACAACCAGTGCAGATGAATAATATTTCCATCTATCAGACCACTTATCTATATCATACCTTAAGCCCCATTTTTTGTCTATACGCTTGGCGAGAAATGGCAAAAAATGACATGATATTCCGTTTCTGTTCTCTCCGCATTTACCCCCACAACCGCGAACTAAAGATTCTTTCTATACTTCTTTGTAAATATCATAGCTGTCAATATCATCCTGTCGTTCGCAGGCACGATTTATGTATTTATTATAATTCGCAATGAAATCTTCCCATTTTACTGCTTCTATATAACTGTCCTTGCCGCTGTACCAGATGGTAGAACCAGAATCACAGACCTTTTTCGAAGCATTTTTCAAGTTAAATTTATTTTTTCTGATGATTGAAAACAGCATATCTGTATGATGCATTGTACAGCCGCCACTACAGCAATTTCTATTTTCCAGGTAATAAGCGTAAGAGCCGGTTTCATCCGGGAGAACGACTGCAATCATGGCATTGGTTCTGCTGGTCACCGGATCTCCATTTTTATTCTTTCTCGAAACCTCTTTCAGCGAATACGATATCTCCCATGGAATCCATTGGTCTTTCTCCGACCTCCACCAGTCTTTCATTTTCGGTGAAATAAATACAACCGTTACCGAACTGTCATAAATTCTGTTCTTCAGCTTTTCCCATATGGTATCATCCGACAGTATACTTAAATCCTCACCATCGCTTTCTCCCTTATAGATATGATCCGATGGTTCCAGCTTTTCTTCAAATTTGGTTACATAGTCGCGTACTTTCGAGTTTTCATATACAGACAGATTTTTCACATGGTCATCTGCATATTTATAGGAAACAAAAATCTTCTTCTCCATACATTTCCTTTCTTCCAATGTATTTCTGTATTTGCATCAGATATATGTAATTACAATTCCAACTGTACACATAAGCATTAACGGCAAGTAAAACCACCATTCTGTTTTTGAAAATAAACAGCACCGATATTTATTTCTTTCCTTCGGAAAGTCATCGAATGTGGCCTTCAGCGAGAAATCAATGTTTTTTTCCTCAGTCTCTACAACTTTTTCATATAAAGAACGATAAAGTCGCTCCTGTTGCAAATAAAATGCATCCAGCCCCCAGAAAACAATCAGCGGAATATAGGCAATGAAAAAGTAACGCTTATCTGTGTCTTTACTTGCCAATGCAAAAATGCCAACCATCAATGTTACCGCCCATCCTTTTAGCATAAAAGAATTGCTCGCCATACGATTGATGATTCCCTGTATTAAATCCAAATGTTTAAATTTCTTTTCCATAATCATCACCCTATTACTTCTTTCGTCATGAAAAGCATAGCATATAGAACGTCTAATGCATGAACATCCTTATATTCAGGCACAGAATGATAGTTTCTTTTCCATTCTCTAAGTTCTACGCCTTCCAGAGGTTCCATGTCATTCAGATATTTCCCCACCTCATGCTCTATATTAGGTAAGCTGTCTGTGTTAAACGCCTTATGCAAAACACTCTCTAAAATTGCCTTTTCCCGTTTTGGTTTGGACTCTAACAATGATGTCATGGCCAGTTCATGATAAATCCACGGTGATAACGTCACTTTCTTTTTCTCTTTCTTCAAAGTTGCCACATCTTCTGCCAATGAAATAGAATTCGGCGTATTATAAAACATAATACATTCCGTTTTATCTATCATTTCGGTCAATGCAGTTGATAACATAATGTGGACGTGACTGGTTGTATAATTTCTGAGATTATAGGCATACGATTTTCCATCACTATTCTTACAATAGTCATCATCAATTTCTTTTAAAAGCTCATCACAATATCCCCACACACAGGAATCAATAAATGCTGTCAATCCAAATTCATCATATAACCATCCTGCTAATGCCTGTACTTTATTAATATCCTGATGAGAATGGGAAAGGAAAATATCCACATCTTCCATCTGAAACCAGTGATTTTTCATACTGGTTCCATCGATATGTCCGTTTTTATAAATAAATTCTCTTAGTGATTTTTTGACTGTATTTTCATGCTCTTTATAAATTTCCTGTCCTGATTTAAGATAATGGCTCAGTTCATTATTATAGAAATCATCCGATATTTTTAAATCAAATTTTGAATACATATTCTTCCCCCTTTATAAGCTATCTAGGAACGCTGTTCTTTCACAATCTCCATGATAACCGAAACCAGTTTATCAATATCCTTTTCTGTTTTCAGCGTGCCCATGTATTTTTTTAAATACGAATATGAAGTCATGTCCCCCTCGATTTCTTTCAAAATTTCTTCAGCCGCATACCCGGTGCTTCCGATTGGAATGATAATATTCCCATTTTTCTTCGCAATCTGATATTCTTCCATGCATCCGTCCGCATTTATAATTTTCTCCGGATCAGCAGAATCTTTTTTATTTCCAAATAAAAATATTGCGATTCCTGTTTCTGCTATCATATCGGTCCGGTATTTTGTAAATGTAGCTTTCCGCTCAGCTTCATCCTTGATTCCCTGTGGAAATGGCCGAAGTGTCAGATATTTGCCGGTATGCTTATACTTGCTTGCATAGATTTCTCTCAACGCACCATTTATTACAGATGAGCCTATACCAATTCCGAAGCCGGATACTACCCTAAAGTTTTCTTTTACTAATTCTGCAGCGATTTTTTCCGCCAACAATTCTGCAGCCTCTTTCGTCCAGCTTCCATAGCAGTCAGCACTGCCGGAAATGAAAACATTATTGAGTTTAACTGCGCGTTCAATATCCCGGAGAACTTCCGTTACTTCCTTATAAGTATCGGTATACACTGTTTTTATTCCATAGTAGGCTAACTCATTCGATTTCATTTCCTGTTTTCGCAGATTATAGCGATACTCTTCTTCTGTTTCACCTTCCTCACGCTGCGCCTTTGTCGTTAACCAGTAATGCGTTCCTGTGTTTTCTCCGAGAAAAGTTGAAATCTGACCCATAATAAAATCTATATTGGGATCATTAAAACTAAACCCTACAAAGAGGAAATGTTTTGTCAGCAAATCGCTTTTTAAAAGTGTTCGAAAAAGCGGACGATTTTTTTCATAGAACATATAATCTTCTTTTGTCAAGACTGCCCTTGCTGCATGATTCACGTCTCCATGCATCTTATATACAACAGCATCCCGGTCTGGCCTAACCATCGCTAACTGATCGGAATCCATTTTTACATCCACTTTCCGGTTGTTTCTTTTTAATGCATCTTCAATCAATTCATCATAGTTCGTTGTCCAATAAGTTGATATAGGCAGCCTGGCCAAAATTTCTACCTTTTCATTTTCTGTAACCCCATTGCTGAAGCAATCCATAATACTCTGGTTAATAGCACCTCTGGATCTGGAAGCATCTTTATAATACTGGGCAACTGCAAGGTAATCGTTTTCTTTCTCTATATCAAGTTTGATTTCTTCGGACATGGGACGCAGCAGTTCTTTCCAGTTGACAAAACCAGATTCTCTCGATGTACCGGCCCCGGCGAAAATTGCCGCTGTCCCATCCCATATTGCACGTGTATATTCTCGAACAAATGTTTTTTTCGAAATTTCCATATTGATTTCCTTTTCTATTTCTTATCTCTTTTCAATTGTTTCAACTGCTCTAACTGGACCCGTTCATATTTATGCGGATCATCTCCATTTAAAATCAGCATCCTAGGGTTCCTCTTCAGATCACGTTCATAATAATCCAGTTCAAACGCCACCCATTCTGATGCTCTGGAATTCTCAGAACTCAGATACAATAGACATCCGGACTGCTTCATCCGTACTTTCAAAACCTCTCTCGTATATTCAGAAACCATAGAACGCTTCAAAAAATCATTATCCTCAGTCCAATCCACGTAGCTGCTCATTCCAAGAGCATTTGCCGCTTCTACCACCCTACGCACCGGGCCTCTGTCACGACTGCTGTGGGATATAAACAAATCGTAATATTTTTTATTTTGTGCCGATTTCCGGTTCTGCAGTCTTTCCGCGAGAGCCTGCGGTGTTCCTTCCAGTGTACTTTTTTCAATCTGATAAACTTTCTTTTTTCCTTTAAAGTTTTTTCGCAGTTTCACATAATGTCCCATATGCTGCAAATGCCGAAATGCCATGTTCCGAATCTGGTTATTCTGCTCACAGTCATTTCTTTGTAAATTTTTCAAAAAATGCTGGCATTTCTGGTGCAGAAACAGGAACCGGATCATTATTAGCCCCAATTCTAGTATAATATCCATTATCAAACATAATGGCTCCATTATCATTTACAATTTTCATGATAATTATTGATTTATTATAATAACTTACCATTCGAATTTTTGAACCTATCTGTCTTCTATAATGTTCATCCAATGGCATTGATTGTAGTGCATTTTTAAACTGATTAAAATAAGCATCATAATCTCCATTATAAAAACAATCAACCTCTCCATCAATACCTGTTATATAGAAATTCCCTACCTTTATATTTTCTGTTTGATATTTTCTGGAAATTTTTTCTGCATCTTCAAACTTGTCCGCCACTCCAATTAAAACATATCCTACCGCATTTCTTTCCGAGTTTCCCATTGCTGTTAATGTTTTATATATTTTAGTTATTAATTTTTCATTCTTCTCACCACTAGAAAGATCATGTATACCCTGTTTAAAATCATACTGCGAATTTTCAGTTTTTGACTGCTTTAATAATGTCTCTATTTCTGTCGCATAAGAATAATGCATTGGATCTCCCTCTACTCTTTCCGCAAATAAAGGTTGTAAAATAGCCTTTACTTTTGCCACTACTTCGGTTTTCTCTTTCGCGCTCCATGCACCGCCTCCTCCGGATATAATCATTGTTCTTTCTGCAATATTTCCCAGTCGTTCATATATTCCATCATAATCTATAATTTTCATTTCATCCTTTATCAGCAATTCATATAACGTCAAAAAAAGGCATTGAAAATATCTCGGTCCTTTGTACACTCTCTGCTGAAGAATATGTTGAATTATCGTATGTTCCTTTTTATAAAATATTTTTTTAATCTCATCAATTATATATAGAAATTGTGCACCTACAGCTTCACTTCCTCTTACTTGAAGTGCTTTTTCTGTTTTATAGCCACGTCCATCCTGTTCTTCTTCATTAATATAATAATACCCATCCAACACGCTTACTCTAGAGGGAGGCATCGTATCTGCAACCATTGCTCCTACTAAATCACCCACTATTTCCTCATCCATTGATAATCTCAAATCTTTTTTATCAATAATATTTTGTTTTACCCAAAAAACTTCATCCGCATTAATTCCATACCCATTTCCGTCTTGTTGAATACTAATTTCTTTCATCTGATCCAACAGTAATATATCTTCATGTGATACATCTCCTCGAAGTTTTGTCGACAATGTTCGCACTAATTCCGCAAATTCCCCCGTCGCACCTGCTTGTCTAATTTCTTGTCGTGATAAATGCTTTCCATTTGAATTAATTCTTCTGAAAACCTCATCAATAATCTCTGGCCTTGCTTCATCATAAATCGAAAATGGTAATTCATAGCTTGCAATACTAACACAACTGCTTCTGTCCAAAATTGGTAATTTTTGTTCCAAAATTTTCTCATCCAGCAATTGTTTGGTCAATGCCGTTGATGAAAGATCAAAATAGCACCCATTTATAGTAAATTCATTTTCAATAAATCCAAATACTGCATTTAACCTCTGCATTCCGTCTATTATCTCTTGCCTACGAATCTCCTTATAATCATTAACTGAAAATAAGAACAATGGCACTGGATACCCATTTTTCAAAGAATCAATAAAAGCTTCTTTTTCTTTGATACTCCATACAAGTTTTCTTTGATATCTACGATTCACCAAATATA
>ULYE01009398.1_pt1 | contig 13723 bp, 6 predicted proteins | sample 1961921 | NCBI WGS metagenome assembly ULYE01 (sample SAMEA4835856, study PRJEB28245) | human gut metagenome | biome: gut microbiome; material: fecal sample | place: Denmark | collected 2008 | reverse complement strand
TGGCCATTGATAAAACGGGGGTCTGGATATTTTTCTTTTTCATAAGCACAATTTGTTATTAAGTTAATAAATTCAGTTATAAGATTGAGAGGTTTCTCTAATCTGTTGGCAAAGATAGTATAAAAAGTCAGTTATAACTTTATGTGGTGTTACAAATAGTTTATGAAAAAAAAGGAAAAGGGATATAAAATAATCTATTTCCTAATAAAGCAACATTTTATACTATATAAAAAAGGTTGACCGTGTCATCACAACACAGCCAACCTTAACGACTAACATCTTTTTTGGGTTAATCTTTGTATGATAAAACCTAAAACTAATGTCTTTTTAGAATAATTACTTGGCGTCGTTCCAATATTCAGGAGCGCCAAGACCAGCAGCGAAACCTGCATAGGTATGCTTGCGAAGATAGTTGAGATCCCAAAGACCTGTAGGCTCACCCTTGCGCCAACCTGAATCCTTAGGAGAATCTGTAGCACACCACTGAGTGATGCCATACTGCTGAGCAGCAGGAATAATCTCGAAGTACTTCTTGAGAACGAAGGTGTAGAGGTCACGCATTTCCTTGTGTTGTTCCTCGGTCATCTGATCATAAGTTACAGAATTGCCAGCGGCATCGACATAACCCATATCAAGTTCAGAAATCTTGCAAAGCTTGCCACTTCCAGCCATCAACTCCAACATCTTGACGATATGATTTTTCTTACTTTCCTGAGTTTTAGGATCAGCATAGCAAGAGATATGCATCTGAGATGCGATACCATCAATCTTGGTAACACCATCAGCCTCCCAATCCTTGATCCACTGAATCAAACTCTTCAACTTGCCATTGTCGTCCCAATCGCTCTCCAGGTTATAATCATTGATGAAGAGTTTCAATTTCTCAGGGTCACCATTATGGTCGGCAAAACTCTTGCGAGCATCAGCCACGGCTATGCGAACATAGTCGAGGTCGCCGAGATAATCCTGCCAGTAGAAATTGTTCTTTGCATCGTCAGCTGAAACGTTGCCTCGAGTAGCAGACTGCAAGTCGTACTTGCCATCACCATCTTTATCGGCACCAGAAAGGGCCTCGTTCACAACATCCCAAGATGTAACATAACCATCAGTAGCCTCCATCATACCATCAATCCAAGTTCCCAAGGCAGGGGTAAGAGCATTTTTCTTCTCTTCATCTGTAAGAGGAATGGAGTTGAGATTCTTGACCTGACAAACCTTAACAGAATGTACATCCAAAGTAGCATCTGCTGTCTGTGGTTTCAAGATAATATCATAATTACCTCCAGCAATATTAGGCATCTGAAGTTTTACGTTATGACGACCAGCAGAAACAGGTACTTTTACAGTAATAGCCTGATCACTGGCACCCCAACCATTCTGCATAGTCAATTCTACTCCACTAGCATCCTTTGAAGCAGACAAGTCAAGATAAACCACATAATTACCCTCAGAAAGCGTATTGTCGCCACCAGGCATAACAAAGAACTGAGACCAATCTCCTGTTGGAACAAAATGGATAGCACCATTCACAACAGGTGGTTCGCATCCCATAGCATAGAATGGGAAAGGTCCATCTTTATAGGTTTGCTCATTAACTAGTTGTTCTACCTCGACAGCTGCGGCTGCAGAAGCCACCTTGATGGTACAGCCAGTCGGATTCCAACCACGAGCCGACTCATTTGCAAAGTCTCCATTTTCAATAAGATTCTCATCAGAACCAGCTTTCGTCAACTTAAAGTCATCGCAAGAAATGGTTCCTCCTACGTTACCGAACACAAACTGAAGCTTATCAATAGGGAAATTGGCAGTAAACTCCCAAGTCAAAGTAGAATAATCGTTAGTGATGTCATAATCAGCCATATACTGAACATCATTACTACCACCCCATTGGTTTTTATTATCACTTGCTTCCCAAATAGGCCAAGCAGCAAAAGTTCCACCATCCGAAGCCTTTACCTTAACGGACATCACGTAACTTTGTCCCTTAACCAATGCCTTAGGCAACACATAACTAATCTGTTTATCCCATTTATTGGCACCAGGTTCGCCACAAGCAATCTCCAAGTACTTGTTTCCACCATTTGGATCAGGTGGCAGTTCCTTATCCTTGATAAGATTTTTGAGGTACTTATTGGCTGCCTGAGAATGCCAAGCCAAGGTATGACCATAAATCGTCATATCTGCATCTTGCGCATTCTTGACGAACTCCTTGACTAACGAAAAATCCATACTGCCATCATCTTTCACACAAGAAGCCATTTTCATGGCATTACCAGCAGTCATTTCATTGAAATTGCTACCAGCAAGACAATATACAAGTTCCTGCTTGTTGAATTGGGCTGCTTCGAGCGCAATGCCCAACTTAAAGTCGGGATTGCACTTGCCGGCAGCTTTCATATCTTCCATGTATTTCTTCAAAGGCTCGTAGTTGTTCAGATACTGATAATCCTTCAAATTCTTGGTCATATCAGTTCTGTACTCCGAGAACTTGTCATCAGCACAAGAAGACAAAGCCAAGAGAGCCATCAAGCCTAAACCTAAATTAATATTTTTCAATTTCATAATAATCAAATTATTAGAATGATACTTATCTATCAAGAATATTACTTCTTGATATACTGAGGACTGAATTGAACAACACCATTGGTGTTACCACGAGTCTCGGCAACAAACTGATCGGATGTTTCCAAAGCAATACCAGAACCGAAATCAACCTTGTAATTGAGAGTCAGGATGTCACGATCCTTGTTACCCCAAGCCAACTTAGCTCCCTTTTCTACAAACTTTCCAGAACCAGAAGCAGTCATGCCCTCTGTATCAGTAGTAACGGTACAATTACCATTATCATCGAACGTAAGTATCAAGTTGCAAGTGACCTTTGAGCCGTCAGCTTTATTTACAGAGACTTCGAAATTACATTCCTTCAAACTCTTGGTTGTAATGTGACTCACTTCATCCTTTTCAAGAGTTGCACCTTCACGCTTTACCTCATGAGTTTGTCCATTCTCTGTAATCTTGTCAGTTCCTCTACGGAAATAATAGCCATCCCATGGATTCATAAACCTAACGCAATAAAGGATATAATCCTTAGGAACAACAGACCAAGCTGAAGCATCAGTACGAACAGGAGTTGTACCTGCAACGACAGGAGAACCCGAAAGAATAGAATCGGCTCCCACCATTTCCTTGATGCGAACTGGGATTACATATGTATTCTTTGCACAATCTGGGTCAGCAAAGAAAGCATCCTCCAACTTAACCTGAAGACGTCCCTGCAATTTTCCATTATACGCAACCGTCTTGGTAGGAATTGTATAATAATTGCTAGGCATTGGCTTTACAGGAGTGACTCCATCCTCAAAATACAGATTGTCACACAATGAATTATCAACATCTACATTCAATGTGATGTTTTTTCCATTATATGCTCCACCCATTGTAGATACGATATACAATACATGATTGTTATCATCCGTATTATCGCGACTCTCATCATTGCCTAAAACTACAGAACGTTCGATATACTGATAAGGATAATATACAGTAGTACCGCCCTCATAATCAGGAAATTCTTGGTTGCCATTCTCACAAGAGTTAAAGCCTAAAGCCAAGATTCCCAATGCAGCCATGGACAAATATTTGCTTATCTTCATTGTTTTCATCATTTTAATATTAGTCGTTATTTTTTACTTCCCAGCCCTTATTCTGCTGCAAGTTGCTCCACTTCAATATTTCGCTCTGTGGTATAGGACCGTAATACATGTAATCTTTATAGCTGCGATCCTCAACCTTCATGTCTTTGTATGATGGGACACCAGCCTCTGAAGAGATTTCTATACCACGCACAGCCTCATTTAGAGGAGCTTTCCAACGGCGAAGGTCACTAAAGCGCTTATTTTCAAAACAAAGTTCCAAACGACGCTCGTTGCGAATCAACTCACGCATTTTCTCTTTGCTACCAGCGCACTCATCCAAGTATGGATCCTCGCCAAACTCGCCAACTCCGGCACGCTGACGGATTGCCTTGATTACATCGTAAGCTGAGTAGTTGTGAGATCCCTTACCCTTTGGTCCCCAAGCCTCGTTGGCAGCCTCAGCATAATCGAGGAATATCTCAGTATAGCGAATATACACAGGATAATGATACTGAGCATTCTTTGCATTAGGGTCAGGATTACAATCCTCACGCAACAGCTTTTTCATGTAATAGCCTGTACGAGTAGAATTGGAAATCTTATTCAAACCATCATTGTTATTAGCCGTCGTAATGTCTGTATGAATGGTCTTTCCCTTATAAGTACTACCATCATGAATGATATAAAGGTCAAGACGAGGATCTCGATTGCTGTAAGGATTCAACTTATCATACTCAGAACGAGCATCGGTGATAGGATAACCATTTACAGCAGGGAATGCATCGACCAGATTCTGAGTTGGGTTGATTCTACCCTTACCATAAAGAGACGGAGGGAAATTGTCAGATTCTTGGTTCAGACCAAGATCCCAGTCATCAGAACCATTGGTACGACTGCCACGCCAAAGAATTTCAGCAGGACAAGCACCTGAGCCAAGCGCATCGATTTCCCTGGTTTGCATAAACCAATTATTACCTGTAGCAGACAAACCATTCACACCATTGATACGGTCAAGAACGGTAGCTGCATCGTCAGCAGCCTTAGCATAATCCACGTTTGTACCTTCAGAGAAAGCAGGACTAGCTGCAAGCAAAGATACCTGTGAGCGAATAGCCTCAGCGATACGACCGCTGATACGACCACGCATAATGGAACCAAACACACGGTTGTAGTCTCCTGCGGTCTTTACTCCGATTTCCTTATACTTGGCAGGAACATCGTTATCATTAGTCAAATCATTGTAATCAAGAGGGAGAAGCTTGGCAGCCTCGTCCAAATCGCTATAGATTTGATCCAAGCACTCTTGGAATGTATTACGTGGCTTGTTGAAATCATCAGTAGAAGTCTCTGGTTCTGTCAAATTAGGAACGCCAAGCAGTTTGCCATCGGCTGTCCATCCACCATGATTCATCAAAAGATAATACAAGTTGAGAGCTCTCAAAGCATAAGCCTCACCTTTACGGCTATCACAATACATCTTACGGGCATTCTCGTCCTTTGCCCAGTTTACCTTATCTACCTCCTGAAGGAAGATATTGAGATATTGGATACTAGCACGACCATTTGTCCATCTAGACATAGGATCGCTATTAGCAGTCCAAGAACCTGTAGCCATCTTGAGATAGCCATTTGCCAAGTCATTGCTTACAGCGTCATCTGTAGCAACATCAGTAACACTCTTGGTATTGTAAGGAAGCATCGCATAACCATATCCCAATAGTCCCTGAGCGTATGTTGGCTCATTGTAAATCTCATCCAAGCCACGGTTATTTTCATCTGCAGGCTCGAAGAGATCTGAGCAAGAAGCCAAGGTAAGCGACATTGCTGCTAATATAAATATATTTTTTACTTTCATTTCTTTCTACATTTTAAAATGATTAGAATGTTGCCTTCACACCTATATTATAATAGCGTGTCTGAGGCGCAGACCCAACGTTCATCTCTAAGACTTCGCGCTCTCCTGAAATGGTAAGCAAGTTAGCTCCGCTTACGTATGCCGACAACCCCTTAAGCCATGTCTTTTGGAACAAAGTACTAGGCAAGTCGTAAGTTATCTGGACCTTAGCCAAGCGGAAAGCATCCGTCTTGTACATCCAGAAGTCTGATGTCTGGAAGTTGTTGTTACCATCAAGAGATGTCAAACGAGGATAGGTTGCAGTCTCTTTGGTTTCCTCTGTCCATCGGTTACGAACTACAGCAGAATATTTGCTATCGCCCTTTACCCACCAATAAGAATTATTCTTGACTCCCCAAGCACCGAAGTTACCGGTACCAAGAGCGAAGAAGGTAAAGTTCTTCCACTTAGCTGTAAGATTGACACCAAGCGTGAATGGTGCTCCGTACCAACCACCCTTACCCAAGAAGACTTGGTCGTATTGGTCAATTTTATTATCACCATTTACATCCACATACTTGATGTCACCAGGTTTAACTGTTCCACCAAAATAGCTTTGATCTGGAGAATTTTTGATTTCCTCCTCGTTTTGGAAGAGACCTGCGCTCTTGTAGCCCCAAATGCCATCAAGTGCCTTTCCTTGTCTGTTCTGATACTGCTCTACGTTGTTCTCATCTCGTTTGGTAGCCTTGGTTGTATAGTAAGTACCTGTCACACCAAGTGAGAGATCCACATCACCTACCTTCTTATTGAAGTTGGCAGCGAAATCAAATCCAACTCTTCGATTATTGTTGTAATTAAGTACAGGCATAAACGAAGCCGCTGGATAACCAGTATTCAAATGAGATGGATAGAATGTTGGCGAAGAGATGATATAACCCTCCATCGAATTGATGAAGAAACTTGCATCCAATGTCACCAATTTCTGCCACAAGGATGTCTTGAAATTCAGAGACAATTCTTTGCGCTTGATAAAATCAAGGTCTTTGTTCTCACCTCTTTTTGAATAGGTGTATTTATCGCTAGATCCATCATACCATCCATAGCCATAATCAGAAGTCCAAATACTCTGATAGAGATAGTAGCGATTGTCACCATTTGCTATATCAATATCCTCATTGATAATACTACCTGATACACTAATCATCATGTCATCTACCACCTTGGAATTCTTCAAGAAAGACTCATTCTTGAGTCTCCAACCCAAAGAAAGTGATGGTGAGAGAGCCTCACGATGACCTGGAGCCAACTGGGCAGAGTGGATAGCAGCTAATCCGAAATCTGCGTAATACTTCTGGGCATAATTGTAAGAAGCATCGAATGCAAGATTGGCACTAGAGTTCTTATGATACTGTCCAGACTTCGACTGCTGGAAGCCAGAAGCTATCAACATTGCCGACAGATTGTGAACCTTGTTGAAAGTATTGTTGTAGTTTAACTGACCAGAGAAAAGCATGGTCTGGTTATCTGTACTTCCGCTGATGTTCTGGTTGCCAGACTTTTTATCCTCACCTTCCTTCTTCAATGCGACAATCATATCCTTGCCATCGATGTTAGCCCATGTTGGGATATAAACAGCATAGCTATTATCGAAAGAAGTATTATAAGAGGTGGCATAGTCAACTGCGAAATGAGTCTCGAAAGACAAGCCCTTCAACACCTTGTGCAAGTTGATATTGACACCCGTATCAAACTGGAATTGACGACTAGTAAATTTACTACTTCCTGCAGAATAGATATCAGCAAAAACATTAGAGGAGTTTGCCTGAGTACCAGCAAGGAAGTATTTGCCATCTACCAACTTCGCAACGCTCATCAAGTCCCAAGCAGCCTTAGCATTAGGGGCTATCATATCTGTGGAGATAAGAGGAGCTGCATTCTGTGGAAAATTAGGACGCCAAGTAGAAGCAGCTTCCCAGTAATTACCCTTTGCAGAATGAGAATCATAGAAGGTTGCACTGGAGTTGACCCAAGCCTTAATATCATCAGTAATGTCTATATCCACATTACCACGAACGCTGAAGCGCTGGGTATTATTATTCTTAGCCTCACCAAACTTGAAATAATCGCCCTGGCGATAATAGTTGATATTGCTATAGAAGTGAGCTCGCTTACCACCACCGCTGATTTCTGCAGTAGCCTCATAACGGCTGTTCATCTTTCTGAGATAATCAGAAGAATAGAAATCGAGATTAGGATAACGATAAGGGTTCAAACCTGCTCCATGATTATAGATGTCCTCAGTAGAATAAAGCTCAGACAGACCATCATTACGACGAGCCTCGTTATAGAGAGTCATATACTCTGCACTGCTAAGATACTCAGGATAAGACATTGCTACATTCAAACCTGCATTAGCCTGCACCTCGACCTTCAAGCCGTCATTATGACCACGCTTGGTGGTTATGACTACAGCACCCTTGGCAGCCTTGCTACCATAGAGCACCACAGCCTGCGCACCCTTGAGGAAAGAAATCTGTGCAATCTCACTTGGTTGAACGTTGTTAGCTTCGCGAGGCACACCATCTACCAAGACGAGATAACCAGCGTTGTCGGCATCCATACCCCAGAGAGAATTGCCATTCCAACCACCTACATAACCTTGCATATTGTCGAGGCTATAAGTATGGTAGTTCTTCTTCATCAAGTTCTCTACATCGACTACAGACACACCGCCCAAGAGGTCATCCTTGGCTACCTTTCGGTAAGCCACCTGAACCATCTCCTTGTCGGCACTGGCTGTGTCGGATTCGCTTGTCTGTGCAGTCTTGGCATTGGCACCAAGAGGAGCCAAAGCCACAAGACTTGCTACAAAAAGCTTATAATTATATGATTTGAATATTGAATTCATACTATCATTATTCATTTAGTATTACTAATTTATAATTTTAAACCTTACCAGCCTGGATTTTGTCTAAACTCTGGATAGAGCTGAGTCTCCTTGATTGGCAATGGGAACCAATAGTGCTTGGTACCGAAATTACGAGTCAATATCAACTCTCTACGATAATTGGCAACCTGAGCGTCCTTAGGATCATGCTTCGTATAGAAGTCTGCACTTTCCACACGGTCAAACTCCTGTGAGAATTTTTGATTATATGGTGCCTCTGTCAAAAGCAACCAACGCTGCAAGTCACAAAAACGGAATCCTTCGAAAGAAAGTTCTACCTCACGCTCACGACGAACCTCGTCCATGAACTTATGGTTGTCTGCAACAAATTCTGCAGCAACATGACCAGCACCACAACGGTCGCGAAGTGTATTAATTGCATCTTCTGCGGTCTTACCAAAGTTTGAAGACTTGCCAGTAGCACCACCGAATGCAGCACAAGCCTCTGCATACATCAAGTATATGTCTGCAAGACGCATATATGGCAAATAGCAGTGTAAAGCTGAACCCCAGTCGTAATCTTTATCCACTTCATTACAAGTATGAGGCACCAACTTCTGAATGAAATAACCCGTACGGCTTGCATTTGCTATTGGGCGCATATTACCACCCGTATATAATTGGCAATACTGTAAATCTGCATACTGACCAGGTGTTCCGTTCAAATACTTAAAACCATCAAAGACGATATCGTGGTAGAAACGGGGATCACGATTTTTGAAAGGATGGGCAGGGTCGAAACCAGACTTTGGATTGAGTACATACTGACCATTCTCAACCAAATAGATTGGTTCTCCGTTAGCCATTCCATAAGCCTCTACAAGGTTGGCCGTAGGTTGGTGAATGACATTATCACGATCAACGACTTTCTGTACCTTAGGGCCAAAGACCTTAGAGGTGTTCCAGTTAGAGCCATTGAAATCAGCAGATGGACCACGGAAGATAGCTTCAACCGTTCCAGGCATTTTCCAGTTCTGCTTCTTGGTATAGAATATATCAGAAAAACAGCTATTGGCATCATCAGATTTCTCATGATTGTAGATGTCTTTGTACTTAAACTCTGCCAATGCATATTGTGTCTTACCAGCTTCCACAAGAGAGAGCAGTTCACCAAAAGCCTCAGCTGCCTTCTTAGCATATTCTTGATCATAATCATAAGTCTTGCCATTCTTGCTGGCACCAGTCTGCGCACCATTCTTCATCAAAGGACTAGCAGCCCAAAGATAGGTTTTACCAAGATAACCAAGAGCCATGATCTTATTGATGCGAAGATCATTCTTACCTTGTGTGGCAGCACCTGCAGAAGTCTTATCCCAATTAATAGGCAACAAATCGGCAGCCTTGCGGAAATCTGCTGCCGCTTTATCAGCGCATTCCTGATAAGAAAGGCGTGGCAAATTCAGCTCGGCATTGGCATCGAGATAAGTATCCACATAAGGCATACCACCAAAATACTCCATCATTTCCTCATGCCACCATGCACGGAAGAAATAGAGCTGACCCTCTATCAGTTTTTTCTCTTCAGCACTTCCAGTCACAAACTTGTCGATATTCTGTAAACCGAGATTACATTTTCTGATGCAATACCACGCATGGTTCCAAATACCGTGTGCGAACTTATCTGTGGAAGTAGAAGCACCATCACGCTTTAGCCAGTTACCAGTAGATTCCCATGCACGGAAGTTACCTAAATCAACCTGATGGGTCATTCTATTATCAGCCTCAGGATTGAAGATTTCATCATCACCCCAGTTCCATGAAGGACACCAGTTACATTTCTCTTTATCAGGGATACAGTTGTATATTTCCTCAACGAAACCTTGGAAATTACGGAAATTGGCAAAGGCATCGTCTGCAGAAACTGTTGAGTCTGGCTCCTTGTCCAAGTAGTCTTGACAAGAACTCAGCGAAGTACCGAGAGCCAGCGAGACGCATCCCGTCAACATTAATGTCTTTATCTTATTTTTCATCTGAATATTTTTTTATAATTACAATGAGAATTTAACACCTAAGTTGAAGCGGCGAACCGTAGGGTATGCGCCCAACCAGCCACCACCACCGAGGTTTGCCTCACGGTCATCAGGCATACGAGTCCAGAGCCAGAGGTTATTACCATTCAAGTAAATCTTGAGGTAGTTTACGCCTAATGCCTTAATCCAGCCCTTGGTCCAGGTATAAGCAATCTCGACATTCTTCAAACGAATGTAAGAGCCATCATACATATACTGTGTACCATAGGTGTAACTTGAAGCAGTGGCACCCCAACGAGGGAGGATACATTCTGCATTGCTTTGATTCTTATTCCACCAAGTACCGGTATCATAAACATTATCAAGCATATTACCAAAGCTTGTCAATCCTACGTCACGGGTCACATTAGTTACTCCATAGAACTGAGCGAAAGCAGAGAAGCCTTTCCATTCGAAACCAACAGTAGCATTATAGGTGTTCTGCGGACTACTACTATAACCTACAGGAGCCGAGTCCTTGCTATCAACAACACCATCACCATTGAAATCAACAATGTAATAGTCACCAACCAAACGGTGATTGTCATTGGAGTCGTGCGCCGGAGAACCTATCAAATCATCAATATTATTGATAAAGCCCCTATCTATATAAGAGCGATACTGATTCATGGCAAATCCTGCCTCCTTTTGATAATTTGGAGTAAGGATGGCATCATCCTTCAAAATTACCTTATTCTTGGCATGGGTCATATTGAAATTACCCCAGAGTCGCAAGCCATTAGCAAACACCTTATTAAGTTTCAATTCCCACTCGTAACCACTGGTACGAACCTTACCTTTATTAATAGTAGGCGCTGTCGTTCCGAAATAAGAAGGAACAGAACGGTTGGAGCCGAAAATCAAGATGTCATTACGACGATCACAGAAGAAATCCAAAGAACCAGTAATCAAGCCTCCCAAGAAACCATAATCAATACCGAAGTTGGTTTTCTTAACTGTTTCCCATTTTACATTGTCATTTCCAAGAGTGTTCTGTCGATACCATGTATAGATGCTCTCTGTATGGTCGAGATCCATCGTACTCTTGCCGCCATACGCCCACTGGCTCATATACAACCAGCGACGAGAAGAATCAAATGGGTCACCTATGTTGTCATCACCAATCTCACCATAGGAAGCACGGAACTTCAACATATCGATGATGTGCTTGTCACGAAGATACTTCATGAAGTTTTCCTCAGTGATGGTCCATCCGATAGCACCAGAATTGAAGAAGGCAAAACGATTGTCCTTGCTGAACTTTTCTGATCCGTTATAGGCACCATTATACTCGACGTTATAACGACCTGCATAGCTATAGGTAGCACGGAATGCCCAGTCCTCACGGTAAGTTGGCATCACACTACCACGTGCATTCTCCTGACGTGAGAACAAGCCCATGGCTGATACATCATGCTGTCCAAACTTGCGAGCCCAGTTGAGCTGCAACTGATAGTAGAGGTTGCGAACAGTCTGGTTATTATCTACAGAACCACCTTCCGTTGACCAGTTCACACCTTGCTGCCAATCAAACTTATTATTTCCTTCAAGTTCTTTACCATAAGTAACCTGACCTGTTTCAGGATCAATATACTTAGTCTGGGCTTCATTATTCAAGTCATTGATACCTCGTCCTGTCTCAACAAAAACATTATCCCAAGAGATAGTACCACGGAAATTCAAGCCTTTGGTTATGAAATCCAATTTCTGCTCAAGGGTAAAGTCTGTATTGATACGAGTGGTTGTAGCCTGTGCTGTACCACCGATAGCAAGATTCTGTGCAGAGTTACTTACATTGGAAGCAGCTGGATAGAATCCCCATGTGCCGTCAGAATATTGTGGCAAGAACACATCTGGGGCGATGTTATAAGCACCAGCCCACTGCTGACCAATCTGCCACTCGCTCAAATTGCTCATGTTGCTCCAAGGAGCTTTTCTTACGCCATTGCTACCAGCCACATTTACCTTCAAAGTAGTGCTACTTGTGATGGCAAAGTCCAAGTTACTACGAACATTGATACGATTGTATCCATAGCCAGAGTTGTAATTACGACCATTGTCATACTCACGGAAGAGGTCACCCTCATGCACGAAATCAGCAGAAGCGAAGTACTTAACGAATTTTGTACCACCACTCACGTTCACGTTGGCATTATAAGACATAGCAGACTTTTTGAAAAGTGCATCCTGCCAATCCACATTGGCATAACGTTCACGCTGCTCATCCGTAGTCTGGTTACGATAGTTGTCTATAAAAGACTGAGGACGAAGATATGAAACACCTTCAGGATAAACGCCCAGTTCACGCTCTACCACTTGGTTGCGAAGCATCAACGCATCATAAGAGTCGTACTTATTAGGCAACTTAGAAGGAGCTTTCAACGTAGCATTGAAACCAACGTCAATCTTAGCCTTGCCTTCCTGACCACGCTTGGTGGTAACCAAGATGACACCATTGGCACCCTTCACACCATAGACTGCAGTAGCAGAAGCATCCTTCAGTACAGAGATGCTCTCCACAGAAGAGATGTCCACGCTGCTCAGAGGACGTTCAATACCATCAACGAGAACGAGAGGGTCGGAATTGTTCCATGAACTAGAACCACGGATGATAATCTGAGGTTCCTCCTCACCAGGCATACCATTGCCTTGGATTGTAACAACTCCTGGGAGGTTACCTGTCAAGGCTGAACCAACGTCGCTGACACCAGCTGCACGCTCCAAAACCTCACCAGTAGTCTGGGTGATGGAACCTACGACAGATGCCTTCTTCTGCTGACCATAACCAACGACTACAACTTCGCCGATGGCATTGTCGTCTTCGAGGGTAAGTTTGAACTCTCTCTTCGTACCTACCTTGACTTCCTTGGTCTTCATACCTACGTATGTAAATACCAGGGTAGAATTCTCTGAAGGAACACTGATGCTGAAGTTACCATCAAAGTCGGTGACAGCACCGACACCGGCGTTTCCTTTCACTTTTACAGTGGCACCTATCAGAGGCTCACCTGTACCGTCAACAAGATTACCCTTGACCTGGATCTTCTGTGCCTGAGCATTCAGGCTGCAGAAAGCTCCCACCAAGCATAAGGCTGCTGTCCGTTTCATTGTTAAGACTTGTTCAATCATGTTCTATTCATTTTTGATTTATGCTTAATTATTTATGTATTTACAGTTTATATTGTTTATTCGCGGCTGCAAAGATAAAGGTTTCATTTCAGATGCACTTTGTCTCTTGTAACAGATACTTTGCCGTTAATAACAAACTTTAAAAGAACGAATCTTGCCAGCTTAC
>ULYE01009356.1_pt1 | contig 13737 bp, 11 predicted proteins | sample 1961921 | NCBI WGS metagenome assembly ULYE01 (sample SAMEA4835856, study PRJEB28245) | human gut metagenome | biome: gut microbiome; material: fecal sample | place: Denmark | collected 2008 | reverse complement strand
ATGCTCTATTTTGCTATTTTTTGCCTTTTTAGGCGTTCTTTTCAGTGAAAAAGTCCTCCACTATTATACTTAAAGCGGATATCGAAGTGAACTTCGCCTGAAGCGACAATTCTTCCAGCTTTCCATTCCTCATATCTGTCAACAGGAAAGTGGAATTCTTGAAATGAAAAGTCCTGGAACATGGGCCAGTTGTCAAATTGTGCCATAATTGTATGTTTCCTTAATTCCGCAACACTATTGTAAATTAAACCTTTTAAGTACTTGAGCAACAAAAAGTTCTTGGACAAACCGAGCGACCCAGGTTTTTGCCATATCGAAGAATTCACTGATTTTAGTGTTGCAAAAACAAACAAGAGAATCCAACAATAGGCATGGCAAAAATACAAATTAAATCTGAGAAACTCACTCCTTTTGGAGGAATATTTTTTGTCATGAAGCAATTCGACTCCACATTGTCATCGGTAATCGACTCAACCCTCGGTCTAAGGCGTAGATCGTTCGGTTATCAGTACAGCGAAATCATTCGTTCTCTCATGGGTATATACTTCTGTGGTGGCTCATGTATTGAGGATGTAAAAGGTTCGGACTCAAGGCTACGAGTCGCATAAAAGCGTTTGTCTTCAGGTTTATCTCTGTACCAGCCAAGTGGATCAGGACATCAAGGCGGTATGTGCTGAATATCTATACCTGTAACAATGCTTACGCAGATGGATTCTATAATGATTTTGGATAACGCCTACAACTTATGGGTATGATACTGCGTATTGTCTCAAGTCGCATTGTGGGGTAAGGGGATGTTGTAGGCAGAAGTGGGTGTTTCAGCCTCACTTTATCTGATAATTCAGTAATGAGAGGATGTGTACACGCAAGTAGGACGATGAAGGACTTAGTTGCGGATTTGAGGCATATTACAAATATATGCGGAATTATGTATAGGGTGTATGCGGAAAGCTGCTCTTTTAACATAGATTACACAAGCGGGTAACACCCGAATTTTGAATTGGCAGTTTTTGACAAGAAGACATGAAGACAGGTTTTATCCTATCAATTCAAAACTGAGCAATTCACAATGCGCCTTGGCGCACAACTCCTCGCTCGGCTCTGCCGCTTGCCTAAGCAAGAATTCAAAATTCCTAATTCGGACGGCGTCCGCCGTCCGCTATGCAAATATCGTACAAACGGTAAAAAACTGTTACAAAATAAAAATCGGTTTTAGAGATTTTGCGAGCCGTTTTTCTGCTGTTTTGTTGCGTTTGTGACACCCTAATTTACCAATACAGCCACTTTTGCACTCCAATAGTAGCCCTATTAGAGTACAATAGTGGCACTTTTGCATGCCAATAGTGGCGCTATTGGAGTGTAAAAGTGGCACTATTGCAACCCTTTGATATATGTTTAGCTCCGTCATTCATTGCACATTTCTCTTCATAATAGTGTAATCTACAGAGTGTCAGCACATTGTCGCTGCACGCTCAAAACTCAAGAATTTCGCACCAAAGATTTTGTTGTGCGCCGAACTCATAGTATTGAGCATTAGAAATGCAAATATTGTCTTCAGCGGAACCGCTAAACTGCATTTTAATTCACTCGCTTTAACATTTATTTTGCACGTCATTCCAGATTCTATTGCTAACTTTACCGTCTGAATAGAAAACAAAAAATTATCCGGATGAAGATGACAAAGGAACATAGCGCAACACAATCCTCCCAATCGCCCACCGGCCTCGTCCTTGAAGGAGGCGGCTTGAGAGCGATGTTCACAAGCGGAGTACTGGACGTATTCATGCAGAACGACATCAGATTTGACGCCGCTGTCAGCGTTTCGGCTGGAGTGCTGTTCGGCTGCAACTACAAGTCGAACCAACCTGGCAGAGCCTTAAGATACAACATAAGATTCAAGGACAATCCGGAATATATGAGCTGGAAGTCGCTGTTCAGAACCGGCAACTACGTCAACGAGCACTTCTCCTACCACCTGCTGCCGCACGTTTACGACCCGATGGACTTCGATGCATACAGAGAGAACCCTATGAGGTTCTACGCCGTGTGTACGGACATAGAAGAAGGATGTCCGGTATATCATGAGATTGACGATGCTGACGGCATCGGACTGAGATGGATGCAGGCTTCGGCTTCCATGCCGGTGTTCGCAAAGCCGGTGGAGATAGACGGTCGGCATTATCTGGACGGAGGAATAACGGACAGCATTCCGTTGAAGTTCATTCAAGAAAAAGGCTACAGAAAGAATGTCGTAATCCTTACCCAGCCGTTAGACTTCAAGAAGAAAAAGGCGCATGTAGGACTCGCCATGAAGATGTTTCTGAAGCAATATCCCAAGGTGGCGCAGCTGATGGCAAGGCGACATATTATGTATAACGACGAACTGGACTACATCCACTCTGAACTTCAGAAAGGCAACACCTTCCTCATCTGTCCCGACGAAAAGCTCAACATCGGCAGACTCAGCCTCAAGGAGGACAAGATGAGAAGGGTGTACGAAGCAGGAGTGGAAAAAGCCATGTCGCTCCTTCCGCAAATCAGAGAGTTTATAGAATGATTCCCAACGGTTGCTTGAAGCCGTACCTCCTCAATCTATATAAACAAGTAGCAGTAGGCAAACCTAGGAGGCTATGGCGTCTCGCCGTAGCCACGCACCCTCCCATAGCAGAAACGCCAATCTGCGCCGTGTCCCGAGGGGACACGTATCCATCAGAAACCCACTGCAAGCTCCGAAGGAGCGCAGCTGTGGGACGAGCATCATCTCACCATCTTTTGGTTCCGCAAAGCGGGACCAGCAGCTCATACTCAATCTGCTTGCATTCGTGGGTGCGTGACTATGGCGAGACGCCATAGCCTCCTAGATATGAAAAAAAAATCCGCAACTCCAAATTAATGGTGTTGCGGATTTTTTTTGTTTATTTATTACCAGATGTGGGCACGCTTCTTCTTGTCGAGGAAGAGCTTGTCACCCTTCTTCACGTTGAATGCCTTATACCAAGCATCAATCTGCGGGAGAGCTGCGTTAACGCGAGCCTCAGCAGGTGAGTGGGGGTCGGTCTTGATCTGACGGTCTACGAACTCAGGACGAGCGTTGCCTGCCCATACAGTAGCCCATGAGAGGAAGAAACGCTGCTCAGGTGTGAAACCGTCGATGGTCTTGTTGAGAGCAGGGTTGGCCTTGAGGTCATTCTGGAGAGCGCGGAAAGCGATGTTCAGACCGCCGTTGTCACCGATGTTCTCACCGAGAGTGAGCTTACCGTTGATCTTCTTGCCGGGGAGAGCCTCGACAGAAGAGAAGAAGTCGACGAGAACCTTTGTGCGAGCCTCGAAGTTCTTCTTGTCAGCAGCTGTCCACCAGTCGTTCTGGTTGCCGTACTTGTCGAACTGCGAGCCCTGGTCGTCGAAGCCGTGAGACATCTCGTGACCGATTACGCCACCAATGCCACCGTAGTTGACAGCGTCGTCAGCATTGGGATCGAAGAACGGCGGCTGCAGGATGGCTGCCGGGAAGCAGATCTCGTTGGTGGTGGGGTTATAGTAAGCGTTGACAGTCTGCGGAGTCATCTGCCACTCTGCCTTGTCCACCGGCTTGTTCACCTTACGGTTGATATAGTCGTGTGAGAGGAACTCAGACACGTTGCACATGTTCTCGAAGAGAGAGAGCTTCTCGTCAATCTGCAGACCGCTGAAGTCGCGCCATGTGTCAGGATAGCCCACCTTAACGATGAAGTTAGAGAGCTTGTCCTTTGCCTGCTCCTTTGTTGCGGGAGACATCCATGTGGCCTCGTCGATGCGCTGTGCAAGAGCTGTCTGAAGGTTCTTGACAAGGCGAAGCATGTGCTGCTTAGACGACTCGGGGAAGTACTTCTCTACGTAGAGCTTGCCGATAGGCTCGCCGAGCACGCCGCTCACAAGAGCAGTGGCACGCTTCCAGCGGGGACGGTCCTGCTGTGCACCAGAGAGAACGCTGCCGAACTCGAACTCTGCAGCGCGGAATTTGTCGTCGAGCTGACCGGCAGCGCTGCTTACGGCGTGAGCCTCAGCGTATGCCTTGAGGTCGTCGAGCGACTCCTCTGCGAGAATCTTCTCCACCTCGCGGATTGGCTCAGGCTGACCTACGTCGATGTGTGAGAACGGAGGGAAGCCCTGTGCGAGGAAGAGGTTGCCCCAGTCTATGCCAGGATAATCATTTACAAGCTGGTTGTATGTGATTTTATGATAGTTGGCCTGTACGTCACGGAGCTGCACCTGAGAGTAGCTTGCCTTGGCGATGCGTGTCTCGATGCGCATTGTTGCCTCTGCCTTCTTCTGTGCTGTAGCAGCGTCGTTGCCTGCGAGTGTGAGGATGGTGGTGAGGAACTTCACGTAAGCGTCACGCACACCCTTCACCTGAGCGTCGTCAGAGAGATAGTAGTCGCGTTCGCCAAGACCAAGACCGCCCTGACCAATACCTACGAGGTTGTTGGCAGCGTCCTTCTGGTCTGCACCTACGCCCATGCCGAACATCATGCAAGAGATGCCGCGTGCGTCGAGCTGTGAGGTTACGAGCTGATAGTCGCGACGGTTCTGTATGTCGGCAATCTTCTTGAGGACGGGCTGTATAGGAGCAGCTCCCTCACGGTTGCGGCGTACGCTGTCCATAGCGAGATTGTAGAGCGAACCGATCTTCTGACCCAGTGTGCCCTGTGCCTGAGGCTTGGACGAATACTCCTGAATGAGTGCGAGGATGCGCTTCTGGTTCATCTCATCGAGGTCGGTGAAAGAACCGTTGCGTGCATGCTCTGCATCAAGCGGATGGGCCTTGCGCCAGCCACCGATGGCATACTCGTAGAAGTCGTTACCCGGCTTAACGGATAAATTCATGTTGGCACGGTCGATGCCCGCTGTGCCTTGTGCGCTTGCTGACATAGTTGCTGTCAGAGATAGCGCGAAAATAAGAGCTTTTACGTTCATATGATTACATTAATAAGTTCTGATTCCTTACAAGTTGATAGATTATAGGTCATTTGACTGCAAATATACTTATTTTACTATACACAATGGCACTTTATTTACAAATGTTAACCTTTAAAGCGTCCGATTTAATAATACGTAAAAATATGGCACCTTGTTTGCACAATAATACCATATATGATAATTTTGTATTGGTAAAAATTAAAACAACAAGACAACTATGAAACAAGAAAACTGGTATGACGTCGACACCGCCCGTGGTGGCGACTTCTCGCTCTCCAATGCCTTCCCCATTCTGATGCGTAAGGTGTTCGTATGGATGACATTGGCTCTCGCCATAACTGGCATTACAGCCTACGGCGTGGCTTCTTCGCCAGCTCTGGTGGGAATGATATTCTCCAGCAAAGTGATGTTCTGGGGACTCATCATCGCTGAATTCGGACTCGTAATGGCTATCAGCGGAGCCATCAACCGTCTCTCGCTTGCCACAGCCACCCTGCTCTTCATTCTCTATTCGGTGGTGAACGGTGCAACTTTGTCAGTGATATTCCTCGCTTACTCCACCACGGTAATAGCCAAGACGTTCTTTATTACGGCGGGCACGTTCGGAGCAATGGCTCTCGTAGGATATACCACAAAGACAGACCTAACCTCCATCGGCAAGTTGCTGTTCATGGCGCTCATCGGCATTATCATCGCCTCGGTGGTGAACATCTTCGTAGGAAGCTCTGGTCTTGACCTCATCATCAGCTACGTAGGCGTGCTGGTCTTCGTTGGTCTGACCGCTTACGACACGCAGAAGATTAAGGAGATGTGCCGTATGGCTCCGGATGCTGGCGAAAGCATGCAGAAGCTTGCGCTTCTCGGTTCGCTCTCGCTCTATCTCGACTTTGTCAACCTCTTCCTCTATCTGCTCCGCATCTTCGGAAACAATAAGGACTAAAAAGTTGAGAGTTGAGAATTTAGAGTTGAGAGTTATGATATGTTTTTTAGCTTTATCCCTTGATTAATTTTAATATAACATCAAAGGTAATCATAACTCTCAACTCTAAATTCTCAACTCTCAACTGTATCAACTCTCAACTTTTAACTGCCCCACATACTCATACAACTTTTTATAGAACGGATGCGAGGTCATTGTCTCGGACGAGCCTAAGATGATGAGCTTCATGCGGGCTCGTGTTATTGCCACGTTCATACGTCTTAGATCGCGGAGGAATCCGATGTCGCCGCCGTCATTGCTGCGGACAAGCGAGATGAGGATGATGTCGCGCTCCTGACCTTGGAAGCCGTCCACGGTGTTGACGGTAAGCAGATGGCGGTAAGGACGGAAGAACTCGCGCTTGCGGAGTTCCTTACGCAACAGCTGCACCTGCGCACGATAAGGCGAAATGATTCCCACGTCTATCGATTCTTCCAGTATACGCTGCTTGCCTATTTTCTCAAGATACTGCTGCAAGGTCTGTAGTGTCAGTTCTGCTTCGGCGCGGTTGATGCGTCCGAAATTCTCACCCACAAATTCTTCCTTGCCGTCGCATTCGGCGGTGTCAATCCACATCATCGGTGTGTCATAATCGAGGATGCCACGATGACTGACCGAAGGCGCCGACTCCACCATGCCATGATAAAACCACTCACTTGAGAACTTCATTATCTGCTCGTTCATGCGATACTGCATCTTCAGCAGCGTTACGACCTCAGGCTTGTTCTCCACAATGCGCTCCATGAGCGTCTTGCCCAATCCTCCCTTCAAAGCCATTATGCTTTTCACGGTTGGCGGCAACTGGCAATGGTCGCCGGCAAGTATCACGCGTCCTGCCTTGCGGATGGCTATCCAGCACGCCGCCTCAAGTGCCTGTGCTGCCTCGTCAATGAAGAGTGTGGAGTATTTCTCGCCTTCGAGCACACGGTTGGCAGCTCCAGTAAGCGTGGAGGCGATGACACGTGCCTCACCGAAAAGGGACGAACGGATGCGCAGCTCCAGCTCCGTAGCCCTACTCTTGAGGCGGTCCATCTTCTGATGCCATGAGTCGGCATGCTTGCGTTGCTGACGTAGCTCGCGGATGGCCTTGCGGATACTCCAGAGCTGGGGATAGTCGGGATGAGCCTCAAAGCGCCGTTCGTATGTGAAGGAGAGCATCTTGTCGTTCACACGGGTGGGATTGCCGATGCGGAGGACGTTTATGCCACGGTCGACAAGCTTCTCCGAAATCCAGTCCACAGCCATATTGCTCTGTGCACATACCAGCACCTGACTCTCACGTCGCAGGGTCTCGAAGATGGCTTCCACGAGCGTGGTGGTCTTACCGGTTCCCGGAGGACCATGCACCACGGCTACGTCCTTTGCCCACAACACCTCATTGACGGCTTTCTCCTGAGAGGCGTTAAGCCAAGGAAAGCGCATGGCGTCGAAGGTGTAGCGGGAGGCTGGCGCCTTGGTATAGAAGATGTCACGAAGGTCGGCAAGTCTGCCGCTGCGTGCTCGGATAACACGGTCGAGGGCTTCGAACATAAGACGGTAGCTGGTCTCGTCGAAGAAGAGCTGAACACCGAGAGCATCCTGACGTTGCAGGTCCACAATGCGTCCGCTGTCGGGCAGCGCCACCACCATACGGTCCTGCTCGGCATAGCTGACGGTAGCGGTGAAGGAGAGATACTGGAGCTTGCTGCCAGCCTTCGTATTCTTCGCCCCTGCCGTCGACGTATCGTTCTTAATGGTGAAGAAACACACGGGGCGACCTGCTTCGAAGTTATGTTCTATGTCCGAACCTGGTTGGCGCATCACCTCCACCACCATCTGGTTGAGCGAATTATAGTAGCTTCTGCCTATGCTTATCGGAAACCAAGCATCGCCGCGGCGCACCTTGCGCTCCACGCCCATTGTCTCCGTCTGCTTGCGAAATTCCTCCTTCTCATGATTGTATTCAATCTCGAGGAGCATGTGCTGGCGCTGAAGTAAGAGTGTCGGATTATCCATTGTATTATCTTTTATTTATTGAGCCTACATATAAGAGGCTCAGCAATTATTATAAGAGAAAGGTGTGTCGGAAACGCAAGTCATAAATTATTGACTTTAGTTTCCGACACACCTATGTTGTTGTCATTCCTTAGAGCCATATCGCAGATGCGATAGTCTTAAAGGATTTATATAAGCATTAGTAAGCTATACGCTTCACGAAGGTCTGCTTGCCGTTTGTGAGGCGAACGATGTAGATGCCGTGGGCGAGCGACTCGTTGGCGAGGTGCATACCATTAACGGAGTAAACCTTAACGTTTCCGGCAAAGCCGTCGGCAACCACCTTACCATTACGGATTTCCACATCGGGAGAAGGCGAATCAGCCTTCAGGTCTCGGATGGCGCTCAGCGAACCTGTCTTAACGTAAGCCACCTCAGCAGCATTGTCAATACGTCCCGTTGATGTGTCGAGGAGGAGCACCACTACACGGAGATAGTCCTTGCTCTGCACATTGGCAGGAACGTCCAGCTTGGTGGCGTACGTAACGGTATGGAACTCATCCACATTAGCAGGAATACTGTTCTCAATGCCATTCAGCACACCGAAGCCGGCACGTGCGACATGGTCAAGATTGATGGCTGCATGAGAAGGAAGCTTCTCGAAACCACCCATCTGTGTAGACGAACCATAGAAGTTGTTTGCCTGAGTATAGCCCTTGACGCTGTCCTCAAGGATGGCAAAGGCGAAACGGAACTGAGAATTGCTGTAGCTTGAAAGGAACTGTGCCGTGGCACGTACGTCAATCTGCGAACCGTCACCATCCTCAGGGAATACTGCCTCAAGGTCGACACCTGCCGAGCAACCTGCACTGAGCTGTGCCGAAACGTATGGAGGAGCCTTTTTAGGACCGGGATCGCACTGGTAGCGACGGTCGATGATGCACTTCGGGAAACCTCCACTGATAACATAGTTGTATGTCGGCGACTGCAATTCGGTTGGTGTGCCACTGTAGCAATGCTTCGCAATGGCGATGAACTTGTCGCCGAAACGCTCATGACATGTACGGATGCCTACGATGCCACGCGGACAGTAACCACACTTAATGCCGGTGAATTCCTCCATTACCACACGCTTTACAGCTTCGGTATTTGGGAAGAGCACGTATGCAGACTGGCTGTTGTTGCCAGCATAAGCGTCAGCCTCGCCGTTTACAGACACAAGACGCATCGTGTAAGACACCGGTTCTGTGCCGAAAATGGCGTCATGGTCGACTGTTATCTCCGCTTCGCTGCGCTCACCGATGGTCTGTTCGATGTCAGCGAACTTCTCTTCTTCGCCGTTAACGCTGTAGGCAACGCGTACATTCGTAATCTTCTCTGCCGAGAGATTCAGAATGCGACCGGTCATCTGGAAGGAATTGCCTGAACGTACTGCCACGTTATTCACTCCAGTAAGGGCTGCGTCCATAGGAAGAACGTCGCCTTCCACACGTATGGCGATGGCAAGAGCCTTATCTGGACTTACCGCATTGGTGGCATTGTTCACCCAACCTGATCCTAAGTCTGTCCAGTTGCCGTTGGTGTCATAGCTGTCGCCGACCGACATGGCGGCAGTCTCACCCTTAAACTCATATCCCACATAGAACGCCTCACCGGTTATCTCGTAGGGACTGTCAAACTTAACGGTGTTGTTGCCGCTGCTGGCAAATTCGGCAGCCTTGGTAAGCAGGGGAGCCTCGTCAAGACTGCGTGTCAGGAACACGCTCAGCTCGTCAGTGTTGGCAGAAAGACCGACACGTACGCCCGTTACCTTCTTGCCGACATAGCACTTGGCAAACTCGGCTGGCACATAGATGGCACCCTTACCGGCTACCGCAGTGCCATATCCGTTCAACGTACCTCCGTAATATCTAAGGTATGTGAACTTGGCCTCGGCTGCTGATACAAACAGCAGCACGAGTACCAATAATGATAATATTCTCTTCATTCTTTCTATTTATGTTTATTCTTTGTCGTTATCTTAACGACCTTTCTCATTATATAGAAAGACCTTAGAGAGCGATGCGCTTCACGAAGGTCTGCTTGCCGTTGGAAGCCTTTACGATGTAGATGCCGCGACCCAAGTTCTGATTAGCAACCTGCTTGCCGTCAACAGTATAGACACGGATGTCGCCATCGAAGCCTGTGCAAACCACCTTGCCGCCAATAACGCCAATCTCAGGAACGAGCGAGTCGTCGATGTCAGCGATGGCTGTCTCAACGGAAGCCTCACCGACACGTGCCTGGGCTGCGTTCTCAATCAGACCGGTGCGGTTGTTGAAGAGCATTGCAATGACGTTGAGGTTCTTCACGTCGCGTACAGAAGCAGGAATAGTGAGAGTCTTAGTGAATGTCACAGGCTCTTCTGCCTTCACTGTTGTGGGAATGCTGTTCTCCAAGCCACGGAAACCGAAGATCTCACGTGCTACGTGCTGCATGTCTACAGCAACTGCACTACCCTCTGTAGAGAAGGGACCAACCTCGTCATAAGGCATACCCTTACATCCGTTCGACTGATAGTAACCGCTTACATTGTCCTCTGTGAGAACGAAAGAAATGCTATAGTCTGCATTGTTGATGTCAGATACGAAGGTTGTAGTGGCTGTAGCGTTGATGGTGTTACTGTTCACCAGCTCAGACTTCACGTTCACCTCGCCAAGACGAAGGTCACCGCATGTAGCCTGATAAGCTGCCTCAAGGACAGCAGGAATCGGCGATACGTTCATACGCGGGTTGCGGTTAACGTAAGCTGAAGGATAACTTGAGAATGTCAACGCATTGTAAGAAGAGCACTCAAGACCATAACGTCCGTAAGTGTCCTCATTCTTGTGTACGGCGATACCGACAAAGTTGTCAGGATATTTCTCCATCATCTTCTCGAAGCCCCAGATGCCGCGCGGACAGTACTGACACCATGTGCCTGTACCCTTCTCCACAACCATGCGATAGAACGGGAAGCGTCCTACGATACCGATAGTTCCTGAAGCAGTGTTGTTTGCCTCATACGGATCTTCTACGCCGTCAACAGTGAGAAGGCGGCATACAACGGTGTGGTTGCCACTCTCTGAAAGTCCCGGATGCTCAATCTCGAAGCTCTTCGATACACCAGTACCGATCTGCTTGTTTACTTCGGCGATTGTCTCCTCGCCACCGTCGATGCTATAGGCGATGCGGAATACACGACCCAACTTCGGCGAACGGCTCATAAGCGTACCGCTGATAGTGAAAGGAGTGTCCTTCTTCTGCGCCAGACTGTTCACGTCCAGCAAAGCGAAGTCCTTGGGAAGATTGTCACCCTTGATACGTGCGAAGATGCAAAGAGCAGACGACTTATAGGCAGGGTCTGCTGAATAGTTCTTCCATCCGTCTCCAAGGTCTGCCCAGCAGCCGTTCTCGTCATAGAGATCTGAAATGCCGATAGGCGAGTCTGCTGTAGCGCTTGTGCAGCTATATCCCACATAGAAACCCTTTTCTGTGATGGTGTACGAACCAGTGGTGAAGGAGATATTCTTCATACCTCTAACGCAGTCCGTCGTGCTCTCTTCGATAATGGGAGAACCATTGAGATCTTCGGTTACGAAAATCTTCACGTTGGTGGCATTATTGCCGAAACCTACACGCACACCAGTAACCTTTGCTCCCTCATAGATTTTAGCAATCTCAGCAGGAATATAGATAGCACCCTTTGCAGTGGTTGCTTCACCAAAGATATTGGTAACAGAGGATGCGTTACAGTAGCCCCATGATATAGTGTTTGTCTGGGCCTTTGCTGTCAGAACGGCACACAACAGAACTGACAGGAGTAAATGGATTTTCTTCATATGTTAATGGTTCTTTGATTTTTCTATTAGTTTACTATAAATATATGTGATTACATCACCACGATTTTCTTGACGAATGTCTTCTCTGCGCCGGTGCCACGTACCACGTAAACGCCATGCGAGAGATTCTCGTTGGCAATCTGCTTGCCATCGATGGTGTAAACACAGAGCTTACCATCGAAGCCTTCTGCTACGACAGCGCCTCCTACTACGGCGATGTCAGGTGTCTGAGTTGCGTTGACATCAGCAATGGCTGTCTCGCCCTGTTCCGTCACCTTCACCTGAACGGCATTCTCAATGCTGCCCTTCTTCTTGTTGATGATGAAAGCCACAACCTTGATGTTGTCACGGTTGATTACTGTAGAAGGAAGGTCAAGCACTGTAGAGTAATTGATGGGGTTATACTCGTTAACGCTCTGCGGAATACTGTTCTCGATGCCTTCCTTAACGCCATAGCCTGAACGTGCTACGTGGTTGAGAGTGACACTGGCAGAGCTTCCCTTACTCTCAAAGCCACCCATCTCTCCGTTCTTGTTTCCTGCGTAAGCATTGTTCTGCTTGTAACCAGTGATGCCATCCTCTACAACTGCGAAAGCAAAACGGTAGTTGGCTTCATTGTCAGCAGCCGTAAACTGTGCAGTGGCGCTGACATTCACGCGATTCGGATTCTCGGGTACGAAGGTCGCTACAGCATCAAGAGCTACAGAGGTGCCAAGCTCAAGGGCAGCACGGACATTAGCCAATGAATTAGCAGGAACGGGGTCGAATGTAAAGATGCGGTCAACTGTACAATAAGGCCATGTACCGGTAAGATCATAATCGTATGTGGGCGACTTCAATGCCTCAGGAGTCTCCTGATAATAATTATGCTTGGCAATGGCAATGAAGTTATCAGGATACTGCTCTATACACTGGTCGATGGAAACGATACCACGCGGACACCAGCCACAATTAATACCCGTGAATTCCTCCATAAGGACACGCTTCACGGCAGAAATGTTTGTAGAGAGTAATGCAAGAGTAGCCAAGTTGTTGCCATCATAAGCATCAGCCTCACCGTCTACAGTTACAAGGCGCACCTTTACAGAATGCTTGCCCTTACCGGAAACACCATTATGAAGAATCTCAAAGCTTCCTTCACTGCGCTCATTGATGGTTGACTCAAAATCAGCAAACTCCTCTGCACCGCCATCAATTGAATAGCCGATGCGATAAGCGTAAACCTTTGAAGCACTCTGATTGAGCAGACGACCGGTGATCTTGAAAGGAGTATCCTCCTTTACAGCGATATCCTTAACGTCTACAAGGCTGAGGTCAACGGGAAGAGTGGAACCCTCAATACGGGCATAAATGTTTAGTGCTTTTGATGACACGCCATTGTTCACCCAGCCATCACCGAAGTTTGTCCAGTTGCCGTTGCCTGAAACGTTTGTCAGGCTGGAGCAACCCAAAGCGTTCTCCATACCCTTATATTCATATCCGATATAAAAACCCTCACCTGTAATAGTGTAAGGCGTTTCGAATTTCACCGCACTGTTAAGTCCAGCAACAGCGATATCAGCCTCCTTAGTAGCAATGGGAGCACCATTCAAGTCTGTAGAGATAAAGACAGACATAGACTGTACATTGGCAGCAAGGCCAACACGCACACCAGTAACTGTCTTGCCGACATAGCACTGCGCCAACTCGGCAGGGATATAGATAGCAGCCTTGCCTGCTGTGGCAGCACCATTCTGCGACGAAATGGTCTTGTCGCCATAACCCCAATAAGTAAACTTAGCCTGAGCCGCACTGACACAGAGCAGCAAAAGCATAATAAGGGAGTAGAATTTCTTCATATTCAATAAGATGTATTAATAGTAAATTTCAGTGTTTTGTCTAAACGTTAATAAGATATGTAGTATGCATCGGCAAATTTACAACTTATTTTTTGAAATATAACCAACTGATAGACAAAAAGAGAGGAGG
>ULYE01034625.1_pt1 | contig 13825 bp, 8 predicted proteins | sample 1961921 | NCBI WGS metagenome assembly ULYE01 (sample SAMEA4835856, study PRJEB28245) | human gut metagenome | biome: gut microbiome; material: fecal sample | place: Denmark | collected 2008 | reverse complement strand
GGGACTTGCACCCGTTAGATAATGCTCATGCCGAGCGTACCGAAAAAAAGAGGGTGTGTCATAAACTTATGACACACCCTCTTTATCTTATGACGACAGAGATTTAGAACTCTGCGTTCTTTGGTGTACGTGGGAATGGAATCACGTCACGGATGTTCTGCATACCGGTTACAAAGAGAATCAAACGCTCGAAACCGAGACCGAAACCTGCATGTGGACATGAACCGTACTTACGGGTATCAAGATACCAACTCATATCCTTCATAGGAATGTTGCGAGCCTCAATCTCACTCATCAACTTGTCATAACTCTCCTCACGGACTGAACCACCGATGATCTCACCAATCTGTGGGAACAAAACATCGGTACCCTGAACGGTCTGACCGCTCTTGCCACCGAAACCACTCTCCTCCTCGTCTATCTTCATATAGAATGCCTTGATAGCCTTTGGATAGTTGGTCATGATAACTGGACGCTTGAAGTGCTCCTCAACGAGGAAACGCTCGTGCTCTGAAGCCAGGTCATCACCCCACTCGCATGGGAACTCAAACTTCTTGCCGTTGGCGATAGCCTCCTGCAGGATGCGGATACCCTCGGTATATGGAAGATGAACGAAATCGGAATTCAATACGCCCTCCAAACGAGCAATCAAGCCCTTATCAATCATCTTGTTCAAGAAAGCAAGGTCGTCCTTGCAATGCTCGAGTGCCCAACGGATACAGTACTTGATGAAGTCTTCCTCCAACCCCATCAAACCATCCATATCCAGGAAAGCAACCTCAGGCTCTACCATCCAGAACTCAGCCAAGTGGCGAGGAGTATTACTGTTCTCTGCACGGAAGGTTGGACCGAAGGTGTAGATAGCACCGAGTGCCGTAGCACCCAGCTCACCCTCCAACTGACCGGAAACAGTCAATGAAGTCTGCTTTCCGAAGAAATCATCAGAGTAGTCAATCTTTCCATCCTCTGTTTTCTTGAGGTTGTAGAGGTTCTTGGTGGTTACCTGGAACATCTGTCCAGCACCTTCGCAATCGCTCGCTGTGATGAGCGGAGTGTTGAAATAGAAGTATCCATGCTCATGGAAGTAAGTGTGGATAGCCATCGCCATGTTGTGGCGGATGCGCATCACAGCACCGAAGGTATTGGTACGGAGACGGAGATGAGCATACTGACGCATGTACTCGAAGCTCTGTCCCTTCTTCTGCATAGGATAGTCGCCACCGCAGAGACCGTAGATCTCGATGCTGTCGCACTGGATTTCTACACTCTGTCCGGCACCCTGGCTTTCAACCAGAGTACCCACTACGCTGATGCAGGCACCAGTGGTAATCTGACGAAGCTGATTTTCATCGACCTTTGATGGGTCGACTACTATCTGAACATTATTAATAGTAGAACCATCGTTAAGAGCGATAAAATCGACTGCTTTGCTACTACGATGGGTACGTACCCATCCCTTTACATTCACGATTGAGTTGTAGGCAGTGCTCTTGAGCACGTCTACAACCTTAGTTCTTTTAATCTTTTCCATTGTTTATTACTCTGTTTTATTCAAAAGCACCCATGCGGAGCATGTCTACTTCTTTCTCTGTAAGGAAGCGCCAGTCGCCACGACGGAGGTTCTTCTTGGTCAATCCAGCGAACTGTACACGATCCAACTTAGTTACACGATAGCCAAGGCTCTCGAAGATACGGCGAACGATACGGTTCTTGCCACTGTGAATCTCGATGCCCACCTGTGACTTGTCGTGCTCGTCAGCATACTCGACAGCGTCTGCCTTGATTTCACCATCTTCCAAAGTGATACCCTCACGAATCTGATCCATATCATGAGATGTAAGGTTCTTGTCGAGGTGTACGTGATATACCTTCTTCTTCAGGAACTTAGGGTGAGTCAGCTTAGAAGCCAGGTCACCGTCGTTGGTGAGAAGGAGAACACCGGTAGTATTGCGGTCGAGACGACCAACAGGATAGATACGCTCAGGGCAAACGTCCTTCACGAGGTCCATCACAGTCTTGCGCTGCTGAGGATCATCGCTAGTGGTAACGTAATCCTTAGGCTTGTTGAGCAATACATAAACCTTCTTCTCCAAAGAAACAGGAGTATCGTGGAACTTCACCTCATCGGTGCGAAGAATCTTGGTACCCAACTCAGTTACCACCTCACCATTAACGGTAACAACACCAGCCTGGATGAACTCATCAGCCTCACGGCGTGAGCATACACCAGCATTGGCGAGGAACTTGTTCAAGCGCAATGGCTCTGTAGGGTCGAAGTTCTCCTCCTTGTATTCGATTCTCTTCTTGAGACTATATTTTGCATTAGGATCATAACCTGGTGTGCGCTGACGGAAACCGCCACCACCACGGTTGTTGTTGTAGCCACCGCCACGGTTATTATTGTAGCCACCCTGCTGTGGACGACCGTAACCACCCTGCTGAGGACGACCGTAGCCACCCTGTGGACGACCGTAACCACCACTGCTGTGGCCGTAGCCACCCTGCTGAGGACGACCGTAACCACCCTGCTGAGGACGACCGTAACCGCCCTGCTGAGGACGACCGTAACCGCCACCATTATTACTATTATAGCCACCACGGTTGCTATTGTAGCCACCCTGCTGAGGACGGCCATAGCTGCCACCATTGTTGTAACCACCCTGCTGAGGACGGTGACCGCCACCACGGTTGCTGTTGTAACCGCCACGGCTCTGGTATCCGCTGTGCTGTGGGCGCTCGGTATTAGAGCTCTGCAAGCCAGCTCCGAATCCTTCCGGACGGAAGCCGCCTTCACTATTACTACTACTTCTATCGCTGCTGAATGAAGAGCGATGAGTGTTGATACGTGGACGCTGAGTGCGACCTACTGGGCGATAACTCTTCTGATAACCGCCTGCTGGGTTGTAGCCCTCTCGGGTGTTCTCTTTCTCAGATGCATGATCCTGAGGTTTGTTTCCGAATTCTGAATCCATTTTCTTTAAATCTTAATTTAAGCCTCACGGCCGGGTTAGTGAAAAAATAATTATAAATATATTATGTTGAATATCTTCATGCTATTGCTGCCCTGGAGGAAGCCGGTAGTATTTAGATGCCCGTATAATTGCTTGGAGTGATAGCCATCAGTTCAGCCTTCACGCTGTCGCTGACGTTCAAGCCCTGAATAAATTCATGGATGGTCTCTTCTGTCATGTGCTTGTTGGTACGAGTCAATGCCTTCAAAGCCTCGTATGGATGTGGGTAAGCCTCACGACGGAGGATGGTCTGAATAGCCTCAGCTACGACAGCCCAGGTATTATTCAGGTCTTCCTGCAACTTCTCCTCGTGGAGGATGAGCTTGCGCAATCCCTTCAGGGTACTCTGGATAGCGATGACGCTATGACCGAGAGGCACACCGATGTTACGGAGCACGGTACTGTCAGTAAGGTCGCGCTGCAGGCGGCTTACCGGAAGCTTCTGAGCCAGGAACTGAAGGATGGCATTGGCAATACCCAGGTTACCCTCACTGTTTTCATAATCGATAGGGTTTACCTTATGTGGCATAGCACTTGAGCCAACCTCTCCTGCCTTGATCTTCTGCTTGAAGTAATCCATAGAGATATACATCCAGAAATCACGGTCCAAGTCGATGATGATGGTATTGATGCGACGGATGGCATCAAAGATAGCACCGAGATGATCGTAGTTGCTGATCTGAGTGGTATACTGTTCACGCTGCAAGCCGAGCTTCTCGCTGACGAACTTGTTGCCGAAAGCCTTCCAGTCATACTCCGGATAAGCTACATGGTGGGCATTGTAATTACCAGTAGCACCACCAAACTTAGCTGTAAACTTGCAAGCCTTCAAAGACTCAAGCTGTTCGGTAAGACGATAAACATAAACCATGATTTCCTTACCCAAACGTGTAGGAGACGCAGGCTGTCCGTGAGTCTTAGCCAACATAGGCACATCCTTCCACTCGTCAGCATAAGTCTGGAGCTGTGCAATAAGTTCCTCTACCTGTGGGTAGAAGCACTCCTCCAAAGCCTCCTTGACAGAAAGCGGTACACTGGTGTTGTTGATGTCCTGAGAAGTGAGACCGAAGTGAATGAACTCCTTATAGTCGTCCAATCCACCAATCTTATCGAACTCCTCCTTGATGAAATACTCTACGGCTTTTACGTCGTGATTAGTTACCTTCTCAATGTCCTTGACACGTTGAGCCTCATTTTCGTCAAAGTTACGGTAGATATCACGCAAGCGCTCAAACAGCGACTTGTCGAAAGAAGCCAACTGTGGCAAAGGCAATTCACATAAAGTAATGAAATACTCTATCTCTACTCGAACACGATAACGAATAAGAGCATACTCTGAGAAATAGTTAGCGAGTTGCTCTGTTTTTCCCCTGTAACGACCATCTATAGGCGATATGGCAGTCAATAAATCTAAATTCATATTAATACGTATTATATATAGGGTGCAAAGTTAATGAATAAATCTGAGAAAACAGCGAAAAACGATATTTTTTAGCTTTAATTAAAAAAAGGTCTCTCAACTTTCGTTGAAAGACCTTCATTAGAAGTGGGCGTTGACGGATTCGAACCGCCGACCCTCTGCTTGTAAGGCAGATGCTCTAAACCAGCTGAGCTAAACGCCCTCTAAAAATTTCCCCGCTCATCATAAGTATGACCAACAGGGAAAAACACCCCTGTGGGCGCTGACGGATTCGAACCGCCGACCCTCTGCTTGTAAGGCAGATGCTCTAAACCAGCTGAGCTAAGCGCCCTTACTTTTCGTAAGCGGTTGCAAAGGTACAAACATTTTCCGGTTCCACCAAATTTTTGAGCAACTTTTTTTCATTTTTCTGCATTTTTCTTCAAAAAAAGCCATTTTTCGGTGTTTTTACCCCCTTTTCACCTGTTTTTAGGCACGGATTACACAGATTTCCGTGTAATCCGTGCCTTATCATTACTCAGAAATCTGAATAGTGGCACGACGATTGTATGAAACTGGAGCCAAATCCTTCACACCACCGTTTGATTTCACGATGATATTGTCCTTATCAACTCCCATCTTGACGAGCAAACCGGCTACTCGCTCGGCACGAGCCAGAGAAAGTTTCTCGTTAAAGGCTGCAGAACCAGTAGCACTATCAGCATAACCATTCACAACCAACTTCAAATTGTTCTCCTTGGCATACTTCGCAAGAGTCTCCACATTGACCAGATCCTTCCTGGAAGCAATCTTTGACTTACCCAAATTGAAGAAAACAGATACCGGAGTACCTACAAACTGCTTGACAACCTGGTTCTCGGCAGTCTTCTGGTTCTCCAACTCGTTTCTCAAACGCTCGTTTTCTGCATTGGCATCCTCCAATGTGGCATTGAGTGCATCGAGTTCTGACTGATGAAGGGCAGTGATGGCATCGACATCCGGTGTCTTATCCCATGTACCTCTACCCAACTTGAAGGTAAGACCTACCTCAGCATAGAAATTATTGCAACGGCGGGTAAAGGTATTGCGGCTGTTGCCTGCGCAACCATCAATATCAGCATCGAAGGAATTCACACCGACCTCAGCAAAGAGGTTGGTCTTCTTTCCAATCTTCCAGGAAGACTGGATGCCGGCACTATAATCCAAAGCATAGGCATTATGAGTCATGGAACGTCCGATACCGGCACCGGCAAACGGGATGAGATTCCATACACGGTTCTCGTTGTAGCCATAAAGCAGATTGCTGAGATTGAACATCACCTGCTCATTGGCAACCCAGTACTTATTACCGTTGCCCTCGTTGGTAGCATCATTGCCATCAGCATCCACATACTTACCCCAGATGCCCTGAATCTTGGTACGGAAACCGACACCAGGAGTATACCACTTGCCAAATGCCAGAGAAACTCCAGGATTGGAACGGAACTTCTTGAAAGGGCTCTTGGAATATCCTGCGCCCTTTTCCTGGGCAGAATACCAGGAATTCCAATCTGCACCAACCTCATAAAACCAGTTGCTCCAAAAAGAATTGGTAGCAACACTGTATTTCTCCTGAGTAGTTGCGTCCTGAGCGAATGAGCTCAAAGACAGACTAGCCAAAGCTAGCATTGAGAAAAATTTCTTCATAACTTTCTATTTTAAACTATTCGTTACCTATGTTAATGGATAATGTATAATGTACAATGGTCAATGTATAATTACACATTATTAATTATACATTACCCCAAGAGATGTTCTATCTCATCCTGCTGAAGGATGCACAGCACCGACTTGCCATCGGGGGTGTAGTTGACATTCTCGCAGGCAAACAGACCATTCACCAGGTTTTCCATTTCCACATTGCTCAACACCTGACCGTATGGGATGGCAGCCTGACGGGAAAGGGACAAAGCCAGAGTACGGTTGATTTCATCCATCGCTCCTACTCCCTTTTCGATGGCACTCGTCACCATGTCCTGTACCAAGCGGACAGGATTCAATCCTTCCAGACCTGCCGGCACACAGTTCACAGCGTAACTGCCGCCGCCCAGATCTTCCAGTTCAAATCCCATGCCCTGCATCTCCGGCAGAATCTTCTCGAAGATGACCTTTTCGGAAACCGGGAACTGTACGACCTCCGGGAAGAGTACCTTCTGGGAATGGAAAGTGCGGTCCTTGAGCTGTTGCAGATAGCGCTCGTAGAGAATGCGGACATGAGCCCGATGCTGATCGATGATCATCAGTCCAGACTTGACGGCTGTCATGATATACTTGCCCTTATACTGATAATGAGCCGGCGACTTCTCGGCAAGGATATTGGAAGAAGTGCATTCCTCCAACGGCTCATCAAAGAGTTCCATCGTATGCTCCTCAACTTCCGACTCGTCTTTCAGCCCCTCATAGAGCTGTTCCCAGTTCTCATCTACCTGAGGCTTGATCTTGGAAGGGATTGTTCCGTAAGAGGAAGCCGATGATACTGCCGACGAAGAGATGGCAGAAGTGAAGCTGTCGCCAGCTGATGATGAATGGCTGGAAGAGGAGTTGGTCTTGAAAGGATTGTAACCAGGATTCAGACTAATCTTCGGAGCGGCAGCCGTTGGCGCCTTTTCGGGATTATATACCGGAATATCCGGTTTGTCCTCCGTATCAAAATCGATGGTAGGAACCTCGTTGAACATACCTATCGACTCCTTGACCGAGGCAAGGATGATCTGCCAGATGGCCTGTTCGTTCTCAAACTTGATTTCGGTCTTCGTAGGATGGATGTTGACATCAATATCCTTAGGGTCTACTTCGAAGTAGAGGAAATAAGGAACCTGTTCTCCCAGAGGAATCAAACGGTCGAAGGCAGACATCACCGCCTTATTGAAGTAAGGATGCTTCATATATCTGCCATTGACGAAGAAGAACTGGTGAACACCCTTCTTGCGGGCAGCCTCCGGTTTACCGACGAAACCGGAAATCTTGCACATGGTAGTCTCGACATTCACCGGCAGCAACTCATGATTGAATCGCTTGCCGAAGACATCCAGGATGCGCTGGCGCAGATTGGCAGCACGGAGATTGAAAACCTCGGTCTCATTGCTGCGCAGCGAGAAGTTGATCTGCGGATTCACCAAGGCGATACGCTCGAAAGCAGTAAGGATATTATTCAGCTCGGTAGAATTCGACTTCAGGAACTTCCTTCGTGCGGGTACATTATAGAATATATTATTGATGGCGAAGATACTTCCCACCGGACAGGAGCATGGCTCCTGCTTCTCGAAACGTGAGCCGGAAATCCGAATCAGGGTTCCTATTTCATCAGAAGCCTGACGGGACTTGAGTTCTACCTGAGCTACGGCAGCGATGGAAGCCAAAGCCTCACCACGGAAACCCATTGTATGAAGATTGAACAAATCATCAGCCTTGCGAATCTTGGAAGTGGAATGGCGCTCGAAAGCCAAGCGGGCATCCGTCTCCGACATTCCCTTACCATCATCTATCACCTGAATAGAGGTACGTCCAGCATCCACCACCACGACTTGAATGTTCATCGCTCCGGCATCAACGGCATTCTCAACCAACTCCTTGATAACAGAGGCAGGGCGCTGTATCACCTCACCTGCCGCAATCTGATTGGCTACCGAATCGGGTAAAAGTTGAATTACATCACTCATGATTACACCTTAATATATATACTCTTTAAATATATTCTTTTCTTTATTTCTCTTTAGGTTTTTCCTTGTCGCCACCAGCCGGTTCCTTAGGTTGCTGCGTTACGGCATCAGACTTCTTCAAGGTCTGCAGCGGCGCCTCATGACGCTTGATAGCCTTGAGTTCCGAGCCCTTGCCCTTGCCTTTCCATACAAAGATATCATTCTTGTCCTTTGGACGGATATCCTCGAACCAGGCGAAGTTAGGCAACTTATACTGTGCCGGCGGTATCTGCGTGATAGGATACAGGGTGCTGGTGAACTTATTGGTCCATATCTTGTCCAGCTTCCGCTGGGCACCCATATACATTCTCATGGTATCCGTCTCCAGATAGTTCAAGCCCACAAGAGAGCTGTCCCTGTCATTGGTCATATAATAAATGGTCTGCACATTGGCTATAGCCTCAGTCATCTTGACCTCTCCCGCTTCGAAGAATGACTTCATCTCCTTGGAAGTGATCTGATTGTAATGGACGGAATCCGGCATCTGTTCGATGGAAAGAGCCTGTCCGATGACATGTGCCATGCGAATGGTAGAATCGTTCATGTATACCCTGATTTCCTCACCCAGCAGCTGACGGTTGCCGTTCCAGGTGATAGGATCCTTATACATCGTCATGCAGGAATCCTTGGAGTTGAAGACCAGGGAATCGCATACTGCCTGCACATCTGCACGGTAAGCCCTTACCTTAGGATAGGCATGCACCTTACGGTAAACGGAGTCGGTATTGATATGGAAGGTATAGATGCGCATGGTATCTGAATGCATCCACAAGGTATCCTTCTTGGAGAAATCCATGGCAACAGGATTGCGGGTAGCAAATCCGGTACCGGTCTTCTGATTATATCGCAGATAATTGCAGGTAAGCGAATTTTTGTTCTTCTTATCCACAAAAACGACATTGCCATATCCGGTACTCTCGCCATTCTTCTTGTAATAGAGACTGTCGCCGGTGATACTCTTCTCCTTGTCGATGATGGTAGAACGGCCAAAGAGCTTTGCCTTATCTGTCCTGGTATCATAATAGCCATCCTCGGTATGGACGATACCGCCACTACCGGAAACAATCTTGGATGGCCCCACCATGTGGGCTGTAGACGTTGGCACATCATAATACAAGGTATCGGTAGTAACCACATCCTTGCCACTGCGCAACTTGACATTGTAGACGAACTTAGCCTCACGGGTCTGGGTATGATACTCACCCCAGTCGGAAACCAGACGGTCCTTGCCGTCGATGAGCGTACCACCATCAAAGAAGTTTGCCATATTATACAAACGGTCGAAATCCAGACTGTCAGTACGCAAAGTCTGTCGGCGGTGATGCAGGACCACATTCTTTCGGGCATGCATCATCTGCATCTGTCCGTCATAATCAGCCCTTTCACAAGTGAGCGACAAGGTATCACCCTGACGGTAATGGACATGCCCGAAGGCCTTGACAGAATTGGAAGCCTGATAGAAATAGGCACTATCACAGGTGAGGTGGCCCCCCTGATGGGCGAAGGACACCTTGCCCTTCACAATCTGTGCATCAGGATTGCTACCAAACATATCATAACGGAGTTCATCAGCATGCAACAAATAGACGCGGTCTCCGTCAGGACGCTTCTTGCTACGCTTTTTAGGGGCTTGCATGGCCTGTACCAAACAAAACCCAAATAGGCATAGAATCAATATAATAGAGATTCTATGCCCGTTCTTAATATTATCAGAATGCTTGTTTATCATTTAACCCAACCTTGATATTCAAACTTACAATCCTTGTATCGATCGTTCATTCGAACGTATGTCTTCTTGATTTTATCCACTACCCAGTCGTGAATGGTCTTCTGGCGTTCCTTGGCCAGCACCACATCCTGCATCACCTGGAAATCTTCGGTAATGGTAGCGCGGTGACCCTCTACTCTACTAACCAGCTTCACCAAGGCGCAGGTAGTTTTTCCCTTGGTATTGACCATGGTAAACGGTGCAGAAATCTGTCCCACCTTCATGGTATCCACCATACGTGCCACCTCAGTAGGCAGGTCCTTCATCTTGAACTTAGAAGTACGTACATCACCATCGACCACGTTCACCATCATACCCTTGTTGTTGCGGGTATCCTTATCGTCAGAAAGAGCACCAACAGCAGCCTCGAAGGTAAACTTACCGGCACGGATATCATTGGCAATGGAATCCAGACGGCCGATAGACTTATCGATAGCTTCCTGAGAAACCCGTGGCTTCAACAGAATGTGGCGGCACTTCAACTTATCACCACGCTTGTCAATCAACTGGATGATATGGAAACCGAACTCAGACTCCACAATCTTGGAAATCTTCTTTGGATCGGTCAGGTTGAATGCAACATTGGCAAAGGCAGGATCCAACATACCTCTTCCTACATAGTCCATCTCACCACCCATACGGGCAGAACCAGGGTCTTCAGAATACATACGTGCCAAAGTAGCGAAAGTAGTCTCGCCCTTGTTCACACGGTCAGTGAATTCTCGCAGCTGGTTCTTCACACGGTTGATTTCCTCCATCGGAATACGAGGCTGCATGGTCAGGATTTCCACTTCCACCTCTGTCGGTACGAAAGGAATACTGTCGGCAGGCAAGTTGTTGAAATACTTGCGTACCTGAGCAGGCGAGACCTTGATATTCTTGACCAGTTCCTGCTTCATCTTCTGGATGAGCTGCTGGTTCTTGAAGTCATCATGCATCTGCTCACGCATCTGGGTGATGGTCTGCTTACGATATTCCTCCAACTTCTCGCGGGAGCCAATCATGGAAACCCAGGCATTGATCTGCGCATCAATACCCTGCATCACTTCAGATTCAGAGACCTCGATACTATCAATGGCAGCCTGATGGAGGAAGAGCTTCTGAACAGCAATCTGCTCAGGAATAGAACAGTCTGGATCGCCGGAATATCTGATACCCTCAGCCTCAGCCTGCAAACGAGTTACCTCAACATCAGACTTCAAAATAGCCTCATCTCCCACAACCCAGATAACCTCATCTACGACGCTACCCTCATTGACAGGCTGTGAAACAGCAGCAGTCTTCTCTGCCACCGAGTCAGAATCGGCAGTCTTTGCCCAAGCACTCTTGCCACTTCTCGTAGCATTGGCACTGATTCCAACAATCATCAAGAGAGCCACGAGAGCCCAACTTGTCTTATATCCCAATTTCATCTATGTTTCAATATATATTAATGTTTATTCACCGTAGCCAATACTTCCTGATTGACTACAACCTTATATTTCTTTCTCAATTCAGCAACCCATTCCTTTTCGAGCACATCCTGATAGTCGGCAATCACCAGCGCCTTGACATCCGTATACTCCTTAGGTCCCTTTTTCAAGACCTTTCCATAAGTTGCATCTATCGGATACTCCTTGAGAGGTTCAACCTTTACGTCCCTGCGGAACACCTTGTTGTCTACCAAAGCGTTATCCCCCATCTTGAAGATACCCTTTTCAACACGAATGCGAACAACGGAATCGGCATTGAAGGAACTTCTCAGCACCTCAGCCCATTCATCAAAAGGCTTCCCCTTGAGCGCCTTCTTCACCGCCTTCACATCCGCCTGATTCTTCACATGGTAAGCAATGCCCTTGAACCGAGGCTCATCCCATGCATAATTCTTCTTGTGCTTGGCGAAATAAGCAGCCAAAGCCTCTTCATCCCTGGCAGCCTTCTCCCAAACCAGACGGTTGCTGATTTCATACAGCAACAGTCCATCGTGATATTCCTGAACCAAATACTTCAACTGGTCATCTTTTGCGGTCATTTTCGCAGTCATATCATCAAGCACAGCTTCCTTATCCTTCAACTGAGCTGACGACTTACTGATGGAATCCAACTTCACATCAATGATATGCTCCCTGATGCCACGTGCATCAATGAAGCGACAGATATCATTCCTCACCGAGTCGTATGGGAAGAAATCCTGCTTACCCATCAACTTGATGATATGATATCCAAATTCAGACAAGACCGGCTTGGACATCTCTCCCACCTTCATGGAGAAGTAGGCATTCTCGAAAGCCTTTACCGTCTGTCCTCTGGTAATCCATGAAATATCTCCGCCTTTGACGGCAGAGCCTTTATCATCTGAATATTTCTTTGCCAATTCAGCAAAGTTACCCCCTTTTCTCAACACCTGATACAAAGAATCGGCTCTATATTTAGCCTTGTCCTGTTCGGCAGCGGAAGCTTTCTGACCCAATCTTATCAGGATATGGGCAGGTCTTACCATCCCGCCGGCAGCAAGCACTCTCTGCTTCGTATCATTATAAATCCTATGCGCTTCCGCTTCTACATCCTTATCAGAAAGGACGAAAGGACGAATCTGCTGATCACGATACTGCAGGAACTCAGCCTTGAAAGAAGACAAGGTATCCAGACGTGCATCCAGGGCAGCCTGCACCTTTAACTTATAATTGACGAACAAGTCGACATACTCATTGACAGATTTCTTGTCAATGACACCTTCGGAATTGTTCTTATTATAAGAATACTCAAATTCAGAGCGGCTGACGGGCTGACCATTAATGGTCATGACAGTAGGATCGTTTTGAGCAAAAGCTATGCTCCCCTGAAGGAGCATAGCTAGAGAAAGCGCATAAAATTTCATATTAATATCTTACATTAATTTATACCGGACGGCTATAGTTTGGAGCCTCACTGGTGATAGTAATATCATGTGGGTGACTCTCCAACACACCAGCATTGGTAATGCGGGTGAACTTAGCACCGTGCAACTTCTCGATATTAGCTGCACCACAGTATCCCATACCAGAACGCAAGCCACCCATCAGCTGATAGATAACCTCCTGAACGGTTCCCTTGTAAGGAACACGACCAGCAATACCCTCTGGTACCAACTTCTTGGCATCCTTGGTATCACCCTGGAAGTAACGGTCCTTAGAACCGTTTTTCTGCTCCATAGCCTCCAAAGAGCCCATACCACGATAGCTCTTGAACTTACGACCGTTGAAGATGATGGTATCACCAGGACTCTCCTCAGTACCAGCAACCAAAGAACCGATCATCACGCAGCTACCACCAGCAGCCAAAGCCTTCACGACATCACCAGAATAGCGGAGACCACCATCAGCAATCAAAGGCACACCAGTACCCTGCAAAGCAGAATATACATCATAGACAGCGCTCAACTGAGGAACACCCACACCGGCAACGACACGAGTAGTACAGATAGAACCTGGACCGATACCAACCTTGACACCATCAGCGCCATTCTCTACCAAATACTTGGCAGCAGCACCAGTAGCCACATTACCTACCACTACGTCAACGTTAGGGAAGGCAGCCTTCACCTGATGAAGCTTTTCTACCACACCCTTAGAATGACCATGAGCAGTATCAATGACGATGGCATCAGCACCAGCCTCAACCAAAGCCTTTGCACGATCCAAAGTATCAACGGTAACACCTACACCGGCAGCCACGCGGAGACGACCCTTGGCATCCTTACATGCCATTGGTTTATCCTTAGCCTTGGTGATGTCCTTGTAAGTAATCAAACCTACGAGGTGATTCTCGTTGTCCACAACAGGAAGCTTCTCGATCTTGTTCTCCTGCAAGATAGCAGCAGCTGCAATCAAGTCGGTCTGGATATGAGTAGTAACCAGGTTCTCGCTGGTCATTACCTCATCAATCTTCTTGT
>ULYE01019539.1_pt1 | contig 13831 bp, 9 predicted proteins | sample 1961921 | NCBI WGS metagenome assembly ULYE01 (sample SAMEA4835856, study PRJEB28245) | human gut metagenome | biome: gut microbiome; material: fecal sample | place: Denmark | collected 2008 | reverse complement strand
AATTTCATGCATGATAGCATAAAATCATTATATACCTTTTTCATGCGTGCGTCATTAGGTAATTGCAACGAAGCAGGGCGAGCCAAAGACAGTCCGCCGTCATCACCATCAAGAGCCGTGCGAAGCGGCATGGGTGCTTTTTTCGCGAATCTGCCATTTCATCCCCCACGCTTTATTGCAGCACCTTATTCATCAATTCTTGATAGCTGTCCACATGGTCGTATGTCACAAGCCCATCCGACAGTTTTGCAAAAAGCTTCTTGGCGCAGTCGATCTTGGACTTCTCGATCGGACGCAGGTTCAGGCTCTCCATCGTTCCTTTAGTTTCTGCCACAAAATAGATGTGCTTTACCTTGCCCTCGCGGAACACGATGGCCCAGTCAGGGGAATAGTGTCCTACCGGGGTCGGAATAAAGAAACCTTTCGGCAGCTTTGCATAGATAAAGACCTCTTCTGCACCATCCAGCTTTTCCGCAAACTTCCGTTCCACACTCTTTTCTGCGCTGCCATCTGTGAAAATATAATCCTGAATCGCTTTTTGCGCTTTATACGCCTTGTCCATCGTCAAAGCATGTTTTTCTGCGGTGAAGATACTACTGTCGTAGCTGCCCTCAATGGTATCGTAGGTGATGTGCTCCACGATCATCGTAGCTTTCTGTTCCTTGATGAGACGAATCACCTTAGAAATAAACTCCTCCGGGTTGTTCCGGTACATCGCAAAGGTCATCGGTTCGATACCCTGCAAAATACGAGCTACCGTGCGGCGGGTCAGCATTGTACCCTCTGCGATTTTTCCGATCAGATCATACTCCACCTGACTGGCATGTGCATTTTTCAGTACAGCCGTCTTGCTTTTTGCATCATAGAAGCTGCTGCCTTCCCGCAGCATGTTGGCATTCAGAATATCCTTCTGACCGGCATAGGTAACGGTATATTGCAAGCGGCTGACATACAATTCACTGTCAATGTGCACAATCGACTTCCGAATCAGCTCTTCCGAATCAAAATCTACCGTATAGGCGTATTTGTGGTTGATAGCCTTCCAAAGTTTCTGGAACTCCTTTTCTTTAAATCTGTCGTTCAGAGGATTCTCCAGCACTTTCGGCTTGTTGCCATCCTCAAACATAGACTTGAGCATACTGTCATCGTAAATCGCCTGAACCAGCGCATGCACGCCCTCTTCGATAGGCTTCAGCGTTTCCGGCACAGGTTTAAGCGTCCCTGCCTGCACAGCATCCCGATAATCCTGCGTAACATTATCCTGCTCATCCACATAGTTGTTGCGGACAAGATACTGATAAATGGCCCGTGCCTGACGGTTATCCACCTTGATCGTTTGACCATCCAGCTTGATGCTCTTGCCGACAAAGTAGTCAATGTCCGCTTTGCGGGGACGATCATACAGCACGGCTTCGGTCTGCTTTTGCAGCCCATCCACAAAGCCTGCATAGCTCTCGCTGGCAATAACGGTCAGCACATTGATGTCCTGCACTTTATCGCCCAGGGCCTCTGCATCCATTCGGTTGCCGTCTTTGTTGACGCACAGACGCAGGCCACGGCCCACCTCCTGCCGCTTCTGTGTAGTGCTGTCACTGTGTTTCAGCGTGCAAATCTGGAACACATTCGGGTTGTCCCAGCCCTCACGCAGAGCAGAATGGGAGAAGATGAAACGAGTCGGCTCTTCAAAGGACAGCAAACGTTCCTTATTTTTCAAGATCAGATCGTAGGCCGCAATATCGTCAGACATATCCCTGCCACGCTTCACCGAACTGTTGACGCTGCGCCCTTTCTTATCAATGCTGAAATAGCCCTTATGCACATCATGTACATCGGTGGCATCCAGATAAGCCATATACTTCGGCTCAAGAAGAGAACGATAATCGTTCTCTACAGCCATGTATTCCTGCTCAAAAATCTTGCCATACTCACCCAGAAGCTCTTTTCCGTCTTCATCGTACTGGCGGTATTTGGCCACTTCGTCAATGAAGAACAGGGAAAGGGTCTTGATGCCCCTTTTGAACAGCTCCTGCTCTTTTTCGAAGTGGGAAATAATCGTCTCCCGAATCTGCACCCGACGCATATCATCTTCCGAGACGTCGCCAGTCACATCGCCCTTGCGGATGGTATCGCCGTTCGTAAATGTCACAACACCGGTGATCGGGTCAATTTCAGAAACGACAAAACCCTTATACTGCTCCATCTCGCCGGAAATATAGTAGAGATTATCGCTCACATCCAATGTACGAAATTCCCGCTTTGTGCCGCTCTGGTGTTTGACCTCCAGCTCCACCCTTGCCCGTGGCGGATTCTTGGGGGAGATCATAATGCTTTCCAGATACAGATACTTGTCCGTGCCACGCAGGTTCTTGACCTCAAAGCCTTTGACCTCGATTTTCTTGACCAGCCGCTTGTTGTAAGCATCCAGCGCATCCAACACATAAATCAGGTTGTGCTGCTTGGCATGGGTAGCGGAGTAGTTCAGCGTGAACAGGGGATTGAATTTCTTCAACGCTTTTTGGGTCACAGAATCTTCTTTGCCCATCTTCTGCGGTTCGTCCAGAATCAGGATCGGCCGGTTGGCAGCGATCACGTCTATGGGGCGGCGGGAGCCAAACTCATCTCGCTTGGTATAGATGATCCTTGCTGCTGCATTACCCTTGCGGCCTTCCACGTTCTTATCCTCGTTCATGGAAGCGGCAAACGCCTGTGTATTGATAATCATGACATTAATGCCAGAGTTGCTGGAGAACGAATCCAGCTGATTCAGGTTACTGCTGTTGTAGATAAAGAACCGGGCTTTTTTCCCGTAGCATTCCATAAAGTGATCGGCGGTAATCTCAAAAGACTTCTTGACGCCCTCACGGATGGCGATGCTGGGTACGACCACGATAAACTTGCTCCATCCGTACCGCTTGTTCAGCTCGAACATGGTCTTGATGTAAACATAGGTCTTGCCGGTACCGGTCTCCATTTCAATATCCAGAGAACATCTGCCCAGCGGTGCTACCAGCTGATCCGACTGATGAATATTGTTTTCTGCCTGCCATGCACGGATATTCTGCACCAAGTCCGCATCGGTCAGCTGCAGCGCTTCATTCTTGAAGCCGGAATCGTTGATCGAATCCTGCAACTCCGACTGCGTGGCATCATCCCCATCAGAAACAAGGCTCATCTGCTGCGGCTGTTCCTGCCTCTTGCCCATATCACGCAAATAGGACACGCCTGCATGGTACGGCTGCCCCTGAAAGACACGAGCCACGGCCTCCACGGCATCGGTCTGATACTGCTGAATCTTGAAACTAAACTTCATCCTTGTGGTTCACCTCCTGCTCCAGCATCAGGAAACGGTCAAAATCACTCTCATACAGGCGATCCTGAATGATGCGGTACTTTTCATATTCCGTTTCTGCATGGAGTTTTGCCTGCTCTGCGCTGATTTTGCCCGGCCCGATCAGCAGCTCGTTGCCGTTGAACTCCAGAAAACCATCCAGCCGCTTTGCCCAGTCCTCCATGCTCATGGGAATCTTGCGCTCGGCCTGCAGCTCGGCATAATCCAGATAGAGCGACACAATGCGCTCCAGATAATTCATTTCTTCTTTGCTCAGATAATTCTTTGCAATCGACACATCTGCTTTCAGGATTTTCCCATCTGGGGCATTCTCCCATGTAGTCAGCCCCATGTGTTCCTTGTTGGCATCTGCCCGCTCTACGATCAGCTCCGCCGCCGTGTGACGGTGGACGGCATAGTGCATTTTGTTCTGTACGGTCTGGAAGAACAGCCGTGTCGTCTTTGCGTTTTTGTCATAATCAAACGCAGTGGCGTATAAATCCGTCACTTTTTGATAAAATTTGCGTTCAGACAGCCGAATCTCCCGAATCTGCTGCAACTGCCGCTCAAAGTATTCATCGGTGAACATATGGCCTTTTTTCAGCCGTTCCACATCCATCGTCCAGCCTTGAATGGTGTGGTCTTTGACGATCTGCCCTGCCCACTTGCGGAACTGGACAGCACGCTGATTGTTCACCTTGAAGCCCACAGCGATAATAAGCTGTAAGTTGTAATGCGTCACTTCACGCTTGACCTGCCGTACGCCTTCCGTTTGAACTATTCGGATTTTCCGAATAGTTGCCTCCTCTGTCAGCTCTCCGTCAGCATAAATCTTTTTGATATGCTCATTGATGGTGGGAAGTCCAACATCGTACAATGCCGCCATCATCTTCTGTGTCAGCCAGATGTTCTCATCCTCGTAACGCATGTCAAAGCTGGCATCGTTCTCACCGCTAGAGGCAACAAAGGTCAGATATTCTGCTGCGGAGCTATGAATCAGTTTGGAGTTTGAAGTGTGGAGTGTGGAGTTTCTTTCTTTGCTCATACTGTATCGTCTCCTTTTGCAAATTTTGCGCTCATGGTTTTGGTTGTGGAGGAGAGCATTTTTCGGAGTTCTTCGCAGTCTGCATAGAGCGACTGATACTCTTCCGTTTTCAGATAATCCGTTTCCGCTAGCAAGTCCAACCAATAAATCGTTTCTGCACATTCTTTTAGTGCGATATAAATTTTAGAGAGAAAATCCCTCTCGCTGATAGCGCATTCACTTTCGGCAATGTTTGCGCCAATGCTCGTCCCACTCCGTAAAACCTGTTTGGACAGGACAAACTCTTTCTTCTCTGCGCACAGATATTTATAAAGATTCACGATTCTGACCGCAAACCTCTTGCTTTTGAACTTTACCGTTTTGCTCTGTTGCATAACCAATACGCAGTGTGGAGTTTGGAATGTTGAGAGTGGCGTTATCAACTTTCACTTCAACTCCACACTCCACTCTTCACACTCCACACTTTTCTCCTCCACACTCATAAAACCTTCCTTACCGTATCGGGGCTGTATGTCTCGAAAATCTGCTCGAAATTTGTAGCAACACTGTCATTCGCCATGCTGCTGTCACGGAATACAGCATAGTATGGCTTCTTCTGTGCAATGGCCTTGACGGTTTCTTCCGTTACCTCATGGTCAAAGCAGGCCAGCAGGAAGCCGTCCGCCACATTGAATACCTTTTTGCCTGCGATCTCTTTCACTTCGATCGGGCTGGACAACAGCACGCCCAAATCCAGCATCACCTGGAACAGCAAATCCTCCGGGGTACGGTCAGGTTTTACGTTATCCACCAGCGAGAACAAATCCTCCTGCCCGACTTCATCCGGCGTATAGTAAACAGGCTTCATATTGCTTTCGTCCAGACGCAGGCAGCGGAAGCCAATATCCAGATCCGCCGGAGCCGTCAGACCGGCATCCTCCTTGATCTTCTTGCCTGCACGGCGAATACGCTCCTTGCCAATCTCGCAGATGTTCTTATAGCCCGCCTTATATGCCTCGCTCTTTTCGTCCGTCTTTTCCGGCAACTGCACCATAATAAATTTGCGGTGGCCGCCATCTTCTGTATTGAGCTGCATTACTGCGTGAGCGGTTGAAGCTGAACCAGAGAAAAAGTCCATTATAATTGAATCCGAGTCTGCACCAATAGAAATTGCCTTCTTCAAGAAACCTATAGGTTTGGGAAAGTCGAAGACCTTTTTGCTATCAAATACATCTCGCATATCCCTTGTAGCTTTTTTGTTACCTTCAACATCTGTCCACAAATTACCGGGAGCTTTAGTTCTATTTTTCAAGTAAAACTTTTGGTATACTTGCCACCGTGTCTCCCCATTTTTTATTACTTGCTTCCATGCAAGCATATTATTATCGGCAAGCCTTTTTGCTGTGTCAGGTGAACATATCCATCTGCTTTCGTAACCGGTTGGACCAATTGGGTACACTTCCGTTCCATCAGGAGCAATAATAGGGAAGAACATAGTAGGTCTGTCCTCACGCCTATCTTCACCGCCAGTGCGACGAAGTGGTCTTATTAAGTATCTGCCTTGTTCGTCAACTTGATCGTAAATCTTGGCATCCTCTGCACTCATTTCCAGCCCATTTATAGTAGTGATGGGTGCGTTCTTTGCATAAATCAGCATATAATCCAATTCATTTACAAGTCCATCAAAACCTCCGCCTGTTGGAGTACCGGTTGCACGAGTTACACAAGTAAGGAAATTGCTTTCTCCGAAAATCTCATTACATATTTTTTTGATGTTTTCAACTTCGTTTTCGTCAATTGAGATAAAGATGATACCATCCTCTGACATAAGTGTTTTAGCAAGTTTAAGCCTTGGATAAATCATATTCAGCCAGTCGGTATGAAAGCGCCCATTGCTATCGAGGTTTTTTACAAGGCGGTTGCCCTCGTCATCAAACTGCCCACTATTGGAAAGGTATTCCTCTGTGCTTTGGGCAAAATCATCCTCATAGACAAAATCGTTGCCGGTGTTGTAGGGCGGATCAATGTAAATCATCTTGACCTTGCCCAGATAGGTCTCCTGCAGGAGCTTCAGCACTTCCAGATTATCGCCCTCGATGTAAAGATTTTCGCTGTCAAAGCCGCCAGGCGTGCCATCCTTGCCCACGCTGTCCGCTTTTACCGGGCGCAGCGTTGCCGTAATGGGCGCATTGGCCGCCAGCATGGCCTTTTTCTTGTCCGGCCATATGAACTGATAGCGTTCCTCCCGGCCCTCCACGATGGCATCCGAAAGCTCCTGCCGCAGCACATCAAAATCAATAGCGTGTTCCACCTTGCCACCCCGCATCACCTCAGTCATGGCATTGGGGAATAGCTTGCCAATCCGCTCTATATTTCTCTCCACGCCGTCAAGGCTGTGCATTTTCAGTTTGTCCATAAAATCAATTCTCCTCCTGAATGTCCATCATCATATTATAATGGGCTATATGTCCTGTTTTTTCAAAGATAGCTTTAAATATAGAGAGGTATCGTTCAACTCCATCCGCAATAGGCGGCGTATAATAAAAATCATCAAAACTGCTGTGCGAACCATCATTAACCCACGATAGCAAAGATCTTGCAATAGGGCGATCCTTTGCATCAAGTTTCATTGGAAGCTCATTTAATGGAATATCTCCATACACTGAAAAATAATGTTCCAGGATACGGCGCATCGTATTTTGAATTGATGTTTGATCTCCTAAACTTGGATCCTCTGAAATACTGCTAACAGTATCCCACAACATTTCATATGTAGATTTAACCGGATTAGATTTACAAAAATTCACAAACGAAGTATTATGATTTTTTTGCACCGTCCAAAATGTTGTCTTTGCTTTCATACCTTTTGGGAAATTTCTATCAAGAGAAACTTCCTTATGAAAGTATATATTATGTGTTTCTATGAACAGTTGCTGAATCTTGGATTCGTTTTCTGACATATCCCATACCAATCGACGAATAAGTGTTGAAACGATAAACAAAACGTCACTATCCATACTCGAAACAGGGTCATCAATGACAACAACCTGCTCAGAAGTCATTCCAGAATCATCCTGACTCCCTTTAAGAAGCGCATAAAAGTAGAGAAATGTAACGAAATTTTTCTCTCCCTCACTCAATGTCTTATTCACAGGCGTTCCATCGTTTCGCACAAGCCCATAGCTATGCTCATCCGAACCAACTTCAAGTCGAAAACCTGTAAATCCAAATTCTTCAAGCCATTCATTGATAAGGTCTTTCGTTGGAATAACACTTGTCAATGCAGCTTGTAAATTCTTGATATCTGTTTCAAGCCTGCTTTTCTGTACCAAGATTCCTTTAATTTCCGTATTCAGAGCAGCAATCTCATCTTCTAACTTCTTTTTCCCTTTTCTATATGCGGCAATATCAGAAGAAGCATCACTCGCAATAAAACGCCAAATCTGCTTTTTCAGCAATGTCTGCTCTTTACCAAGTTGCGAAACCATTACATTGTGCTCTCGGATTTTGCAATTTGATTCCTTAACCAAATTAACAAGTTCTTCCGGGAGATTTCCATATTCCAAAAGTTCAATCGGCATACTTGGATTTTCTTTCTTTGACAGCAATAATTTCTTATTATTGTCAATTACATTTTTAAGTAACTGTAAAGAAGCTTTGAACGTCTCGGCATCCATGAAGTCTTCGTTTTGCTGTAAGATAGAATCCAGATGATTCAACAATTGGCTACTGCTAGCATCATAATGAGATATGATGTTATTGATTTCTTTTATATTCGCCAAATATGTTTCATCAAAGTATTGATTCAGTTTTTCTTTCAGGTTATCTTGAATTTTCCCCTGACAGAATGGACATATGCCGTCACTGCGATCAAGATAAGTCATGCCAGCTTTTACCCAGTCGCTATTATTCAGTTTTTTTATCAATTCACTGACATCAATATCCTCTTTTCCGACAATTTTCTTTTTCAAAATTGGCGAACAGCTAAGTTCCAAAAACTTTGTAAAGTTCGGAAGCGAAATTTCAGAAAGCACCATAGGCTTTTCACCGAATGCAGTCTTAGATCTACTGCTCAGTTCTTCAAAAGAGCATAGTTGCTCTTTGTTTGACACCGCTTGCTGAAGAAGCTGCTTCTGAAAGTTAGTTTTACTATTCAGGAAGCCTTCCATTCCATCTCTCAAAGAGCTAGAATCATATCGTTGCTTTCGAGACCAGAATATATCTGTATATTTCTTTTCAAATGCTGCCAATTCGGCTTCTTTGCCACCTTTTCCGTCTGCTCCTTTTAATGTATTCGACTTTCTTGTCCGTTCCGAATCCAATTCACGGATTTTCTTTTCTAGTTCTCGAATTTTCTCTTTTGTTTCCAGTTCTTCTTTGCCAAGTGTGAATATTCCTGGCATATCCGAGTCATCTTTGAAGTTTTCTGCAACAAAATCCGAATTATAGACTTTACAGGGAAATACACTTCCATTTTCCCACGCAACGTTACAATTCTGATATTGGTCTGGTGACCGAAGCACTCTGCTAATTGTTGTCTTTCCCGAACCATTTGAACCGAACACAAAGTTTAATTTTTTTAGCTTATCCATGGTTTGTGCTTCATTTCCAAACGTTGCCGTGTTTTGAAGGGAGATTCGAGTAATCATTTTATCACATCCTTTAACAAATCATCCAATGCTCTGAATAATCTCTTGCAACTCTTTCACATGTTGTACCAGCTCAAATTTCTTTTTCGGCTGCTTTTCCTTACGGATTTTAGCTTCCAGTGCCGCAATCTGCTTTTCCAGTTGTTCACGCTGTTTCTGCCGCTCTACGCTTTCTTTCAGAGTGGCAGATTCATCTGAATCAAGTGCGATTCCGGCAATCTGCCGTACAAAATTCTCATATACCGCATCCAGCGTAAGCCCTTTCAGATGCACCGGAAGTTCATCTGCATCCAGCCAATCCGTGTAATAATAACGATCAACCTTAAAGGCCGTCTTGCCCGCCGCAGCTTCCTTATAACAGATAGCAGACCGATACCTGCCCTCGTATTCTAGCAAAAAGAGGATATGATACGGGATCTCCCGGTCGATCTGGCGCAGTACGCTTTCGTCCAGATCCGGGGCGGAGAGCCGCACCTCGAACACTTCAATCTCCGTCACCTGTTCGCCGGCCGCCAGATTCAGCGTGGTGGCAGCAATTTTATTGCGCCAGTAGATCATCCTTATCTGCTCCACGAACGCTTTTTTTATGGCCGGCGTTACCGCCATATTTTCATAAAACTTCTTCTTAGGAATACGCTTGTTAAACTCCGTTGATTTTGGCAATCCCAGCACGGCATCTCACCTCCAGACACTCATTTCACAACGAGGAAGCAAATCAGTTCAAAATCATCCAGACCGGATATATCACTCATCAAAGCGGATGTGCCACCGGCAGAGAACAGGCTGTCAATGTCGCTTTCCTCTTTCACATCAATGATGGAATTGATTGCTTCGCTCAGCAACTCGGACATCTCTGCCATATCCTTTCCATCGTCTGTTTCCCGATTGAAGCATTCGTATACCTCTTTGATCGGCGCAGATTTTCCACGGCAGAGCAAACGTATATCATCCAGCATCTTTTTCGGATTCAGATAATCGCAGATGATCTGGCCATCCACTCCGATATAAACCATGTAGAAGGGATGGATACGGTTCCGGTTATCTACATTGACGCTGCCATTGATGTTTTTCAGTACAAAGATCACACCCTCCGGCAGTTCATCCGTAGCAGGCACAACCGCATGGAGTCCACGAGGCTTTGTGTCCATGTCGCCGTTACGCTTTATGTAATCCAGCAGATCGAGCCGGAACTCGTTCAGTCCCAGATCCATAATAGAGATGCCGTCCGACATATCTTCGATATCAACCACTTCTTCCTGTAAACGCTTGAGCTGTGCTTTGCGGTATTCCAAATCACCCTTTTCTTCCAGATTGATCAAATCGTCATCTCCACTAGAGGTCATGACTGTGATTTTCATACGGGTCTCGACACGGGATTTCAGATTGATATACTCATCCAATGTCAGGTCAGGCCAGAAGTTCACGAGCTGAATATACTGGTTACGACTGCCGATACGGTCAATCCGGCCGAACCTCTGAATAATGCGCACCGGATTCCAGTGAATGTCGTAGTTGATCAGATAATCGCAGTCCTGCAAGTTCTGTCCTTCTGAGATACAGTCCGTTGCAATCAGCACATCAATTTCCGTGCTACTGCCCGGCATAAGAACATCTCGCCCTTTGGAAATAGGGGAAAAGCAGGTCAACACATGATTCAGTGTTGCCTGAAATCCTTTGATCGTAGTTTTCCCATCAGTGGAACCGGTGATGACCGCCGTATTCAAGCCATAGTTCTTCTTGATATAGTCGTTGACATGGTCGTACAGATATTCAGCTGTATCAGAAAACGCCGAGAAGATCAGCACTTTCTTGTTGCCGGAATTGATCGGATGCTCGATTTTCTCAGATAGCAGTTTTAACAATTCCTGCAATTTGACATCATGCTCCGGAGTAATATCGGCAACCATAAAGGTCAGCAGTTCCAGAACCTCTGCATCCCGCAAAAGCTCCGCGCGCCAACTCTTCCAATCCATATCGGCCAGGTCGATTTTCACCTTTTTGCCAACGGTAAAGAAATCCGTATTTTCATCATCTATATCAAAGTCATCACCACCGGCATCGTACATATCCAAATCTGCCCGACCGTATGCCTCAAACTGGTTGATAGACTGGATCGTACCATGGATCAGCGCTTTGATTCGTGTCAATGTCAGTTGGAAAGAATGAACCGAGCTTTCCAGACGCTTCAAAAGGTTAATGCTCATCAAGCGGCGAATCCCTTGCTCACGACCTGTCTGGGTCAGGTTTTCACCCTTGTTGTGGGTGAGCTCTTTATATTTCTGGAGCTTGCTGTGGAAAATGTAATTGGACGGCGCATACACACACAAGGAAAGCTGCATGAGCTGCTCATAAATCTCATTGTAGTTGATGGCGTTATCCAAATCTGTCAGCCAGGGACGCTTGGAAATTGGTTTGAGCCGTTCGGGAAATTTCCCAATCTCATTGGTGTCATAGTATTTTTCAATATGCTTACGAGAGCGGGCAATGGTCACGCTGTCCAGCAGCTCAAAAAAGTCAAAATCCAATGTGCGCAGCAACGCATCCGTGGTTCGTTCCTCTTGAGGCAGTTTGCTCCACGCATTGAATGCCTTTTGCGCCTGCCTGAAAATATCCTCCACATTTTTTGAAGTATTCAGCCTCTCATCCAGAAACTCCGAATTACCCTCATAGGCAAGGGCAAGCTGATTCTTCAAATCAACAAAACGGTTGTTGACCGGCGTGGCTGACAGCATCAAAACTTTGGTCTTGACGCCGGAACGAATTATTTTATCCATCAAACGCTGATAACGATTATCCTGCGTCTTGCTGTGCGTACCGATACCATTACGGAAGTTGTGCGATTCATCAATGACTACCAGGTCATAATTGCCCCAGTTCAGGCGATTCAGGTCAAGGCCATTGGACTGTCCGCCATTGCGTGACAGATCGGTATGGAACAAAACATCATAATTCAGCCGGTCAGAAGCAATTGGGTTATTGACATAGTTGTCCTTATAGGTATTCCAGTTTTCTGCCAACTTTTTCGGGCAAAGCACCAGCACTGACTTGTTTCGGTTTTCATAGTATTTTACAACTGCCAGAGCAGTGAATGTTTTGCCAAGGCCGACGCTATCGGCAAGAATACAGCCGTTGTATTTTTCCAATTTGTTAATGATGGCAAGCACGGCATCCCGCTGAAAATCGTAAAGCATACTCCAAATTTTGCTCTGCTTGAAGCCAGTTGCCTCATTCGGCAGTTCATCCTCAGAGATGTCATCCAAAAACTCGCTGAACACATGATACAGGGTCATGAAGTAAATGAACTCCGGAGAATTTTCCGCATAGGCTGTGCTGATATTCTCCAACACAACATCCGTAACATCCTGCATCTTTTCCCGGTCATTCCAAAGTCCATCAAAGAGCTGCATATATTGCTGGGCGAATGGGGCTTCCATGCAGTTGACCATGTTGTAGCTGTTGTTGCCACGCTCACAGCCGATGTCTACCGTGGTAAATCCATTGATCGGCATATAGGCTGTCTGTGCTGTACCAGAATCCACGGTCATAAATCCCGCCATATTTTCGCCGGTGGTATTCGATTTGAATTTTGCTTTTTTCCTGATCCAGTCGGCACACTCCTTGGCAATCGCTCTCTGGGTCATCTCATTGCGCAGCTTGATTTCAAACTCTGTGCCGTACAGACTGGTTTCACGGGAAAGACGGGGAATGTAGAATTCCCGCTTCTGCTTTTCCGTTTTCTCCTTGACAAAGGTGGGCGATGTGAAGATAAAACGAAACTCGTCCACAGCCTCCAACTGTTTCTTTAACTCTTTATACGCATACATTGAAAAGCAGGCTGCCGCTATTGACACCTTGCTGCCTTTTTTGATTTCAACCCGCAGATCATCCCTGACCGTACTGGTGATATTGTCAAGAATCTTCAAATGACTCACCTGCCTTTGTTCTCAGTCTTCATTCTACATTTTTTGATGTCCCACTATCAGGACTATCCGGCAGAATTTCAAGAACGTCCTCAACCTTACAGTTCAGCTTCTGACAAATTCGATCAATGACTTCCAGAGAAACGATCTCGTCCCGTCCCATCTTGCTCATGGTGCTTGTACTGACACCAGCAAGCTCACATAAATCTTTTTTTCGCAGCTTTCTGTCAATCATAAGCTTGAATAGTCTGTTGTACGATACTGCCATTTTCTCTCGCCCTCTCACATTCAAAGCGGTTTACAAGCCATCCCAAAACTCTATTGCCATTATAGCCCAAGGTGCTTTAAGAGTAAATAAAAAATGCCGACTTCTCATAAGACACAAGTCTTATGCAAGCAGCTGTTATTTTTTCTATTCGTCCTCTTTCAGGATTTCCTGCACCATCTCCTGCGCCACAAGCCAATCCTGCTTTTCCGATTTGGTCTTGCGGTACTCTGCATAAGAACTTTTCTTTTTTCATTGGTAAATGGTTCTTTGGTATAAAAAAGCAAAGTAAAAGAGCCCGTCGCATTCGACGAGCTCTTACTTTGTGGCGGAGAGAGGGGGATTCGAACCCCCGTGACGGTATTCGCCGTCAACATGATTTCCAATCATGCACCTTCAACCGCTCGGACACCTCTCCACGTTTGTTCCCTGACCTATCGGTCAGCGCCTTATTGATTTGTATCAGTGGTTGACTGACTTATGTAGTATACCAATCGAAGGCGCATATGTCAAGCGTTTTTTGAAATATTTTTTTCAAAAGACAGAGGCAGGGAATCACGTGTGAGATCAGGGGGATCGGGACATTCACAAAAACGCCGCCGACGGAGGCGTCCCTTGCCGTTTGCAGAAAGACCTGTGAGGTCA
>ULYE01023900.1_pt1 | contig 13862 bp, 10 predicted proteins | sample 1961921 | NCBI WGS metagenome assembly ULYE01 (sample SAMEA4835856, study PRJEB28245) | human gut metagenome | biome: gut microbiome; material: fecal sample | place: Denmark | collected 2008 | reverse complement strand
TTTACTCTTTGTACGATATTTGCATGGTGGATATGAAGACGTTATTTCGGGGCATATCACCGGAAACCTCAGCCTCTTTATTCCGCTCTCTTCCAATCCAAGAGTCCCTTTCCTTCTTCGTCAAGTTCGATGCCCAATCCTATTACTTTGCGCTTGTCTGCCTTGAAGGGTTCCATATATTGACGGTTGAGAATTTGCTCTGTGGCAGCTTCCTTGCCACCGTTGTTACGCAATTTCAGTTCTATGACATAGATGTAGCGTGAGGTCTTCACCGTCATGTCTATTCTGCCTGTTGCCATCATGCGCTCCACCTCAACATTCAAGCCGATGGCATTAAGGATGGTACTGATTATGAGGCGGTAGCGTTCCTCCATATCCATAGAGGCAAGTTTTTTGTTGCTGTATGGAACGTCGGCGATGAGGGCTTTTAATGAATTCATAGCTTCGTCTATCTGACCTGTGCCCAATTCTCTGTAAAGACCAGCTTGTAGCGACTGTATTTCGTTTTCAGAGCGCATAGCAAGAGCAGGCAGTACAGTTTCGTATAATGCTTGCTTTACTTCCTCATTCGGGAATCCTAAGATGTAGCCAAATTCGTCGCTTTCTTTTATAGTGAGGTAGCCAGACTGATATAGAAACAGTTCGGCACCGCCTCCTGATACATCAGACAGTTCCAGGGTGTTGCGCATTACAGAACAATTCTCAAATTTGCTGAGACGAAGTTCTGCATTGTCAACAAACTTTGGAAGTAGTGACGTTGCTCCGGAAGATGTCCAGAAATTTTTGATTTTACGTTGCTTTAAAGCATTGACAAGACTATATGGATTGTAGATGTCCACCATGTTCTCCTCGCTGAAGTGATAGCCGTCGTAATATGCTTTCAGTCGGTCGTGAGTCTCCTGTATAGACCAGTTGTTTGCTTCACTCATCTGTTTGAGCTCAGGCATAAAGTTCTCTTTTATCTCCTCTTCTGTAATGCCGCAGATGGCAGCATATTCAGGCATAAAGCTGATGTTGGACAGATTGTTGAGGACAGAGAAGAGGGATATTTGGGTAAACTTGGTGATGCCCGTGATGAAGATGAATTGTTCGTATTCGTCGTCTGCTTTTAGTATGGCAAAAACTTCACGGTACACCCCCGTGCATTTTTCATGTTCGGGAGTTTTCCATGAATGTTGCAGGGGAGAGTCGTATTCGTCTATGAGGACAGCCACTCTCAGTCCGGTCTGCTTATAGGCAGTGGCTATAATGGCGTGAAAACGGTCGGCAAGCATGGCGGTAGGATCGGGAGTAATGTTGTATTTCTCCTCATAATCCTTAAAGCGCAGGTTCAGGTATGAGCGCAGAGTCTCTTCGTTGGCTCCTCCACGGCTCATGTCAAGACGTATGACTGGATATTGCTTCCATTCTTTCTCCATTTGCATTATCTTCAGCCCATCGAACAGGTCTTTTCTTCCCTCAAGGTACGCCTCCAGCGTATCGACAAGTACAGACTTGCCGAATCGACGTGGGCGGCTCAAGTAGTTATACTTATCTCCCAAGTTGACCATGTTCCATACGATGTCGCTCTTGTCCACGTAGAGATAGTTCTCCTCTCTGATTATTTTAAACGACTGAATGCCTACTGGCAGTCTCCTAAATCTGTTGTCTGTCATATCTGTTGCCTCCTATTAGCCTTGTATCTGCGAAGATACGCTTTAAATCGAAATCTCCCAAACTTTTGTAAGGATTTCTTTTATAATGGCTGAATGTCAAGTTTTTTTCTCAGCTTTTGTGGTATTCTGCTTTTTCTTGCGTTTATATAGTGTAAAAGAAAACAAATTAGAGATCGCTAAACGCCGATAGCTCACTTTTTTTTACTAATTTTGCAAAGAATACTGATGTATTCGCAGACTACTTTATTACGTCTTACATTACGATTTACCACGTTTTTTATAAAAACCATTCTATGACAAACAAATTCGTAAAATTGTTTTTCTTGGCCACATGTTCTATGATGGCCCTCACGTCCAATGCCCAGTCGTTGCTTCCCAAGCCGCAGTCGTTTGTGAAGGCAAAGGGCTTCTTCCCGTCGGCACCGGAAAATGTAAAGGTGGAGAACCTTGCCGGTGACGTTGCGGAGAACATCTACTCAAAGCCTTGGCTGAAAGCCGCCAAGAATGATGGTCGCCGTGTGGTGCGCTTCGCCCGTATGGCGAATCCTTCCTCTCCTGAGGCATACCGCCTGCATATCACTTCCGACACACTCCTTGTAAGTGCCGCCACCGCTGACGGATTCCGTTATGCTTGGCAGACCATCGGTCAGCTTACTTCGAAGAATGGCATTGTCTGCTGCGACGTTGACGACGCTCCGGCGTATAAGTGGCGCTCGCTGATGCTCGACGTGTCGCGTCATTTCCAGCCGATTGAGTTCATCAAGAAGCAGGTGGACGTAATGTCGAAGTATAAGTTCAACCGCCTGCACATCCATCTCACCGACGCTGCCGGATGGCGCATCGAGATAAAGCGCTATCCTTGGCTCACGAAGTTGGCGGCATGGCGTCCTGAGCGCACATGGAAGGAATGGTCGAAGAACGGCGCACGCTACATCGAAGAAGGTTCGGAAGGCGCTTACGGCGGCTATTACACACAGGACCAATTGCGCGACCTTGTGGCTTACGCTGCTGAGCGCGGCATAACCATCGTGCCCGAGATAGAGATGCCGGGTCACTCGGCTGAGGTGATGACGGCTTATCCCGAACTGTCTTGCACACACGAGCCTTACAAGCAGATGGACTTCTGTGCGGGTAGTGTGGCAACATACGACTTCCTTGAGAACGTGCTGAAGGAAGTGATGGACATCTTCCCGTCCAAGTATATCCACGTAGGTGGCGATGAGGCTGACAAGGCGTCATGGCCTACATGTCCGCTCTGCCAGCGCAAGATGAAAGAACTGGGCACGGACAAGGAAGGTCTGCAGGCCAGTCTGATTGCCCATTTCGGACGTTTCCTCAACGAGCACGGCAGACAGCTTGTGGGCTGGGACGAGGTAATCGCCGGCAACCTTGCCAAGAACACCACCGTTATGGTATGGCGAGGAACAGAGAAGGCGCATGAAGCCATCGAGCACGGCTACGACGTGGTTCTATCTCCGGGTGCTTACTGCTACCTTGACAGCTATCAGGACGCTCCGAACACACAGCCGGAGGCCATCGGTGGCTATCTGCCTCTTGAGAAAGTGTATGGCTATGTGCCCGGCGAGGACTTGCCGGAGGCTGAGCGAAACATGATAACAGGCGTACAGGCTAATCTGTGGACCGAATATATCCCGACTCCGGAACACGTAGAGTATATGCTTTATCCGCGCGCTCTTGCCATTGCCGAGATTGGATGGAACGGAACGAAGAAGAAGGACTATCCTGAGTTTAAGCAGCGTGCGCTGCAGCAGATTGAGGTGTTGCGCAAGGCTGGCGTCAATACGTTCGACCTTAAGCATGAGAAGGGAGAGCGTCCCGAGTCGCTCAAGCCTACTGCTCACAAGGCACGTGGCTGTAAGGTGATATTCAATAAGAAGTATTCTCCCAAGTATCCTGCTGCCGGCGACCAGACTCTTGTTGACGGTGTACGTGGCGGATGGACCTATGGCGACAAGAAGTGGCAGGGATTCATCGGCAAGGACTATTGCCTTGACGTCACTCTCGACCTCGGAGCAAAGACGAAGATTTCTTCTGTTTCGGCTGACTTTATGCAGAGCTATGGCGCTTGGGTGTTCTTCCCGGAGGAGTTCAAGGTGTCTGTCAGCGATGACGGCAAGACATTCACTGAGGTATATACCACCAGCAGCAAGGTGAATCACGACATCCAGTCTGGCTTCCGCACCCTTTCGTGGAAGGGTGCGAAGAACGCACGTTATGTCCGCGTACAGGGCAAGACCACAATGGACGGTGGCTGGCTGTTCACAGACGAAATCGTAGTGAAGTAATCACGCATATTCTCTGAACTTGCGAAAGTTCAAACACATATTATTATATAAGAGAGGAGAGGTTAAAAGAAGCTCTACAACTTCTTTTAACCTCTCCTCTCTTTTTGTTTATTCTTTTCGCTTGTCCGTCTTAATCCTCTCTGATGACCACTGTCACGCCTCGTGCAGCCTGCGCTCCCATTACCAGCGCCTGCTCGATGTCGGCTGTCTTTGACGGTCCAGAGATGAATGTGCCGAGTCCGGTCTTAGGCATGCAGATGCGGTCGTATGCCTCGTGCATGTTGTTCACGATGCCACTCTTCGGGAGAACGATGACCAGATACTCGCTGATGAAGCATACGGCTTTCTCCTTCATGTCCTGCGGAATCCATACGCAACCGTTCTCCGCCACTCCAATCTGTCCGTACACCACGCCTACGTCGGTGCCGTTGAGGTCCTGCGCCTCTGCCACGGTGTCTGGATTGATGGTGGCGATGGTCAGTTCGGCTATGTTTGAGGCTATGGTCTTTGCTTCCGGGTAGGCGCTTCTTACGATGTCGTCGAGCTTTTCGCCCGGCTTAGCCATCACTACCTTGCTGCCCACCGACATGCTAATATCCACAAACTGCTTTACCGTGTCGTCATACGATATGCCGTCTATTGGGGTGTCAGGCATCGGATATTGTTCGTGTGTGTTGCGTCGCAACTTCTCCAATAGTTCGTCTTTGTATGTCATTGTTCTTTCTGTTCGTTAGGGTTCAGTTTTCCTTTCTTCCACATAGTCTGGAACGACTCCTTCGCAAATTTCGGCATTGCGTGTCCCACGCCCCAAGGATTGAGTGAGCGGATGTGCGTCAGGCTGTCCGGTATGATATTGGCAAGAGGAGCCATTCGCAAGGCTGAAGAATAGAGTAGGGGATGATCGAAGAGCTCTTCCATTCCCTTAGACATGAATTTCTTCATCGTATTCGCCTTATGCAGCGAGTCGAGCTTCTGTCTCCACAGATAAACCTGCGAACCGGGATTGACCTTTGCCGGGCATACATTGTCGCACGACAGGCAGAGCGTGCAAGCGCTGACGTTGTCGGTATAGCGTGGCGCATCGTGCAGCATGCCGAGATTGATGCCGATGGGACCGGGGATGAAGTAAGTGTATGAGTAGCCTCCCGAGCGGCGATATACAGGGCAGGTGTTCATGCAGGCTCCGCAGCGAATGCACTTCAGCGTCTCCCAATGCTCGTCGTTGGCAAGGATGTCGCTTCGTCCGTTGTCCACGAGAATGACGTGCATCTCCGCTCCAGGTCTTGCCTGACGGAAGTGTGAGGTGTAGGCCGTTGTGGGCTGTCCCGTAGCAGAACGGCAGAGCAGACGTTGGAATACGGCGAGCGACTTATAGTCGGGCACAATCTTCTCTATTCCCATTGCCACGAGATGCAGCTTAGGCATTGACGTTGACATGTCGGCGTTGCCCTCATTGGTGCAAACCACGATGTCGCCTGTCTTAGCCACACCGAAGTTACATCCCGTCATACCAGCTCCTGCTTCCATAAACTGGTTGCGCAGATGCTCGCGTGCGCATCTTGTCAGATAGGTCGGGTCATAATTGCCTTTCTCCTTGCTTATGCCCTTCTCCTCGAACATCTGTCCCACCTCTTCTCTCTTGAGGTGTATGGCAGGCATGACGATGTGGCTCGGCTTCTGATGGAGGAGTTGCAGGATGCGTTCGCCGAGGTCGGTCTCCACGACGTCGATGCCATGACTTTCGAGGAACGGGTTCATGGCGCACTCCTCGGTAAGCATCGACTTGCTCTTCACCATCTTCTTTACGCCGTGACTCTGCAGTATGTCGAGCACGATGTTATTGAAGTCGGCTGCGTCCTTAGCCCAATGCACAATGACGCCGCGGCTCTCCAGCTGCGTGCTGAACTCCTCCAGATAGTCAGCCAAGTGAGTTACGGTGTGCTGCTTTATCTGGCTGGCATGTTCGCGCAGCTCCTCCCATTCTGGCAACCCTGACGCCGTGTTGTCGCGTTTTTGTCTTAATGACCAGAAGGTGGCGTCGTGCCAAGAGGTCTTTTCTCTGTTGTCGTTGAAGCGTCGTGCCGCTTCGGAATGTAGTGTGCTCATAGTCCTGCTGCTAATATCTCTACCACGTGTATGAACTTTATAGGCTTGTTCTCCTTCTTTGCAATGCCCTGCATGTGCATAAGGCATGACGAGTCAGGGCCGGTGATGTATTCCGCTCCCGTAGCCATGTGACGTTCAATCTTGTCCTCTCCCATGCGCTTCGACACGTCCGGCTCCTCCACGGAGAACATTCCTCCGAATCCGCAGCACTCGTCCTTACGCTCCGGCTCACGGATGGTGATGCCGTCAACGAGTTGGAGGAGGTCGATAATCTTGTTGAACTGCGGCACCTGTCTTTCTGACGGCGACGACAGTCCCAGTTCGCGCACGCCGTGACACGAGTTATGTACGCTGACGATGTGCGGGAAGTGAGCCTTGAGGCTTGTCGGTTTCACGACGTCATGCAGAAACTCCACCACGTCCATAATCTTCTTTGACGTGAGGCATTCGTGATTGCCTTTGGCAAGTCGTGGATGATAAAGCTTGACAAAGGCTGTGCACGATGCCGACGGTGCCACCACATAGTCGAACTCCTTGAAGAGATCGTCGAAGTGGCGTGAGATGTCCGTAGCCATCTTCTCAAAGCCGGCGTTTGCCATTGGCTGTCCGCAGCAAGTCTGCTTGAGAGGGTAGGTTACGTCGAGTCCGAGGCTTGTCAGGAGTTTGTAGGTAGCCACTCCTACTTCCGGATACAAAGCATCGACGTAACATGGAATAAACAATCCGATTTTCATAATGTCTTTATAGCTCTTTAGCGTGTTAAAAGTGTTTTTCTATTATTTGTTTTTGCGCGGATCGGCGAGTGTTATCACATCGCAGTCCTTGAATTGGTCGCCGTCGATGGTCAGTCTTACGATGGTACGTTCTTTCTGCCATCCCTGCAGTCCTGCAGCTCCGGGATTGATGTGAAGGAGTCCCAGCTCCTTGTCGTTCATAATCTTCAGAATATGTGAATGTCCGCTGATGAAGAGTTTGGGCGGACGTTCGTAAATCTGTTTTCTGATGCTTGCGTCGTACTTACCGGGATAACCTCCGATGTGCTTCATCAGAACGTCCACGTCCTCACACTTGAAGCGCAGCACTTCGGGATACATCATACGGAGGTCGCCGCCGTCGCAGTTGCCGCAGACGGCGCGCAGAGGTCTGAACTCGGCGAGGCGCTCCGCAAGGAATGGGGAGCAGATGTCGCCGGCGTGCCATATCTCGTCACATGGCTCGAAGTAAGTCAGATACTTGTCGTCCCAGAAAGAGTGGGTGTCGCTGATAATGCCGATGGTCTTCATTCCGCAGCCTTCCTTTCCAGAACTTTCCTTATGAAGCTGACGGCAAGTTCGGTTGTGCCGTCCATTCCCAGTCGGGACGAGTTGATGCAGAGGTCATAGCTTTCGCTCTTTCCCCATGTCTTGCCCGTATAGTAGTTATAGTATGACGAGCGTCCCTTCTCCTGATTCTCTATTATCTTTCGTGCCTCCTCTTCCGTGCAGTCGTGGCGCTGGCGTATCTGCGCTATGCGCTCATCGATGTCCGCCGTGATGAAGATGCTGACAAGGTTTTTGTGTTCGCGGAGCACATATTCAGCGCATCGTCCCACGAAGACGCACGGTCCTTCCTCAGCCGCCTTGCGGATGGCGTCGCTCTGTATGCGGAAAAGATTCTCCTGCGACATCTCGTTATCGTAGAAGGCATTGTCCGAGATAAACGGCACGTGCACATGGAACATGAGGTCTAAAAATCCCTTCTTCTCGTCGTTCTTCTCGAAGCATTCTTCGCAGAATCCGCTTTCGCGTGCCGCAAGGTTAAGTATCTCCTTGTCGTAGAGCTTGCATCCGAACACCTTCGCTATCTTCTTTGCCACGACGTGTCCGCCGCTGCCGAGCTGTCGTCCGATGCATATAATGATATTGTCGTTTTGCATATTATGTGTTGTTTCTTGTTATAGTTCCTTATTATTGTGGGGCTATGCCTTCGCGCTTGCCATCGTGCGGAACTTGCGCACATACCGTATCAGGATTATAGTGGCGAGTATAGACGCTGTGGTGTCGGCTATAGGCAGCGAAATCCAGATGCCGTCCAGTCCTACGAAGCGTGGCAGGACGATGAGCAGAGGCAGCAGGAATAGCATCTGTCTGGAGAGCGAGAGCAGCATGCTTATCTTCGCCTTTCCGATGCCTTGGAAGAAGCCCGTCGTTATCATCTGAATGCCTACGAGCGGGAAGGCGAGCATGTTTATCTGTATGGCTCTGATGGATATGCTGATGAGCGTGGCGTCGGTGGTGAAGAGGCGTGCGCACTGGTAAGGGAACAGGTGGACGAGGATAAAGCCGAACGTGGTGATGCTGAATCCTGTGCACAGTCCGTACTTGAGCAGTCGGAGCAGACGGTCGTATCGGCGTGCACCGTAGTTGTATCCCGTGATGGGGAACATTCCCTGATTGACGCCCATGTTTATCATGATGAATATGAAAGCCATCTTGTTGGCGATGCCGTAAGCGCCCACTGCTATGTCGCCGCCGTACTTCTGCAGTCCGGTGTTGATGAATATCACGACGATGCAGGCGCACACGTTCATGGCGAAAGGCGACATGCCAATGGCGAAGATGTTCTTTACGATTTGTGACTCCGGACGGTAGATGCCGCGTCGGAAGTGCATTATCTCATTCTTGTTGCTGAAGAGTCGGCATTGCCAAGCCAGCGCCACCGACTGCGATATCACCGTAGCCCAAGCTGCTCCACGGATGCCCATGCCCAAGGGCCAGATGAAGATGGGGGCGAGGATGACGTTGAGGAGCACGGAGAGCATGGACGCTCCCATGGCGTGCTTTGGCTTGCTGGCAGCACGCAGCACAGCGTTCAGTCCGAAGAACATCTGCTGGATGACGTTTCCGGCGAGTATCACCTCCATGTATTCCCTTGCGTAAGGCAGCGTGTCCTTGCTGGCTCCGAAGAAGAGGAGGATAGGATTGAGGAAAGAAAGCGTGATGATGCTGAAGACGATGCCCACCAGAAGGTTCAGCGTGATGTTGATGCCGAAGATTCGTTGTGCCGTGGCATAGTCTTTCTGTCCCAGTTTTACGGAGATGCACGTCGCGGCTCCGACTCCTACGCCGGCTCCGAAGGCAGCCGCAAGGTTCTGGAACGGGAATGTTATGGCCAGTCCGCTGATGGCCAGAGGTCCGCAACCCTGTCCGATGAATATGCTGTCTATCATGTTGTAGAGCGAGGATGCCGTCATCGCTATGATGGCTGGTAGGGCATATTGCACTAAGAGTTTGCCGACCGGCTTGGTTCCTAATTCGAGTGTAGCTTTCTTGTTATCCATTTATGTCCTTTTTTCTTCCTTCCTTATATATAACAGGAGGTACGGCTCGAAGCCGTACCTCCTAATTCCTAATTAGAATCCGTAAATATCTTTCAGCTTCTCCATGAGCTTCTCACCGCGGAGGTCTGCGGCGATGATCTTGCCGCTCGGGTCAACGAGGTAGCTGGCAGGAATAGAGTTGATGCCGTAGGTCTGTCCTGCGAGAGTCTTCCATCCCTGGAGGTCAGAGAGGTGCACCCATCCGAGCTGCATGTCGTCCACAGCCTTCTTCCATTTCTCCAGGCTGTTGTCGAACGACAATCCCACTACGTTGAATCCCTTGCTCTTATACTTGTCATACGCAGCCTTCACGTTCGGCATCTCGGCGCGGCACGGTCCGCACCAGCTTGCCCAGAAGTCGATGAGTACGTAGTTGCCCTTACCGCAATATTCGGAGAGCTTGTGCGGATTGCCGTCCATGTCGTTCTCGGTGATGTCAATGAATGGCTGTCCGATGATGCCTGCCTTCTTGGCAAGGGCAGCGAGATACTGTCTTGCACCAGCGAGAGCCGGGTGAGAAGCGTATGCACGTTTCGGGTCGAGCACCTCCTTCAGTTCAGGATATTCCAGGTCGTACACGATGTTATTGATGAAAGCGGCGGGGATGAGGTTGTCCTTGTTTTCATTCACAATCTCCTTTACGCGCTTCACGAGCTGGTTAGAGAGAGCTTCCAGCTTCGGCGTCAGTTCAGCAGCGAGTTTCTCCAGCTCTTCCTTGCTCTTGCCAGCCTCCTGCGCCTCGCTGTATTGCATATATAGAGGAGCCGTCTGTGAGGAGATGGCGTCCAGCTCGCGGTCATATCCGTTGAGGCGTGTGTTAAGGTCAGAGCCCTTCAGTATCTTCGTTGCCATGTCTATGGTTACGGGAGTGCCGTCATTGAAGAACACGCTGTAGTCGTTCTTCGTGGCTGTGATGCCGAGCAACGCGTCCTTTTCCGCCGTGCCCTTCATACTGAACTTACCGTCCGTCACAGTGGCGCTGTCGATGGCTTGAGCCTGTCTGCTGCCCATTTCGATGATATACACCTTTGCGGCGTTATTACACTGTCCGCTTACGTTATATTCTGTTCCTTCCTTACTCTGTGCGCATGCAGCGAGCGCCACTATGGCACATGCCGCAAGTGATAGAATTGTCCTCATAATTTTCATGTCTTTTATTGTTTTTTATTTGTTGGCAAAAGTAACAATAAAAAATGAGATTGTTTGTCCGTTAGTATTTATTAAAAGTTAATTTTACGGTATATAATGATATGGTTTGTTTGTATGTCGGGCTTTTTGTGTATTTTTGCGGAAGTAAAGTATAAAGAATACAAGTAGTAAAACAAAAAGCAAAAAGATTATGAGAAAGACATTGTTAATGCTTGTGATGATGCTCACCGCTATGGCGGCATCCGCACAGAGCGTCAAGACATTAGGCACTGTGGACAACGCCGTCATGCAGTGTGATAAGAAGCAGGGCTGCTGCAAGCAGGCAGACAAGAAGCAAGGCTGCCAGAGCAAGTGCGAGAAGAAGCAGAACTGCGAGGTGAAGTGCAAGAAGGCTGATAAGCAGGGCTGCCAGAGCGCATGCAAGAAGGCAGAGCAGAAGCAGGGCTGCTGCAAGAAAGCTGACAAGCAGAACTGCCAGAGCGCATGCAAGAAGGCTGAGCAGAAGCAGGGCTGCTGCAAGAAGGCAGAGCAGAAACCGAGCTGCTGCAAGAAGGCAGAGCAGAAGTAAGATTTTTTATGTGAGGTCTCGTTACGGTTGTAATGAGGTCTCACATTTTTTGTTATGGGCGTTCGTTACGATTGTTGTGATAAACGAATAAAAGCGCGATTGTTTTGTCAATTTAACGCTTTTTTATAACTTTGCAGGCTCAAAGCGCCATCCCGTCATTACATACTGTCAACTTTTCTGACCGTATGGCATCTCGGAAAGCGCTGTTTTTTAATTAATTATTTTTTTCACATCAATCAAATCTATGTACAGACAAAGATTCAACAGCATGCAGGCACTGCGCTTCAAGCATTTCACGCGCCGTAGCTATGCGCTGTTCAGCTGCATCGGACGAGAGGTGCTCATCTGCACACTTAGCGTGGCAACACTGACCTACGCCAAGGCAGACGGCATGAGCACAAAGCCCGTTCATCAGACTGCAGCTGCCGACACTCTGGGACATGAGGAGGTGAAGCTCGACGAGGTGCTGGTCACCGGATCGCGTGCGCCGCTTACTGCTCTCCAGTCGGCAAAGATCGTCTCTGTCATCACACGCGACGACATTCAGCGTGCGGAGGCAGCGAGTGTAAACGACCTCTTGAAGTTAGCCACGGGCGTGGATGTCCGTCAGCGCGGTGGCTTTGGAGTTCAGACGGACATCAGCATCAACGGCGGCACGTTCGACCAGATCACCATTCTATTGAATGGCGTAAACATCTCAAGTCCACAGACCGGTCATAACGCAGCCGACTTCCCTGTTTCGCTTTCTGACATTGAGCGCATCGAGGTTCTCGAGGGCGCATCGGCACGTGTGTTCGGATCGTCGGCTTTCAACGGAGCCATCAACATCGTCACGCGTCCCGACCGCGAGTCGTGCGTACGCCTTTCGGCTGAGGGCGGTTCGTTCGGATCCTTCGGCGGCGACTTCGGCGTGAGCCTGCTCACAGGCAACGTCAGCCAGAAACTCAGCGGAGGCTATACGCAGAGCGACGGCGGAACGAAGAACAGCGACTTCAAGCGTCGCCGTGCATACTACACAGGCTCCTATACTTCAAGATACGCTGACCTCGTCTGGCAAGCCGGACTTTCGTCGCAGGACTATGGCGCTTCCACGTTCTACAGTGCCAAGTTTGATAATCAATGGGAGGCCACGCGCCGCATCATCACTTCCGCACAGGCTGACATCAAGCCCTTCGGCGACGAGCGCCTTGTCATCACGCCGCAGGCTTACTGGCACCGCGATGTCGACCACTATCAGCTCACACGCGGCAAGGAGGGAGCCAAGAACGGTGAGAACTATCACCGCACCGACGTCTACGGCGCCTCGCTTAACGCTCACGCCACATGGCTACTCGGCAAGACAGCCGTGGGCATGGACATCCGCAAGGAGCATATCCTGAGTACAGCTTACGGCGACCTGCTTCCCGAGAACGAATGGAAGGACATCCATGGCACGGACCGCCGTTACGACCATTGTGGCGACCGCACCAACACCAGCCTCTTCCTCGAGCATAACGTCATCCTCGGTGGCTTCACCCTCTCTGCAGGTGTGCTTGCCAACCGCAACACGGGTCTGGACGGCGACTTCCGCTTCTATCCCGGCGTTGACCTCAGTTATCGTCCCAACGAGATGTGGAAGTTTTATGCTTCATGGAACAAGGCGCTCCGCGTGCCCACATACACCGACCTTTACACCAGCAATTCCGTGCAGCAGGGCGACACCGGTCTGCGTCCCGAGCGCACCTCCACTTTCAAGGCTGGCACCCGCTTCCGCACCCGCGGCGTTGAGGCTGTCGTAAGCGGCTTCTATTCGAAGGGCAACGACATCATCGACTGGGTGTACGAGACGGAGGAGAGCCGTAAGTATCATGCTATGAATATCGGCAAGCTTGACAACATGGGCTATTCAGTTGACGCCACGCTCAACATGACGGAGCTTATTCCGGGTTCGTTCGTCACGCGTATAAAGGCTGGTTATGCCCGCATCCACCAGCGCCACACCACCGAGCAGCCCGTCTATCGCTCACTCTACGCCTTGGAGTATCTGCGCCACAAAGCCACCTTCCAGCTCGACCATCGCATCTGGAGTCGTCTCTCCGCTTCATGGGCTGTACGCTGGCAGGAGCGCATGAATCACTACGAGCCATACACAAAGGTAGACTGCAAGTTGCAGTGGACCGCCCCCACATACAGCCTGTATGTAAAGGCAGACAACATCACCAACCACCGCTATTATGACCTCGGCGGAGTTCGTCAGCCGGGTCTGTGGATAATGGCAGGAGGAAGCGTGAAGATTGGATTATAAAAGAGATTTCGGTCATTAGAAATTTGCATTTGCCAAGTTTCTAATGACCGATTTTTTTATCGTTAGCCTTGACTTTTGGATGAAATCAGTATCGTTGAATACACCCTATACGTTAACAACCGTAAAGTTGCTTCTGGATATAAGGCTTGCATGGATAATTTCCCCGTAGAAATACAGACAGCAATAAAGCAAATGACTTCCTGGGCTTCTCCTCTTTATCACAAAGAGCCTAAGGCATGATAAACATTTAGGTAATAATAAGGTAACTGCCATGCAAATATCGTACAAAGAGTAAAAAGCTGTTACAAAATAAAAATTGATTTTAGAGTTCCGGTTTGCTGTTTTTACGGTGTTTTGCTGTGCAAATAGCACCCGAGCTTAACAATAGCGCCGCTTTTACACTGCAATAGTGCCACTATTAGAGTGTAAAAGTGGC
>ULYE01016375.1_pt1 | contig 13875 bp, 8 predicted proteins | sample 1961921 | NCBI WGS metagenome assembly ULYE01 (sample SAMEA4835856, study PRJEB28245) | human gut metagenome | biome: gut microbiome; material: fecal sample | place: Denmark | collected 2008 | reverse complement strand
CTTATGCCGCAGATATGCAGAAAGCCTATCCTCACTATCAAATTAAAGCATACGTAGCTTATATCGCAGGAAATAAGGCTTGCAAGATTTTTGAAAAGAAATGAGAAAGGTATATTTATCCATAGCCCTTGGCTTCTGCTGCCAAGGCATTCTGGCACAGCAGAGCTCCTACCGCTGGAAGGTGGAGGCAGAAGCTGGTGTCAGTTGCAGTGTGCTTGATACGGATGTATCGGGCTTGTCGGAGACTTATTATAAGGTGCGACCGGGTTTCACGGCTGCCATCGGTGCCGAATACAATATCGTAGATCAGCTGGCGGTAGGAACGGGCATCCGCTTCGTACAGCGCGACTACCTGTACCAGAATCTGGGCGGTGACTCCTGGAACACCCGATACAACAACAACTTCATCAGCATCCCACTCCATGTGGGCTACTATCTTCTTCATAATCCTTACCACGAGAAGGGATTGTGGATCAAGCCGCAGGTAGGCATCTATTACGAGTACTTCACCTCCATGCATACCAAGGGTATGTATCCGATGAACATCATGGAGGGGTACAAGGGCAATGGTTCCTACATCCGCTATAACACCACCTACGATTTCAGAAAGAATGAGAACCATCTCCGCCGCAGTCTCTTTGGCGGAGAAGCAGGTATCAAGATAGGTTATTCCTTCGGCAAAATAGATGCCAGCGTAGGCTATCAGTTCCAGTACGGCTTCTCGCATATCTACCAGGAGAAAGCCAGTACCAGCAAGACTGCCCGCCGCAACTCCAGCCTCATCATCGCAGGCATTGCCTACAAACTGTTCTAGCCCCATACGCCCTGAACCAACGGTCACCGGCCGAAGGGAAAGGTAAAGGGCAGAAGCTCCTAGCCCCATACGCCCTGAAAGGGCAAAAGCTCCTAGCCCAGGGCAACACCCTGGGTATAATAGCAGACAGCAATACGCCCTGTAAGGGCAAAAGCTTTTAAAACATATAATTTATGAGAACCCCTATATATATAAAAGGTGGAATGCGATGCCTCTTCGCCTTCCTCCTGGCGACAACCACCACGGGGATGTCGCTTACCAGTTGTGTGGCAGACAATGATGCCAACGAGAAATCGATTTCCGATTATTCCGATACCGATGTCAAGTCGTATGGCGACCTGTTCCAGGTTTTCTGGAGCGTGATGAACCAGCGCTACTGCACCCTCAATGAGCAGTCTGCCGTATCTTCGCAGACCTGGGACCAGGTGTACAAGGAATACAAACCCAAGTTTGATGCCCTGAAGACCTTCCAGCATACCCCAGCTTTCACCCAGCAGGAGATTCAGGAAGACAACGCCAAGGCAAAGCAGTATTTCCAGGAAATCATCGACCAGATCATCGACCAGCATTTCTATGTCAAGATTACCCTACCCGTCTCCCACTCTTCTACGGAAACGGTGAGATTCAACAGCACGCTCCGCAACAAGACCGAGTATTTCCCACTGAATGCTCACTGGAACCATACCCGCGACCAGCTCAACCTGGATGGTACAGCCTTCGGCGAGATTACCTCGGATGGTTTCTGCATCATGGGCGGTTACCTGAAGGAGCAGCCGGGCACCTATTACCTCGGCTTCAACAAGTTTGCCCTCTACGAAAACTGTTTCCACGAGTATCAGAAGTCCTATCTCCCTGGCAATGCCGCCAGCACCTATCATCTGGATGCTTCCAAGATAACAGACAAGGCAAAGGAACTGATTACAGATGCAGGAAAGCGAGAGAAGGCTGAGCAGCAGGCAGCACAGTTGCTTGCCGATATGGATAGCTATCTGGCTTCGGATGATGCTGCCAAAGCCTGCGAGAAGATGGCGGCCTACAGCAACCAGGGCGACTATTCCGGTCTCTATGCTCTCGCCAGCGAGGCTTACGAGAAGTCGCCGAATCTCCTCAAACTGTTACCTATTACTGCTGATGCAAGCGGTATGGGCGAGCAGATCCGACAGAAGCTGCAGGGCGATGCCCGTTACCAGCAGATGCTTTCAGCCTCCGGTTTTGCCAGCTGGTATTGTCAGGCACTTGCCGATTATCTCTGGCACGAGCGGGAACTCTATGCTTACTGGAGCGACCTGAAGTTTACCTACAATCATCTCTGCGTAGAAGGTTACCGCCGTCTGTTCCTGGAGCCGCTGGCTAAGGGCGAGATCAAGAAACTGATTCTCGACTTCCGTGGCAACGGAGGCGGCAGCGTGATAGATACCCGTCTGCTTACCGACTATCTCATCACCCAATCTGCCGTCTATGCCTACGTGCGCAAAAAAGAGGACAATAATCCATACAGTTATACGCCTTGGATTCCGCAGAAGATAACGGTTACCAAGAAGAGTCTGGGCAGAAACATCCCTACCGCCATCCTGCTCGACAACTACAGTGCCAGCATGTCGGAGGTAACAACCCTCATCCTGAAAAGTCAGGGCGACCACGTGAAGACGATAGGCAGAAACAGTTACGGAGCGCAGGCGATGCTCACTTCCGACAACGAAGCCAGCAATGGAGGATGGATAGGAAATGTAACGAGCTACCTCTACTTCTACATGCCGTTCTCGCTTACCAAGGATGCACAGGGCAACCTGCTGGAAAGTGTGGGAATCACCCCCGATTATCTGCTCGACGAGATGACCGGAGAGGAAAAGGAGAAGCTCTACCAGAACGATGCTTCGGCTGTAGATAGAGGTCTGAAGAAGGCGATGGAAGTTCTGAAATAGCCCCCAAAAAGCCGGTTTCCCCGTCTTCAGATGCGCAAATCACAAAAAGGATTTCATCAAAATACAATATTTCATAAGCGAAGGTGTGCAAGTTACACTTTCGCTTTTATTTTTCTAAATACCAAGCACTTAGCTTCCCCCCCCCCCGAAATTGTGCTCCCACACACTTTGCACGGCAATGCAAACGTTTGCACTTTATTTCCCTTGATTTCCATCAATTTTTTGAAGCATCTTTGAGAAAATCTTCCTATATTTGCAACCGAAAAGGAAACCCAACGGCATTCAATCGTGCTGCAAGGCTTATCCTATACAACTAAGTAAATGACGATAAATAAGAATAATCAACTAGCATTATCCTTTAAGAAAGAAAATCAACAGAGTAAAATTATGATGATGAAGCAGAGATTGTTCAAACGAACACCGATGTTGTTACTGCTGATTCTCTCAACAGTAATAACCCGAGCGCAAGAGGTAGCACTGAAGACCAACCTGCTTGGTCTGGCAACCACCTCGCTCAATGCTGGTCTAGAAATAGGCACGGGCAGGAAAAGCACTTTTCAGCTTTTCGGCGCCCTGAATCCCTGGAAGTTCTCAGGCGACAAGAAATTGCGCTACTGGAACGTAATGCCAGAGTACCGCTGGTACACCTGCCAGAAATTTGGAGGCCACTTTTTCGGCATCCATGCCCTTGGAGGTGAATACAACGTAAAAAATGTGGACCTGCCTTTCGGCATCTTGCCAAAGACAGAGAAAGGAAGACATTACGAAGGCTGGTATGTCGGTGGTGGTCTCACCTACGGATACCAATGGCTGCTGTCAGAGCATCTCAATCTCGAAGGATCCATCGGATTAGGATACATCTACAGCCCATACAAGCTCTACGGAAGATGTGACAAATGTCTTGACAAGGACCACCGCAACTATGTAGGTCCTACTAAAGCCGCCCTTTCCCTGATATACGCATTCTAGGAACAATATCACCGAGATAGCGAAAAACAAAATCAAACCCTCTTTTACAAGATGAAGAATATGAAGAAAATGAAGCTTTATGCGGTCATTTCGCCCCTTTGCATTCTGTTTGCACAGAGCGCACTGACTGTCCAAGCCCAGAAGATAGATGATTCGCAGCTACGGTTGGCTGGAGGCAAGATTCTGATAGACAGTGTCTTGACACAGAAGAAGAGCGACAGTCTCAAGGTTGCTTTCCGACTCCATCTCGATAGTCTGCAGCTCAAATCAGAGCAACAGCTGGTTTTCACTCCGCTTATTGCCGGAGAAGATACCATCGCCCTGAATCCCATTATCATCAATGGCAAAAACCAGAACATCAGATACCTGCGCAAAAGCAGCAAACTGAAAAACAGCCAGGCAGTGGTAGTGAGACGCAGGAATGATACCGAGCAGCAGGTGCTCTTCTCGCAGACCCTTCCCTACAGGAAGTGGATGAAGGCTTTCAACCTCTCCATGACGGAAGACCTCTGCGGATGCGGCAACCTGATGGATCAGGATACCACCCAGATGGCGGTCATCAACCCAATACCCAAGATTGGTCGCGACCATTACGTGAAGCCAAAGGCTGAAGCCATCAAGGTGAGAGCCGAAAAGGGTGAAGCTTACCTGAGCTTCAAGCTCAACAAGAGCGATATCCTCGCCGACTTCCGTGAGAATGCAACAGAGCTGAGAAAGATTACATCCACCATCGACCTCGTAAAGAACGACAAGGATGTGAGCATCACCAATATCGATATTCATGGCTATGCGTCGCCGGATGGTCCTTACGACAACAATGTGCGACTCGCCAACAACCGTGCGGCTGCCCTGCGCAATTATGTATGCAATCTCTACACCATCGATAAAAAGCTCTTCACCTATCACGCCACCCCAGAAGACTGGGAAGGATTCAAGAAGAAGGTGGAAGCAAGCAACTTAGCCGATAAGTCTGCCATCCTTGCCGTTGCCAACTCATCCTTGGCACCCGATGCAAAGGACCAGAAAATCAAGAAGCTTTATCCGGCTAGCTATCGCTACATCATGAATGAGATTTATCCTCGTTTGCGCCACAGCGACTATACGGTAACCTATACCGTTCGTCCTTTCGACATAGAGGAGGCAAAAGTAATCCTGAAGACCAAGCCTCAGCAGTTGTCATTACAGGAGATGTATCTGGTGGCACAGACCTATGAGCCTGGTTCTCCAGAGTTCAACGAGGTATTTGATATTGCCGTCCGTCTCTTCCCTGATGATGAGACAGCCAATCTCAATGCCGCCTGCACAGATTTGCAGAAGGGCGACCTCGTAACTGCCGAAAAGCATCTTGCCAAGGCAGGAAACTCAAAGGAGGCTGAGCGCATCAGAAAGATCTACGAGGAAATGAAGGCGGAACAATAAAAGATATAATTAACATTAAAATCATATAGATTATGAGAATTAAACATTTCTTTGGATTGGCAGTTTTGGCTGCTATGACTGCCAGTTGCTCTAGCAACAACGATTTAGTAAATGGGGGTAATGGCTCTGGTGAGAATGAATCAGGTGCAAGCTATGCATCTTTCTCTATTAACTTGCCAACAACAAGAGGTACACGTGCTGCTGACGACCCTACATTCGAACATGGTTCAGACTATGAGTACAAGGTAAATGATGCAACCTTACTCATCTTTAAGAAGGGGGAAACAACGAAAGAAGGGGAAACAACGAAAGAAGGTGATTATACTTTCGTTGAGAGTGCAGAGTTGGGTTCAATGGCACCATGGAAAGATCCAAATGAGACAGGTGTAACCACTCATGCTAAAATTACAGCCAAGTTGGCTAGTATAGAAAAAACCGACGGCTACTACGCTTTGGTGCTCTTGAACAACGGTACTGGTGATAATGTCAAGGTTACTCTGCCTATAAAAGGCGATACATTCTCTGCTTGGAACGTAGATACAAACAATGATAAAGAAGCTACGAATAAAATTGCAAATACCAATAATGGCTTCTATATGGCAAATGCGCCTCTGTTCAATAAAAATAATGTTACAACTTTAGTTGCTATTGACAAAAACAAGATTTACCCTACAGAGGAACAGGCTGCTAAGAGTGCTGCAACAGATGTCTATGTAGAGCGTGGTCTTGCTAAGGTTACCTTAGGTTCAAATACAACAGCAGAAATGACGGTTAAAGATGGCGCATATCAGAATGATAAGGTTAAAATCTCTAACTGGGCTTTGGATGTTACCAACAAGAAGACTTTCCCAATCCATAATGTTGATGGATTGGCCACAGACTACAAGGACATTTGGAGTAACACCACCGATGCATCTGAAACCAACGGTGCTACCACTCAGCGTTTCGTAGATAACAATACAAAAACCCTTGCAAAGCGTGTATATTGGGGTAAAGACCCTAACTACGACAATAAAGACGCTGACAAGACTGCTCTTAAAGCAGAGTTCAACTATGTTGCAAATGCAAACGTAAAAGAAGATCCAGCTAAACCATTGTACTGTCTTGAGAATACATTCAATCTTGACAATATGATGCAGGGGCAGACTACTCGTGTTGTATTCAAAGCTACATATAAGCCAGCAAGTTTACCTGAAGGAGAAACAACATTCTACAAGATTGGTAAGAACACTGCTATTTGGAAAGAATCCGATCTTAAGCAAGAAATCGAAGCTGCAGTTGCTAGTGTTGTCTCAGGCGCAGCAAGAAAAATCACTGTCACTTTGAATGCTGATAAAAATGATATCACAGCAGCAGGTACTCATTATATAACAGCAGATAATATCACCATAACTGATGTAGACGCAGAAACAATTGAAAAAGCCATCCCCGCCATTAATACCCAGTTGGGTCTCAAAGAGTCTGATAAGGTCGGTATTAGCACATACGCAGGTGGGGATTCTTACTACATCGCCCGTATCAAGCACTTCGGTGATGACTTGACTAGCTGGAAATCTGGTCAGTCTTACGACAAGAATAATCTGGAATACTTAGGTCGTTATGGTGTACTCCGTAACAACTGGTATGAGTTGACTGTACAAAGCGTTAGCGGTCCTGGTTACCCTAGTGTTCCAGAGGTTAAGCCTAACACTCCAGATGATGAAGACGACAAGTACATCTCCGTCAGCGTGAAGATCCTCGACTGGGCTAAGCGTTCACAGGACGTTAATTTGTAATCGAGTATAACAACGAAAGGCGGAGCTTAGGCTCCCGCCTTCGTTAAAACATACGAGTTGTGTTTTCAGCTTCACCATAGTGGAAGCTAGAAACACAACCTGATATTCTGAAACATTATATTGATAATAACCAAAAAGCATCATGGCAAACAAAAAGTTACATAGTTGGATCAGGAAGATACGCATGGAATGGGGATTCGACAGCTTGGCAGCAATCAGCCGATTGACCGCCATCAGCCGCACGACAGCATTCAGCAGCATCGTCGCTCTCGGCAGCATGCTCAGCAGCTGCAACGACTTGATGCACGACGACCTCCCTCCTTGCGATATGGGAGTTGACTTGCAGTTCAAGTACGACTACAACGTCCAGCGCGCTGATATGTTCAACGATCATGTAGGCGGCGTCTGCGTGTTCGTCTTCGATGAGCAGGGCAACCTAGTGGCTCGCCAGGATGCAGCCAACGAGGGAAAATCCCAACCCCTCAAAGACCCTAACTATGCCATGCGCATAGACTTGCAACCTGGCAAATACCGTTTCGCCACCTTCGCCTTCCAGAAGAAATACGAAGAGGCGCTGTCACAGGCTGGTGCCAAATTCCACATCGAAGCTCCAGCAGCAGGAGAAAGCATCGAAAAACTCCGTGCCCGACTCGACAGAAATGCTGGAAAGGTAGAAAACCAGGCTCTTCCGCTTGATACCCTCTGGCAGGGATTGGGCAACGAAACCGTAGAGGTGAAGGATCTTCAGATTACTCACCATACCATCAGTCTCATCAGAGACACCAAGCAGCTCACCATCAGTCTGCATCAGCTGGACGAACCAGCCGACATCCACGCAGAAGACTTCAGTTATCAGATAACTGATGCCAATGGCTACATCAATTACGACAATTCTCTCCTCCCAGACGAGGAGTTGACATACACCCCTTACAAGACCTGGACCACCGAGTTCACCACTCCGGAGGGTACCGTACAGGAGCGTACCGCTCACGCCGCCCTGATGTTCTCCCGCCTCATGTTGCATCCAGCAACCGAGAACGATAAGAATGCGATACTGAGCATCTGGAACAAGAAGACGGGCGAAGAAGTGGTCCGCATCAATCTAGCCGATTTTCTGGCACAGGGCCGTGGAGCATTCGAAGCAATGAACTATTCGGCACAGGAGTTCCTGGACAGAGAATACGACTATAAGCTGGACTTTTTCCTGAAAGGCGACAAGTGGCAATACGTTAAGTTGGGCATCTCCATCCTCGATTGGAGCAAGCGCATACAGCGAGCCGACTTATAATCTGATTCCACTTTGTCGAAATTAAACTATTGATATTAGCAAAGTAAAAGACAAAGTTATCATGAGAAGATTTCATATCTATATAGGTTTTATAGTTTGGTTGTTGACTAGTTTATTTGCAGTTAGTTGTACCGACGAGTTGGAGGGTAACGGATATACCCTCAACTCGTCAAGCAACTTGCACGTGCTGGTACCAACCGTGCTCAGTGCGAACGGCAATGATTTCAGCGGCAGTTCCTCTGAGGCTCCTACCTATAATGCTACGGTAGATGAATGCCAGATCAATGATCTTCGTCTCTACGCCTTTCCTGTAGATGGTAATGGCAAGCTGGTAGCAGAGAATCTTCCTGCACCAACTGCAACTTCGATGCTGAATCAGAATGCAGCCGAATATCAGCTCAACATTACTCCTGGTACGTATCATATCTATGTAGTTGCCAACCTGAGTGATGTATTGAGTGGTCAGCCTATTGAGACAGAAGATGCACTCAAAAAGGTAGTGCTGAATTATGGTAGCGTAGGAAAGCCAGGTATGCCTATCTGCACGAATATTCCGATGATTTATGAGCCTGAGAAGGATGCTACTACTGGTAAGCTTGTAGAAACCAAGATTACTCCAGCAGGCAATAAATATACAGAAGTGATTGCCAATATGAAGTTTACCTGTGTCAAGGTGAAGTTGAATCTCATTTTCGACCCAACCCAGGCAGAAGTAAATGCCAACTTCGGTGGCAAGTCTATTCTTATCGATAACATCGTAGCCAATAAGCTCTCTCCATTTACCAATCTCTATTGGGGCGGTAAATTCGTAGAAGAATCTCTGGCTGATGGCGAATATAAGACAGGTATCCGAAGTACACAATATACTAGCGGCTCTGATGCTCCAGCTGTATATTATACAGACTGGGAAGACCATACTTCAGAAGCAGAAGCAAACAATAAGAATGATATTGTAGGTAAAGGAAATTCCACACCTGCCCCAATAGATGCTGCAAAAAAGTGGCTCTTCCAGAGCACCTATTATCTCCCAGAGCGTTATATTTCGTCTGCTGCCGACCGCAGCTACTTAACCATCAATGGCAAGGTAGCCAATTCTGCCAGCAACGATTATCGCATCGATTTGGGTCATAAGAAGGATGAAACTAGCGCTTCAGAAGTGCCAACCTTCCCTCGTGGTACCTATTATGAGATTACCGGCAGAATCAAGAGTCTGGGAAACATGACCCTCGACTGTAATGTGAGCGTAAAGGACTGGACTCCTGTAGAGATAGATGCCGACTTCAACCATACTACTTTGTGGGTAAGCAAGGCGAAGGCAGAGGTGACCTCTACAACTAGAGATTCCATCCATTATGAATCGAATGCCATTATTACAGAAAATGACTTCGGATGCGATACGGAAATAAACGGAAAAGATGTCGTGTCGGCCAAGCTTGACATCGCCAAGAAGCAGATTACATTCAGTGTCAACCAAGATATCGAATACACTGAGTACAATGGTAAATATACAGGCACGGCAAAAGTTTGGATCAAGGCAGGAAACATCAAGAAGTACATCGACGTAACTTATAATGTAGCTCCTTATTTTGACATCACACCACAAGAGGTTGTCATTTATTGGAAAAGCGACAATTCTCAAAAGACTATCAAATTCAAGACCAATTTGGGAGGTCTGGAATTTAAAGAATCCAAGACGAAATCAACTATTGGTCACTCTACCATCGAGGCAGCGTGTGCCAATTCTGATACCGAGGACGGAACATTTACAATATCCGCCACAACAGACCCTGTCACCACCACAGCGCATCTGCTCTACGTGCAGCCCAAAGAACACGATATAGCAAACTATGACAACTTTGTAAAAGCTGTTAAGGTCATCGTGAAACCTGCTGTAGGTAACTATCGTATCAACTTCCGTGCCATCAACGACCGCGCACATTATTCTGGTAATAATACAACTGATAATTATGAGGGTACACCTGATGAAAAAAAGGAAGAGACTTTTAATGGGGAAAAAGGAAATACCAACTGGGCAGATGGATGGTATGAATATTCGTGGTGTAATAACAACAAAATTTACACACCTCAACCCGACAATCATTGTATCTATGTTTATACCCAGATTGGTGAGACTACTGGAAATGAAGTCAACTCTCCTGTTTGGAAATTTACAGGAAAATGGCCTGGTGATAAGATGGTTGCGGATAACACGAATGTGGGGTGGTATTACAAGGACTTCCCCAAGGAACTCAAGTCGCTATCTACAGAGAATGTTAATTCGAATGAAGAAAAAGAAAGGGTCATCAAGCCTGGTGAAACATTGGTTATGTTCAGTAACAATAGCTATCAGGATCAAGGTTATTCGCTTCATCGTTGCCCTCATCACTTGGAGCCGGGTATTCCTCTCTTCGACTACGAGGACCGCGAGGGTTGGATTGTCTATGATCCTACATCAGACCCTACTTGGCACATATATGATGAAATGCCAACTATTGAGAACATCAACTTTACCATTTACACCAAATTCCAGACTTATGGATGGTTCAAGGTATATGGTGTCGCCCAACTTAAACCGGGCAGTACCACCGAAAGAGAACAATTCACCATTTACCACAAGAACGGCAAGAAAGAATGGTGGAGTTGCACTTATGACAAAGGTTGGTACAAGACCGTCATTACGCTTAAGGCTGTCAAGGGAGACCACGAGAAGGACATCAGAATTATGAAAGCTGATCAAATCTCTGAAGAAAATTCCATTCTCCTTTTCAATGGCAACAGCTATGAGAAGTATGACGACACAGGCTATTACGATGGCTCCTCTTGGCACGCAGGCAAGCCATTCTGATGTGAAATAAATAAGATTAGTATCAGATTTGAACACTGTTATAAATCAGTTTAAGCAATGAAGAAGATAAAGCATTTAATGATATGGATTGGATTGCTCCTAAGCCTTGTTTCCTGCAAGGATACAATGGAGGCTATCGGACTCGGCGGGGATGAAATCCCTGCCGAGGGACTTGTCTTGAACCTTCAATTGGCCAACTTCACCAAGCAACAGATTGGTACTAGAGCGGGATCCTCGGAGACATTCAATTCGCTCTACGCTGTGTTCTATGGAGATAATAACAAATACTTAGGCAAGGCAGATTGCTATTCTACCTTATCACCACAGCAGTCTGATGGCAGCTACAAGGTAAAGATAACCAATGTACCTGCAGGCACCAAGAATGTACATTTTGTAGTAAATGCCAGCGATATGACGGATGACGAGGCGCAAGACTTGAAGTCTCTCACTTTTGCTAAGCCGAGAGTCCCTAAGCTTGATGCCCCTATCTGCTGGGGTATGATTTCATTAGATAAACTTTTGGAAGCTAATCCTTCAGTGACGATGTTGCGCCAATGCGCCAAGATTAGTTTGGAGATAGACAAAGGCATCCAGAGTGATTTCACCAATGCAGGCTTATACGTCTATAACATTGCAACCAAGGCAGCCATAGCTCCTGCCAACTATATTGAGCCTACGACCGATGACTTGGCAGAATCTACTGATCTCAGTGAGGAAGCCAACCCATTGGGCGACGGTACCGCAACCACCATGGCAGTAAATGAAACTTCTGCAGGCAAGGCAATGGTGATCATCAAGGCGAAATATAAAGATAGGGAAGGATATTATAAGGTGGCACTCTACAAGGATGCCAAGAAGACAACCGAATATGCCTTGCTCCGCAACCACCATTATACCATCAAGGTTACCAAGGTAAACGACTATGGCTTCTCTACGATTGATGAGGCTAAGAAGAGCCAGCCAGAGAATAGACTGGAAGTAGAAGTGGTGGACGATAACCCAGAAATCACCCAAATGATAGCTTGCAAAGACTATGAACTGGGAGTGAGCGATTATCAGGAGATAATAAATGCAAGCACAACAGAGGCTACCGTAACCATTGTTACTACTTTGAAAAAGGCAATGAGTAGTAATGATAAGCTATATAGTGTCAATATAAATAATTCTTGGATAACCGCTTGTAAACAAGAGACCGAGAATGATACACCAGAGACAGACAGAAAGTCTTCTCCAGGTAAGAAATATACCTTGAAGCTTACGCTTACAAAGAATGACCAATCAGAGGATCCCCGTACAGGAACCATCACCGTTACTTCTGGCGACCTTTCTCTTGATATAACCATCAAGCAGGCGGGCTTCGATTTCAGAAGAGACGATCAAAATCGTACCGTAATCATGTATGACGGTGACAAAGTCAATACAGATAACTACTTCAAGTGGCTAGATAAAATGCAGGGTATCTCACCTAGCCAGATGCAAGGCAGCGTAAGAAACGAAGGTCTTCACTTTACAGTAGGAGACAATACATACAGTTATAAAATTCCTAAGCTGGATGGTGATGAACTGAACAATACGGATAGTAAATTCTTTAACGTTAAAGAAGAAGGCAACTACTGGAAGGTGACATTGGTGGATAATAACACCAATAATTTTAATCTTTGGCAAGGCAGCTTCACGATAATAAATAAAGAAAAAATCAAAATCACCTACAATGTTTATCATACAGGCATCTTCCATCAGATAACAGATGAAATCGCCAATATGTACGAATTGACAGAGAATGGTGATGATAACAAAAAGGTGAAAGGCTGGTTCTACTATGGAGTGGTAAAGGTAAAGGGAAAGAGCAAAACATATCTGATGCTGGACCGTAACCTGGGTGCTAGCAACAACGGTCCTTACATCAGAGAAACGCAAGCCTTGAAAGACAACGAAGGTGCCATCGGAGGCTATTTCAAAATATCCCAATTAACCCCAGAAGAAAAAAAGAACAACCACGATGCCACTCAGTGGAATCTATCTTCCACCTTGGCTCCGTCGGGCTACACCATCCCAACAAACGAGATGTTCAACGACCTCCTGGAAGCCAATGCCATCAAGGTGAAGACTTATACCACAGCTCAGGGAGAGACCTACAGCTGTACTGAGATAACTCCCACCGACGACTCGCAGTTGAAAACCATCTATCTACCATACGGAGGATACCTGGAAGGAGAAAGTCTGAAGAATCCTATCCACGTGAATCTCTGGACCAAGACCTTGCTCTCTGGAAACCAAGGTTTCAGCACCGGCAGCCCGGAGTACGGATATTGGTATATCTACTTCGACATTTACAACAGCAAGTTGGGCTTGTCGAACATGCGATTTGTTAGCGGTAGCAACGGCAAGAACAATGACCGCTACAAGGCGATGCCAATCCGTTTGGTTCGCGAGCTTCCATAAGCATTAGATAAGTGATAAATACAATAACATCATTTACTTATATATAAATAAAGTATAAAAACAGCTGTTTTAAAAAGAAGGGTTGGGTTTTCGGGAGAAAGTCCAGCCCTTCTTTTTGTCAGGATACTCCTGACAAGGAGTCAAGGTGTCACTGAGAGGTCATCATGATAGTACTGACGGATGGTAAAGACGCTTCCATCGCTTATTGCCTCACTACGGCATTATATTGCCCTTTACCAGGGCAATATCTTGCCATCGCCAGGCACAAAACGATACGTCGGGAGAGAAAATCCCCACTCTCTTTGTTACTCTTCACTCTTCACCAAATCGCCTGAAACCCCGATAAACACTGGGGTTTCGAGAGGTGAAGAGTGGCGCACCACTCTTCACCACTCTTCACC
>ULYE01016283.1_pt1 | contig 13980 bp, 8 predicted proteins | sample 1961921 | NCBI WGS metagenome assembly ULYE01 (sample SAMEA4835856, study PRJEB28245) | human gut metagenome | biome: gut microbiome; material: fecal sample | place: Denmark | collected 2008 | reverse complement strand
GGCTCGACGCCAACGTAAATGTGGGCTACAACACAAGCGAGGCACGTAGACGCACAATACAGAACGCAATCACTTATTATAATTATGCTGGAACTACTCAGACCTTGCAGGACCCTACACAGGAAAAGTCGTACTTCAAGCAGACTTCGTCGCGCACCGACTTCTACAGCGTATCGGGCTTCCTCAACGGTCATAAGACCTTTGCCGGCAAGCACAACACCAGTCTGACGCTTGGCGCTCAGTACGAGCTTAAGGACAACGAGATGTTTGGAGCAAGCTATACCGACATCCTCGACGGACTCGACGTTATCAACGGCAACGGCACCCTTACACTGACAGGCGACGAGAAGAACACTTATCGCAACGCCATCATGTCTTACTTCGGACGCTTGAACTACGACTTCGACTCAAAGTATCTGCTCGAATTCAACGGCCGTTACGACGGCAGCTCGAAGTTTCTGCCTGAGAATCGCTGGGCTTTCTTCTGGGGAACCTCTATAGGATGGCGCATCAACGAGGAAGCTTTCCTTAAGAATGTAAAGTGGCTGAGCAACCTTAAGCTGCGTGCGTCGTACGCCGAGATGGGCTCGCAGAGCGGTATCGACAACTACGATGGCTACCAGTTCTACAACCTCCATACGCTCAACGGCGCTTATGTTGGCAGCGACAAGCTCACCTACATCGCCACTAACGGCAAGTTTGCTTCTACAACACGTCAGTGGGAGCGCATCAAGAACTACAACGTGGCTCTCGACTTCGGCTTCCTCAACAATCATCTCACCGGTACTGTGGAGGCTTTCCTCAAGAAGAACGACAACATGCTCGTAGCCATTACCTATCCTGCCATACTTGGCGACGCCGCACCTACAGCCAACTCGGGCAAGTTTAAGGACTGGGGCTTTGAGGGAAGCATCAACTACAGCGGTCGCATTGGAGAGGTAGGCTATCATGTAGGAGGCAACATCACCTTCACCCGCAACGAGCTTACCGACTTTGGAGGCACAAGCGTGCTTAAGTCGGGATATACAAGCACACAGCAGGGCTACTCGTTGAACTCGATCTTCGGTCTGCGCTATGGCGGCAAGATACAGAACGAGGAGCAGCTTAAGGCTTACATCAACAAGTATTACGCCAACAACGGCATTGGTATGCCGTCCAACCTCCGTGTGGGCGACAATATGTATTGCGACGAAAACGGTGACGGCGTGCTCGACTACCGCGACTATATATACCTCGGAAGCGACTCGCCAGAGATAAGCTATTCGTTCAACGCTGGCGCATCATGGAAGGGCATCGACTTCAACATCGTGTTCCAAGGCTCTGCCAACCGCTTTGTATATCGTGGCATCGACGCTTGGACAGTGCCGTTCCGCTCGCTATATACAAACACAACCACATCGAGCATTGGCAACACATGGAGCGTGGACAACCCTAACGCCTACTATGCGCCATACACAACGGACGACAACATCGTTAAGTACAACTACCAGGCCAACTCGCTTACGGCTCAGGACGGACGATACATCCGTCTTAAGAACCTCACCATTGGCTACAGCCTCCCGGCACAGGTGCTTAAGAAGATAGGCTTTGTAAATGCCGCCCGCATCTACTTCACTGGCGAGGACCTTTGGGAGAGCACCAAGATTTCGGACGGTTGGGATCCTGAGGCAAAGCGCAATGCAAGTGGAACACAGCGTTATCCTTTCACAAGAAACTTCACGTTTGGAATGAACCTGACCTTTTAAGGGAAAAGTGAAGAATGAAAAGTGAAAAATCCAATAGTGAAAGGGTAAAAAGTAAAAAGGTAAAACAGTAAATAGAACAAAGTATGAAATCATATATTAAATCAATAAAGCTTGCTTGTATGGCAATGGCAAGTATGGCAATGGTCAGTTGTCTCGACTTCTCGCCAGAGGCGCAGATGAACGACGACAGCGTATGGTCGAAGGCTAACAACTTCCAGCTCTTTGCCAACCAGTTCTATGGTTACACCCACGACATACAGAGTGGTGCAAGCTATCAGTATGCCGTAAGCGACGGCCCTCACAGCGATACGCGCAGCGACCTTATCGCAGGTGCCAATGTCAACGTTTATAGCCAAGGCACCAACACCATTCCGCAGAGCGACGGCAACTATACTACATTGTATAGACAGATATACTATACCAACTTGCTGCTTAAGAAGGCTGCATCGTTTGACAATAAGGAGGCTATCAAGGTGCCGGTGGCAGAGGCTAAGTTCTTCCGTGCCTACTGCTACTTCGAGTTGGTGCAGCTCTATGGCAACGTCATTCTTCTGACAGAGCCGGTGGATATGGACTCGCCTAAGATGAACGCACAGCGCGACGACCGCTCATTAGTTATCGACCAGTGTGTCAAGGACCTTCAGGAGGCAGCCAAGGATCTGCCCGAGACGGTTAGCGAGGCAGGACGTCTTACATGCGACGCCGCCAACGCAATGCTGTCGCGTGTGGCTCTGTACGAGGCAACATGGCAGAAGTTCCACACAGGCGGTGCCGATGCCACTACCAATTCGGAGCGTGTGACATCCCTGCTCAACACTGCCAAGACAGCTGCCAAGGCTGTTATGGAGGGCAAGCGCTACAAGCTGTTCTACAGCGACAAGCTCGGTACGGAGAGCTATCGCTATATGTTCATCCTTGAGGACGAGAAGTGCAACCCTGCCGGACTGACCACAAAGGACAACACCGAGTACATCCTTGCACGCAGACATAAGGCTACAGATGGTGTAAACCTTAACATTACTAAGGCTTATCTCACCAACGCTGTATATCCTACCCGCAAGCTTGCCAATATGTACGTATGCCAGAACGGTCTGCCTATAACCTACAACGGCACAACCAACGCTATGTTCAAGGGTTACGACCAGGCTACATCCGAGTATCAGAACCGCGACAACCGTATGCTCACCACACTTGCACCACGTGGCACAAAGGTGTGGGACAACACCATAGACCACTGCCGCACAGCATGGGACGACTCTGACCTTGCACGTGCCAAGGAGGTGGGAGTAACAGTCAACAGCGGATATCAGACCCACAAGTGGGCTGTGGAGCGCCAGGTGGCAGACCGCTTCGAGTGCATGGACTTCCCCGTAATACGTTATGCAGAGGTGTTGCTCAACTTTGCCGAGGCCGTATACGAGCTTCAGGGACGCATCTCCGACTCGGACCTCGACAAGAGCCTCAACCTCGTTCGTCTGCGTTCAAACCCCAATATGGTTAAGCTTAGCAACGCACTGGTCGACAACAACGGCCTCAGTATGCGTGAGGAGATTCGCCGCGAACGCACCGTAGAGCTTACCTTCGAGGGATTCCGCATCGACGACCTTAAGCGTTGGGCTACCGCTCCGGTGGAGATGCCGCAAGATCAGCTTGGCGTTAAGTGGAAAGGAACACAGTTTGAGACACTTTGGGCTAACCAGAGCCGCCAGCTCAACAGCGAGGGCTGCATCATCATGTACGACAACCGCAAGTGGGACGACAAGCTCTACCTCTATCCGCTGCCTTCAGACCAGCTGCAGCTCAACCCTAACATCGGTCAGAACCCGGGTTGGGAGAAGTAAGGTAAGTGAAGAGTGAAGAACGAAGAGTGAAAAATTCATTTGCTGATTTAAAATAATAAGACAATGAAACGAAATAATAATAAGATATACACCATGATGCTGATGATGGGTTTAGCTACAGCAGCCATGACATCATGCAGCGACGACAATGAGGGAGGCAACCTCTACTCGGCTGTCATTCCGTCTAAGGTAGAGTTCAATCTGCCTGAGGCTCAGCAGCAACTCGTCTATACCGACGCCACTGGCGCCAAGTGTCTGCCCTTGGTTAAGGGCGAGACACTGCAACTACAGTATACAATGACACCAGAGGACGTTACCTATAACGATGTGGTGTGGACGTCGTCTAATGTCGACTTTGCCACCGTCAGCGACCAGGGACTTGTAACCGCTGTCAACGGCGACGGCTACTCAATAGTGCAGGTGGCTCCAGTGGGATTGCACGAGGGTAGCGGCATCAATGCCAACATCAAGGTAGTAGTGTCGTCGGAGATGCGCAAGGCAACAGCCATCACCGTTACATCTACCTCTACAGAGGTTTATGCAGGCGACACTCTGCACTTCTGCGCCTTCATTGCTCCTGACAATTCTACATATAAGACGGTTAAGTGGAGCGTAGACAACGAGGCAGCAGCTTCTATCGACCCTATGACAGGTGTCCTTACAGCCAAGCAAGCCGATGCTGTAATAACATCAGTTAAGGTTATTGCAACAGCTCTCGACGGCTCTGGCGTTGTAGGCGAGAAGAGTGTAAACGTCAAGAAGATAGTATCGCCGGAGAGTGTGGCTATCGACCAGACCTTCTCTGCAGCCAACGGCTACGAGTGTGCTATCAACGAGCAGACGCTCAACCTTGGCTTCACCACAGTTCCTGCCGAGTGTACAACCTCGCTTCTTAAGTGGACATCAAGCGACGAGTCGATTGCTACGGTCGACGCAGGTGTCGTTAGTTTCAAGGGATTCGGCAAGGTAACTATCACCGCAGCCACACCCGACGGCAAGACAAGCAGCATCGAGCTGAATATACCTTGCGGCTTAGTGCGCGAGACCTACCGCAACGAGAACCACTACAGCTTCCGTCCAGCCAATGCATCTACTAAGTATACATGGGGCAACGGCTTCCTAACCGTAACTACAGCAGCAACCAATGCCACAACACAGCGTGCCGACCTTAAGTGGTACGACCTGCCGCTTACTCTCCATGCAGGCAACTATCCGGTGCTCGCCATTAAGATAGAGGATGCCAAGGACCTCGGCATCGGTGTTAAAAGCCGCAACTTAAATATGGATGCTGTGGGCAAGAGCGAGAGTGGCAAGGAGTATAAGGCGCTCGGTGGCGGCAACAACAAGTGGAGCAACGAGCTTAAGTGTGCCGACGGCAGCCGTGTATTCATCTACGACCTCTCTAAGGTGGCGTTCGGTACAGGCGGTGTGGCTCCTACCAACGAGTCGATATCGTTCAGCATCTTCCAGCTTAAGTATGCCGACATCAAGACCATCGACCACAGCTTCAACTACAAGGTGTACTGGATGCAGACCTTCAAGAGTGTTGCCGATGTAGAGAACTATGTAAAGAAGGTGGACCATGTGGAATACGACGTGGTGAAGTAGAAACTCCATGAGTTGCCCATTACGTATATATCACAGCAATTCCGTATTCTTAATAAAAGGAAACAACAATGAACAAGAAATGTTTAATCATAGCAGGTATGGCAGCACTCGTGTTGCTGCCAACCTCTTGTAGAGAGAACGAGTTTGGCTCTGTAGACCTTACAATGCCCACCACTCCTACAACACCCGATGTAGATGCTACATACACATTCAACCATCCTTGCGCCATGTACACGGCAGACGACTTTGCGCGTGTCAAGGCAGAGTTGGATGGCAACACAATCCCGGAGGTAGCGCAAGCCTTCGCGGCATTGAAGGCAAGTCCTTACTCGTCGCTGTCGCGTATGCCCGAGCCACAGGAGCTTATCGTACGTGGCGACCCTAAGGGCACCGGTATCGACAAGGAGAATTATGCATACGCCATGCGCGATGCTGCAGCTGCCTATCAGACGGCTCTTATATGGAAGCTTAGTGGCGACGAGGCATACGCCAACAAGGCTATAGAGATAATGAATGCCTGGGCTAAGAAGTGTAAGAAGATAGCGTCGAACGATGCCAACCAGGTGCTTGCAGCCGGTGCACAGGGCTACACCTTTGCTTGTGCTGCCGAGATGATGCTTGGCTACAGCGGCTGGAACGCAGGCGATGTGGCTAAGTTTAAGCAGTGGATGCTCGACGTGTTTGCTCCGAAGAACAAGGACTTCCTTGAGCATAAGGATGCCAACACATGTGCCAAGCACTGCTGGAGCAACTGGGACCTCGTGAATATGTGCTCGTATATGGCTATAGGTATTCTTACTGAGAAGAGCGATATGGTGAACTACGTGGTAAACTACTTCTATAAAGGTCCGGGCAATGGCTGCATCAACTACCTCATCAACGGTGACCTCTTAGCCGACCCACTTGGTTCGGGAGAGATGCTTGCACAGGATCAGGAGAGCGGACGCGACCAGGGACACGCCCAGATGTCGGCTATGGTTACGGCCAACCTTGCCCAGATGGCTTACTCGCTGTACGAGCAGAACAAGCTTAACGCCGATGCCGCCAAGCTCGACTTCTTTGCTGCCAACGACAACGCGTTGCTTAAGCTTGGCGAGTATGTGGCTCTCAGCAATCTGCGCAATGGTTCGGACAATGCAAACAAGGAAGGTCAGTGGATTGTCGCGGCAGCCAATATGCCGTTCAACAAGTTGGAGTATTGTGTAGGATGCTCTTGCCGCGACAAGAACCATAGCGCCGTACACACTTCTTTGGCTGACGACGCAGGTCGTGGCTCGGTGCGTCCGGGTTGGGAGATTTACTACAACCACTACGCCAAGGTAAAGGGTCTGACCTCAGGCTTTATATATGTAAAGCAGATGGCAGACAAGATGCGACCAGAATGTGGTCCTGGTGACAGCCGCTATGGCAACAACTCGGGTGCTTTCGACCAGCTGGGTTGGAGCACGCTGATGTTGTATAGATAATAATATTATGGGAGATATGGCAATAGGCTGTATCTCCCTTCTTTTTTACAAGCGCCTAATTGTTACTTTAGACCTATTCGATGCTTAACGAACGTTAAATCTTCAGTGCTCTCATTTTCTTTTACGTATAGGTTGTCTTGCATCCGTTATTATAATAAAATCAACGATAATAATAACTTAAAACCGACATAATATGAACAATTTTTTACTTCGTGGCTTATTGAGCGCAACAGTGTGCTTAGTAGCCGGTAGTGCATTCGCACAGACAACAGAGACCTCAACCCTTGGCGTGAGCAATGACGTGACATTGTCTTTAGGTGAAGCAAACAAGACATTTTCAAAGAACGGGGACATAGAGCTATACACGTTATATACCGATGGCGCAATAACTACAGACTATATTGGAGCTATGTCGTTTGACCTTCCTTCTAAGCCAGGCTATGCCATAAAGTCGGCAACACTTCGACTTGTAACTGAGCGTTATAAGGGAAGTGCAACATTGTCTATCTACTCGTTGGGCAACAACGCTGTAAGCGATGCTGATACATACAATTCGCAGAAGGCAAATGTGGAAGAGGCTCGTAAGAATGATCCATTTATCACAATCACTCCTAAGGGAACACATGGCAAGGCTGCCTTTGATGGTGGCGCTTCGTCAGACATAAACGATTGGACAAACAATATCGACCTTACATTGTTGGCACAGAAGTGTGGCTCGGGTAAGTTGAACCTTTTGCTTGTCAATCCATCGGCTAAAACCAAGAATGATGTTGTAAGATTCTACTCAAGCGATGCAAAGGATATGACAAACACGAAAGTTGAACCAAACTTTACATTTAAAGCAGAAGACTTGCATCCGCAGCTCACTGTTGTATATGAGGAGATAAAGGATGCTAAGCAGGATGTGTCGTTGCCAACGGCTGATACGTATGTGCGTAAGGGAAACAAAGACAACAATGCTTCAAAGACAACAATGGAGATAAGAAGCTCAGAGGACAGAGCTACCGACTTTGTAGGCTTGATGTCGTTTGCAATGCCTGCTGAGGTTATTTATTCTAATTATGCTATCAATAAGGCAACACTAAGACTTGTCTCAGAACGTGCGAAAGGTTCGCGCACAATAAATGTGTACAAGTACACTTCGTTTGAAGAGAATACTATTTATGATAATGAGTCGACAAATATTGCATCGGCAAGAACAGCGGATAATCTTATATGCTCGTTCGAAGCTGTAGGTCAAGATGCGTCTATTGCTGTTGATGCTCTGAAAAATGAATACAAGGAAATAAATGCTTGGACTAATACTCTCGACTTTACTGATTTTGTGAAGGGTCTTGATACCAATACATTCTCGATATTGTTGGATAAGCCAAATAATACAGCTCAAACATTGTTCTTTACAAAGGATGCCAAAGACTTTACGAACACAAAGGATGAAACCCTAAGCTTCAGCAAGGACGACCTTGTGCCACAGCTTACCGTAGATTACGCCCTTGCATCGCATACTCTGCAAGTAACCGATGCCGGTGCAGCTACTCTTGTCCTCCCTTACGAGACAGAGATACCAGAGAATGTTAAGGCTTACACCTTGGCGTATACTTCAGGCAACAAAGCAGTGGCTACAGAGTTGACAGGTGTTATTCCAGCAAATACTCCGGTGCTTGTTAATGCCCAAAAAGGCGAATACACATTCAAGGCTACTGTCAAACTTACAACCAAGGCAGACAAGCCAGTAAGCGGCAGCTTGAATGGTGTATGGAGTGAGGAGGTTGTACCAGTAGGCTCGTATGTGTTGCAGAACCAGAGTGGCACCGTTGCCTTCTATCGTGTTGATGCAGCCGACTTCAAGGTTAAAGCTAACCAGGCTTATCTATATGCTCCCGAGGCTGCCGGTGCCAAGATGCTGAACATCGACTTCGGCGGTGAGGCTACGGCTATCAACGGTGTTGAGGCTGAGGCAAGCAATGCCAACACACAGGTATATACCATCGACGGCAAGAAAGCAAACCGCAACAACCTTGCAAAGGGTAAGGTATACGTAACAAAGGGCAAGACATTCATCTTGAAGTAACCAATAGTGGTATATAATTATATCATTTGTTCGCCAACTATTAAAGATAGAAATTATGAAGACAAACAAATATATAAAGCCGGAGATTATCGTCATAGATATCGAGGGTCAGCAGATACTTGCCGGCAGCGGGGGGGTAGGAACCGATGTTATCGATAATCCTGCTGATGCAAATCTCCCTACATTAAGCTCGTCGTATAACAATGTGTACGACGATGAGGAAGAAGACAATAGCTATTCTATATGGTAAAGTTTAAGTATTACATATTTTCTTTTTTGGCATTGCTGTCTTCAGTGGACAGCAATGCCAAAGTTGTTCTTACGGCTACCAATACCTCGCAGCACCAGCGCCAGGAAGTGGTGGCATGGAGTGCCAAGGATGTTTGGCGACAACTTGGGGTTAAGGAGGGCAGCAGCCTGATAGTGAAGAATCCGTACGGGCAGACCGTCACTCACCAGATAACACACGACGGCAGACTGCTCCTCGACGTGTCGGTTAGACCAGAGGGTACAGCCGAGTTTACAGTGGAGCAGGGCAACAGTGCCGACTTCAAGCCATACGTCTTTGGCAAGCAATATGCCTGGCGTGTGGACGACATAACATGGGAGAACGACATTGCCGCTTATCGTGTGTATGGTCCGGCTCTGCAGCGTTCGGGAGAGAAAGCCTATGGCATAGACGTGTGGCTTAAGAGCACCAAGGATCTTGACGTTGACCATCGTTATGCCGTGACATGGCAGTCGAATATCGACAAGGCTTTCTTCCGTAGTATTGGCAATCAGGAGGGAGTAGACTTTGTGGATCGTGCCACATCGTTCCATCTCGACCACGGTCAGGGACTCGACTGCTACAATGTTGGTCCGAGCTTGGGTTGCGGTACACCAGCCGTTATGCTTGCCGACTCGCTCGTTATGCCTTACTGCTATAAGGACTACGAGATATTGGATAATGGTCCGCTTGAGTTTGCGCTCTCGCTCACTTATCCCGAGGTAGAGATTGCCGGTCTGAAGGTTACGGAGCATCGGCTTATATCGCTTGCAAAGGGTTGCAACTTCAACCGTATGACGGTGTGGTACGACGGTTTTGCGAAGCCAATGGATGTTGCGGGCGGCTTTGTGGTGCACACATCGGCATCCAAGGACCTTACACTCGGCAAGAACTACATTGTGTACGACGACCCAACCGACTCATACGAGCGTCATAACTTCCAGATATACGTGGCGGCTCTCTTTCCCGACGGCGGCGTAAAGACCCGCTTTGTGCCAGACAATAATCATCTAAAGCAGGGCATCTATGGCAATGCTGTGGGTGTGAAGCGTGGTGTTAAGGCAGGCGAGAAGTTCAGCTATTGGTTCGGTGCGTCGTGGTGTCAGAGCGGAACACCCGACCACGACTTCTGGGTGATGCAGGTGGAAAGGTTCTTGGAGAACTATAAACAGCCAATACAAACAGCAATTCGTACAAGCAACAATTAACGTCCATTACACGAATCAACAATTAATGTCCATTACACGAATGTAAAATTAACGCTTATTACACGTATAATTGTCGTTAATGTCAGGTTCGTATAATTGTCGTTAATGCTTTAACTCTAATTAATTGAATATGACAAACTTTAGAAGAATGTTCAGCGCCATCGCCCTTACAATGACGTTCGGCGCTCCACTCACCATTAACGCCCAGACACTGGACGTCGACCGCCAACTGAAGTATTGCAGCACACAGGTGCACCGTGCTCTTGACGAGTTGCGACGTAAGGACGGCACCTACGACTTTACGATGCAGCCACGCAACATCCTCAATGGCGACAAGCAAAAGGGATGGAACTGTAGACCGGCTAAGGCGGAGGAGTGGTGCGACGGTTTTTGGCCCGGCATACTGTGGATGACCTATCAGACAACGGGCGACGAGGCTATAAGACGTGCCGCCGAGGGATATACCGAGTCGCTTCGTGGCATAGCCTACCAACCGTGCTACGACCACGACATTGGTTTCCTTATGTTCTGCTCTTATGGCAAGGGCTATGAGCTTAACCACTCGCAGGAGTATAAGAATGTAATACTTGCCTCGGCCGACTCGCTTGCCACGCTGTTCAACCCGATAGTGGGCACCATCTTGAGTTGGCCACGAGAGGTCAAACCCCACAACTGGCCCCACAACACCATAATGGACAATATGATGAACCTCGATATGATGTTCTGGGCTGCAAAGAACGGCGGCAACAAACTGCTGTACGACTTGGCAGTGACCCACGCCAAGACAACGATGCAAAACCATTTCCGCCCCGACGGCAGCTGTTATCATGTGGCTGTGTACGACACCATCAACGGCAACCTTATAAAGGGAGTGACGCATCAAGGCTATGCCGACAACTCGATGTGGGCACGCGGTCAGTCGTGGGCTATCTATGGCTACACAATGGTGTACAGATATACACACAACAAGGTGTTTCTCGACTTTGCGCAGAAGGTTACCGACATATACCTCAAGCGTCTGCGCGAGACCAGCGACGACCTCATACCATTGTGGGATATGGACGACCCGCGTGGCATGAAGGCACCGAAGGATGCCAGTGCCGCCTGCGTTGTGGCAGACGCTCTGCTCGAGCTGCAGCAGTATGTTGGAGGAGAGAAGGGTATGGCATACAAGGACTTCGCCTTGAAATCGCTTGCCCAGCTCAGTACGCCGAAGTATCAGAGTGGTAAGCGCAACGTCTCGTTTCTTATGCACAGCACCGGACACCATCCTGCAGGCAGCGAGATAGACGCCAGTATAATCTATGCCGACTATTATTATCTTGAGGCATTGTTAAGAGCAAAGGGACTATAAAGTCCCTTTTTTTGTTTATATAGTCTTGTTCATTAGTGTCCATATTTTACACCTGGGTGATGGATTAGTGTTAGATGGATGACAGGTGGGGATGCGAATTGATGACCTAACACTGATGTAATGTATTGCGGCACAATATGTTGTGTGGATACGGGGCGTAGATAGTGATAGAATGAGAGGTTAAAAAGAAAAAACTTATAAGGATATTAATAATGCTAATTATTTGCAAGTGTCGGGGAAATGATGTAAATTTGTGGTAGTATACATCTTAAAGAAAGGTGGAATAGTTATGACCAAGAAACAACTATATACATACGTACTCGATTATTTCAGGCAGCTTCATCCAGAGGTTACAACCGAGCTTGAGTTTGGCTCGGTGTTTCAGTTGCTTGTAGCTGTGGTGCTTAGTGCCCAGTGCACCGACAAGCGGGTGAACCAGGTAACACCCGAACTGTTTGCGCATTATCCAGATGCACAGTCGATGGCTGAGGCTGACGAGGCAGAGATATACGAGTATGTCAAGAGTGTGAGCTACCCCAATGCCAAGGCACGCCACCTTGTGGAGTTGTCGCAGATGCTTGTGAAGGATTATGGGGGAGAGGTGCCAGCCGACTTCGACAGTATGCTTAAGTTGCCCGGTGTGGGCCGCAAGACTGCCAATGTTATGCAGGCGGTGGCGTTTGGACAGGCGGCAATGCCAGTAGATACCCACGTGTTTCGTGTTAGTCATAGGCTTGGACTCGTTCCGCGCACTGCCGACACTCCGCTTAAGGTGGAACAAGAGCTTGTGAAGCATATACCAGCAGCCGACCTTGCCCGTGCGCACCACTGGCTTCTGCTGCACGGCAGATATGTTTGCACATCACGCAAGCCGCATTGCGAGAAGTGCGAGTTGGCTACGGTATGCCCAAAACGTATTGAAGGATCTAAGCTGCAGAAGTAGCAGCCGACACATTAGCTTATGTAGCATAACACTTAAACATCCGCTTATGAACAGCAAGTTGCAGCTTTGTCCGCTCCTTAGGGTTGTGGCGATGCTTATTGTGGGCATTGTCCTTGGCGATGTGCTTGCTGACAAGGTGGATGTGCGTGTGTGGCTTGGTGCCTTTGTGGTGTCTGTAGTGGCGGCATTTGCTGCCTACAACACAAAGGTCGGGCCTATGGTGCAGAGCCTCATGCTCTTTGTCTGCATCATTATTGGTGGCGCCCTGCGTATGAGTGTGGGTGTAGAGCAATCAAGATATAGCTTTATTGATACCGACGAGCCATTCGCTGCCGTTGTGGCATCGTTGCCTGTGGAACGCGAGAAGACGGTGCGGTGCGAACTGATTGTTGCTGAAGGACGTTTTGCTGGGCACCGGGTGTATGCGTATATGCCTAAAAAGGCGGATGTCGAACAACCTATGGCGTTGTTTATAGGCGACGGCATTGTGGGCAAAGCGCAGTTTAAGGGTATTGACGATTATATGCGGCAAGGCGATACCGACAACCGGCGGGGTGGGGCGCACTTCGACTACCAGCGTTGGCTTAAGGTGCACGACATTGTGGGGCGTACCTTTCTGCGTAACGGCGAGTGGCGGCGTGAGGTTGTGAGGCTCGACAATCTGTCGGGTGTGCAACGTGTTCAGCTTAAGTGCGGTACGCTGCGCGAGTATTTGCTTAAGCGCTATCGCGAGCTTGCCACGTCGGATGAGGCATACGCTGTGGTGGCTGCAATGACGCTTGGCGACAAGAGTGGCTTGACAACCGAGCTGCGTGAGAGTTTCTCCGTATCGGGTGCCTCGCACGTGTTGGCGTTGTCGGGCTTGCACTTAGGCATCCTTTATGCCTTGTTGACGATGATTTTCGGTGGAATAAGACGCAGGGCGTTGGCTTCAATGCTCGTCATCGTGGCTGTATGGGGATATGCGGCAATGGTTGGTATGCCGTTAAGTTTGCTGCGTTCGGCGGTGATGCTTACGCTGTATACACTTACGCAGATGGCATTGCGCAACAATGCGTCGCTCAATTTTCTTGCCTTCGCGGCGTTGGTGGTGTTGTTGTCGAGTCCGTGGAGCTTATGGGATGTGGGCTTCCAGATGTCGTTTCTCGCCGTTCTTGGAATACTGTTGTTTAACGAACGGTTCAGAATATTTGTAAGCCGAAAGTATCTTAAGGCACATCCTGTAGCTAATTGGTGCTTTTCGATGGTTGTTGTTTCGGTGTCGGCACAACTTATGGTCGCTCCGCTTGTGGCATACTACTTTGGTCGTTACTCCTGCTATTTTCTTCTTTCCAACTTTATAGCCATACCGTTGGCGACAGTTCTTGTTTATCTATCGGTGGTTATGTATGCGCTGTTCTTTGTGCCTGGGGTACAAGGAGTGGTGGCAATGGCTGTTGGATGGGTGGCAAAGGTGCTAACGGAGGCGCTCGGTTG
>ULYE01004338.1_pt1 | contig 14004 bp, 10 predicted proteins | sample 1961921 | NCBI WGS metagenome assembly ULYE01 (sample SAMEA4835856, study PRJEB28245) | human gut metagenome | biome: gut microbiome; material: fecal sample | place: Denmark | collected 2008 | reverse complement strand
CACGCTTGTACTTCATCACGAGCTTGGCGTTGGCAGGACGGCATGGTGCAGCCGAGCCAGTAACGGTGACAACAAGCGGCATTGTAGCCTCAACTGTCTCAACACCACCGTCGATGTGGCGGCGTATTGTTAGTTTGCCGTCCTCGCACTTAAGAATTTCCTCGGCGTATGTAACCTGCGACAGGCCGAGCTTCTGTGCCACCTGCGGGCCTACCTGCGCTGTGTCGCCGTCGATAGCCTGACGACCACCGATAACAACGTCTACATCGCCAATCTTCTGAATGGCTGTAGCAAGGGCGTAAGATGTGGCAAGGGTGTCGGCACCGGCAAAGAGTCGGTCGGTGAGCAACCATCCTGTGTCGGCTCCACGATACAAGCCCTGGCGTATAACCTCGGCTGCACGGGGAGGACCCATGGTCAATATACCTACTGTTGAGCCAGGATTCTGCTCCTTCAGACGCAGAGCCTGCTCCAACGCATTAAGATCTTCGGGATTGAAGATAGCCGGCAGAGCGGCGCGGTTGACAGTGCCTTCGGCAGTCATTGCGTCCTTGCCGACATTTCGTGTGTCGGGTACTTGCTTGGCAAGTACAACAATTTTCAAACTCATATTGTTAATAAATTATTGTAGTTTCAATGTTGCAAAAGTAATAACTTTATGTTACGCAGCCAAATATAAGCCTCGGAAAATGCACAAAACCATCCTTATTTGGGTATAAACAGAACACATAGCACCTTATTGTATAATATATATTTACAATTTATTTATATCAACAAGTTTGCAATAATAATAAAAAATATATACGTTTCTCGTATATTATACGTAACTTTGCAGCACAAATTTTCAATAAGAAAGCATAATATTAGAATTTATGGGAGGCATATTCGGCACCATTACCAAGAAGAGCTGCGTGGCAGACGTCTTCTATGGCACTGACTACAACTCACATCTCGGAACACGCCGTGGCGGTTTGGCGATGTACAGTAAGGAAAAGGGGTTCGTACGTTCGATTCACAACTTGGAGAGTTCTTACTTCCGCACCAAGTTTGAACCAACACTCGACCGCTTCAAAGGTTGCACAGCGGGTATCGGAGTAATAAGCGACACCGATGCTCAGCCGCTTGTAATCAACTCTCACCTCGGACAATTTGCTATCTGCACCGTAGCCAAGATTGCAAATCTTGAGGAACTCACAAAGAAACAGCTTGAAAACAACATGCACTTTGCCGAACTCTCGCAAAGCGCTACAAACCAAACCGAACTGGTGGCCTTGCTCATTATTCAAGGCAAGACGTTCAAGGAGGGTATAGAGAACGTATACCACAACATCAAGGGCTCGTGCACCATGATGATTCTTACCGAAGACTCGATAATATGCGCCCGAGACGCATGGGGACGTACACCTATAATTATAGGCAAGAAGGATGGAGCTTATGCAGCTTCGAGCGAGTCGACATCTTTCCCTAATCTTGATTACGAAGAGTGCTATAATGTAGGCCCCGGCGAGATAGTAGAGCTTACTGCCGACAGCATGACGCAGCTTCGTCCTGCCAACAAGAAGATGCAGATATGTTCGTTCTTGTGGGTATACTATGGCTTTCCTACATCCACATACGAGGGCAAGAACGTTGAGGAGGCTCGCTTTGCCAATGGCTTCAACCTTGCAAAGAACGACGATATAGAGGTGGATTGCTGTTCGGGTATCCCCGATTCGGGTACGGGTATGGCTATGGGCTACGCTGCCGGAAAGGGCGTGCCTTACCAGCGTTGCATTGCCAAGTACACTCCTACATGGCCCCGCTCGTTTACACCTGCCAACCAGGAGATGCGCTCGCTTGTTGCCAAGATGAAGCTTATTCCCAACAAAGCCATGCTTAAGGGCAAGCGTGTTCTGTTCTGCGACGACTCTATCGTACGTGGCACCCAGCTGCGCGACAATGTAAAGGTGCTGTTCGACCAGGCCGGCCTTAAAGAGTGTCACATGCGTATAGCCTGTCCGCCGTTGGTATATGGCTGTCCGTTCATAGGCTTTACATCGTCAAAGAGCGATATGGAGCTTATAACACGCCGCATCATAGAGAAGTTTGAGGGTGATGCCAACAAGGACCTCGACAAATATGCCACAACCGACTCGCCTCAGTACAAGCGTATGGTGGAGGAGATTCGCAATCAGTTGGGCCTGACATCCTTGAAGTTCAACACCATCGAGCAGCTTATCAAGGCCATAGGTCTTCCTAAGTGTCAGGTATGTACCCACTGCTTCGACGGCTCAAGCCAGTATACATTGGAAGAACAGGCAGACGAATAAAAGATACAGAGAAGGGTCCACTTTGTAAAGTGGACTCTTTAGTAAATACAAAAAAAGGGCAGGGCTTCTCTCGAAGTACTGCCCTTTGACTTGATCTTTTCGAGTGTTTGCTGTTACTAACAACAATCAAACAAGTCTTTTTACCTCATTAAAACTAACTACCTAAGTTTTCTCTTATAAAACAAACCTTAATTCAGTAATTAACAAAATCTATAACCAAACCTTCTATTAACTAATACGATACTACTTCCGTTTTTACGTATGCAAATGTACAACTTCCGCAAACAATGTGGAACTTTTTGTTATCAAAATCTATTGATTTACTTGTGCAAACGTTTGACATAGTCTAATGATTCGTACTTTTTTCTTACCTTTGCCGTTGGTTTCAGACAATAAGTGGAATGTATAGGCAAATTGCCTAAGACAAATAATAATAACAATAAGATAATGGGAAAGAAAGAACTGTGCTACATATTGGTAGTAGCCGTATTGGGCGTCTCGCTGTTGATGGGATTCGCCGTAGAAGTGTTTAACGTCAACCTTGGCAGTGCCGCATGGATAGCCCGTTGGGTGTCATCGCCCATCGCTCTTGCCATAGGCTTTGTGTTTGCGTTGGTCTTTGGCAAGGCCTTTCCCGACTTCAACAAGACGATGTCGAAGAAGCTCTTGCAATACTCTGTCATCGGTCTTGGTTTCGGTATGAATGTCGACAAGGCTCTTGCATCGGGTTCGGAGGGTATGCTGTTCACCATAGTCAGCGTGTTTGGCACATTGGCCCTGGGTTGGTTGTTCGGCAGAAAGATCCTTGGAGTCGATTGGCAGACAAGCTATCTGCTGTCGTCGGGTACAGCCATTTGTGGCGGTTCGGCAATAGCGGCAGTAGGTCCGATAATTAAGGCCAAGGCAGAGAGTATGTCGGTGGCGCTTGGCGTGGTGTTTGTCCTTAATGCCATAGCCCTGTTTGTGTTCCCATATATTGGCGATGCCATAGGTATGACGATGAAGCAGTTTGGAATGTGGGCAGCTATAGCCATACACGACACCTCGTCTGTTGTGGGTGCTGGTGCCGCTTACGACCAGATGCACCCCGAGCTTGTAGCGTCGCAGGGCGTAAGCGCCCTTGAGGTAGCAACAACCATAAAGCTTACCCGTGCCTTGTGGATTGTGGTCTTGGCATTGGTTACCCCCTTCTTCTTCCGCAAGTCGTTGGCAGCATCTGCCGAGGGCGGCTCAAAGCCTTGGTACAAGTGTGTGCCGCGCTTTATCGTGTGGTTCATCGTGGCTATACTCTTCAACACCTACATCTTGAGCAATGCCTCGCTCATTGGCGACACGGCAGCCGGCATAGGCAGCTGTTTCAGCGGAGCCGTGAACAAGCTTGCCAAGCATCTCATCACCCTCTCGCTCTTCTTCATCGGTGCATCGCTAACACGTGAGACACTGCGCAGCGTTGGACTGAAGCCGTTGCTTCAAGGCGTAATGTTGTGGATATGTATAAGCGTGGTTAGCTTAGGGTATATATTTTGGGTAGAATAAAAAGATAGACGCGCCAAACGTTTGGATACAAAAACGTTTGGCGCGTCATTCTATTTGGTAATTGTCTGTCTCCCTTTAGTCTTGATAATAAACCCTCTTTACACGGTTGCTTATACCGGTAAGCACCTCGTAGGGTATGGTGTCGATAGCATCCGACAGCACCGTAACGGGCAATTCCTCACCGAAGAGAATCACCTGGTCGCCCTCTTTGCAGTCGATGTCTGTAACGTCAATCATCGCAACGTCCATACATATATTGCCCACGTATTCGGCCTTTTTGCCGTTTACAAGGCAGTAGCAATGGCGGTTGCCGAGATGTCGGTTCAGTCCGTCGGCATATCCTATAGGTATGGCGGCAATGCGCGAGTCGCGTGTCAGCGTTCCACGGCGGCTGTAGCCGATGGTCTCGTTGGCGGGAATGTCGTGAATCTGCAGTATTGTGGTCTTCAGCGTCGTCACGTTGTTTATCATCGAGTTGTCGCGAGAGTCGTATCCGTACAGTCCCAATCCCAGTCGGCACATGTCGAGCTGTCGCTCCGGGAAGTGCTCAATGCCAGCCGAATTGTCGATATGTCGCAATATCTTGTGCGGGAAGGCAGCACACAGCTGCTTGCTGCCCTTGTCAAATAGCTCGAACTGATGTGCCGAGAACTCGTCGAACGAATCGCTGTCGCTGCCAACAAAGTGTGAGAACACCGAACGCGGTATTACAGCCGATTGATGTTGCAGTCGGTCTATCAGCTCTGGCATATCCTTAAGCGGGTCGAAACCGAGGCGGTGCATACCCGTGTCGAGCTTGATGTGTACGGGGAAGTTGCTTATACCGTTCTTCTGAGCCTCGCGCACAAGAGCGTCGAGCAGGCGGAAGGAGTAGACCTCCGGCTCCAAGTCGTAGTCGAACATAGTCTTGAAAGCCGACATCTCCGGGTTCATAATCATTATGTTGGACGTTATGCCGTTCTTTCTTAGGGTTACACCCTCGTCAGCCACAGCCACGGCAAGATAGTCCACACGGTGGTCTTGCAGCGTCTTGGCTATCTCCACGGCACCGGCTCCGTAGGCATCAGCCTTAATCATGCACACCAGTTTGGTCTCGGGCTTCATAAACGAGCGGTAGAAGTTGAGGTTCTTCACCACGTTTGAGAGGTTCACCTCAAGTATCGTCTCGTGCACCTTCTTGACCAGCAGCTCTGTTATGTTGTCAAAACCGAAACGTCGTGCACCCTTGATAAGGATAACCTCGTCTCTCAAATTCTCAAACACCGTGCTGTGTATAAACGACGTGACGTCGTGGAAGAAGAACTTCTCTGGCACCTTTATCAAGTCGGCATGAGCCATAATCTGCGGACCGATGCCTATTATCTTGTTCACCCCACGCTTTAGCGAGAGGTTGGAAACGCCTGTGTAAAGCTGCTCCAAAGGCTCGCCCGTCTGGTAGATGTCGCTCAGGATAAGCGTGCGGCCCAACCCCTTGTGGTCGGGTCGGCGACTCATAAAGTCGAGAGCAATATCAAGCGAGTTGATGTCCGAGTTGTACGAGTCGTTTATAAGCGTGCATCCGTGCTGACCCTCCTTCACCTCAAGGCGCATAGCCACAGGCTCAAGGTTCTTCATGCGTTCGGCAAGAAGCTCCTTCGACAGTCCGAGGTGCAATGCCACGACAGCCGTAGTTGCCGAATTGCGCACAGAAGCCTCGTCGATAAAGGGCAGCTCGTATTCGCCCTCCTCGCCCTTGAAAATATAATGTACGGTAGATGTAAGCCCGTTCTTGTCCACCTGCTTTACATACAGTGCAGCCTCCGGGTCCTTCATCGACCACGACAGGTTGTCGCCCTTATGGTCGAAGCTCTTCACAACATCGTCCACCAAGGTGTCGTCCTTGCAGTAGACAATGGTCTTGGCATCGTGGAACAGTATAATCTTCTCGCGGCATTTCTCCTCGAGCGATGCAAAGTTCTTCTGATGGGCGTCGCCGATGAAAGTAAGCACGGCAATGGTAGGCTGTATTATGTCGCGCAGCGCAAGCATCTCTCCAGGCTCGCTGATGCCAGCCTCAAACACGCCCACCTCGCTCTGCTCGTTAAGAAGCCATACCGAGAGAGGCACACCTATCTGCGAGTTGTAGCTGCGTGGCGACCGCGTAACGTTCATCTCTGGCGACAACAGCTGGTAGAGCCACTCCTTGACAATGGTCTTGCCGTTGGAGCCGGTTATGCCAACAACCGGAATGTCGTACTCGTCGCGGTGTCGCTCGGCAAGTCGCTGTAGTGCAACAAGCGAGTTCTCTACTTTTAGGAAATTGGCGTCGGCATATGCGGTTGCATAGTCGGCAGGAACATCCTCCACCACAAAGTTGCGCACACCACGGCGGTAGAGGTCGGAAATATAGTTATGACCGTCACCACGTCCCGACTTCAAGGCGAAGAACAATGTCTCCTCGGCAAAGCAGAGAGAGCGGCTGTCGGTAAGCAGGAACCCAATGTTGGCATCAGCAGTGCCAAATCGGTGGGAACCTATAAGAGTTGTAACTTTTTCGATAGTGTAAGTCATTATTCCGGTATATTGAAATTATGGTGCAAACTTACTTATTTTCTCGCACATAAAGGCAGAACAAAAGTTATTTCTCTATTTTTTCAATGATTTTATTCTTAATCACCACTACTTTTGTATCTTTGCGGCCATATTTATATAGGTATGATATCGCGCCTTTTTATACGATGGCCAAATTTTTATTACATCACGACTAAGGGTTTTGTCCATGATTGGCGTCTTAGAGTTGAACCGTCAACGAAACAGACGGCAAAACATATATAAAATTATACAAGAACAAGAAAATGAAGAGAATCGGTAACAGCCTACTCAAGATGTCGCTCTGCATAGCATTGAGCGGCGCATCAATGGTGCCTACAATGGCACAGTCGAAGTTTCATGTAGATCTCGACTATCATTACAATTTAGGCCTGTCTACAAAAAAGTTTGGACATACCTACGGACGTAGCGACTACGACATGGGAGGTCATTCGCTGCGCCTGGGAGCACGCTATGATGTGGCAGAGAAATGGTCGGTTGGCGGAGGCATCGGACTTGACCGCTATACCAACGACGACTACAATACCATGCCTATATATGCCACACTGAGATACAAACCTTTAAAGAAACTTGCGGGAGCATATGCCTTTACCGACTTGGGCTATGCCATAGCCCCATCGTTTGGCGACTTCTATAAAGGTTTTACAGGAAAGCTTGGTGTGGGATACACGATAAACTTGGCAAAGAACTTTGGGCTGAACTTCCAGGTGGCATACGATTATAAGGACTTCCGCGACTTATACTATGGATACATCAACGCCGACACCCAGATGCCAATATTCTACAAGAGCAACGCAACACGCCACTCTCTCTCGTTTGGTATAGGCGTTACATTCTAACAAACATATATGAGTATTGAACAACTATTCCGCCAATACTATCGCGCCCTATGCCTATATGCCGTCCACTTTATAGGCGATATCGACACAGCCGAGGATGTGGTAATGGACTGCTTTGTGCGTTTTGCAGAGAAGACAGATGGCGGCGAAGAGTTTGCCGCACCCAAAAGCTATCTATACAGTATGGTGCGCAACTCCTCTATCGATTATGTGCAACGCAACCCCTACCACAATGCTACATACACAGACATATCGCTTGCCAACCTGCCCGCAGACGATACCGACCTGCAAGAACAAAGCGAACGCGAAGCACGCCTGTGGGCAGAAATAGACAGTCTGCCCACTATGTGCCGCCGCGTATTCCTTATGAGCAAGCGCGACGGCAAATGCAACAGCGACATTGCATCAACACTCGGCATAAGCATAAAGACGGTTGAGGCACACATGCACAAGGCTTACGCTACATTGCGTGGACGGGCCAAGGCGATATACCTACTGTTGTTACAATTGTAACATAAAGGAGCACGAAACACATATATATAATAAGGTAAGAATTATGAACAATATAAATGACGATGAACTGCGTTTTGTTGTAAAACACTATAAGCCAAATTGTCTAGATACAAAGCGTGCATGGCAGCGCTTCAAGGCGATGAGAGGAGTAGCCACAAGCAACCGACGCAAGATAGCCGTTGCCGCATCTATAATATTGGCGGTAGGCATTGCCGTAGCTGCCGGAATAATAGGCTATAACAACTATATGTTGCCACAAAAGCCTATATTAAAGCCAATACCTGTAGATACAGCTTATGTGATAGAGGATTATGAGGAATGCGACACTACAGACGTTTTCAGATTTGACCACACACCTATAAACCAGGTGCTTGGCGAATTGTCGCGACACTATAACACCAATCTCTATGCAAGCGACACCACAAAGAGTGTTACTGGAGAAATAGAAGCATCGAAGGTGGAGGATGCAATAGAGGTGCTCGAAACAACGTTGGGCATAAAGATTGAGCAAAGATGAAAACATACAGCTATCTGTTTCTCATTCTAACTACTCTGTTTGTTGTCTATCCCTCATCTAAAGCCGCGCCTACATATAGAGAGATTTCCACCGCCAAACGCACCGTCCTTACAGAGATGCAACGCTTGCAAAAGCAGTATGGCATTCACTTTGTATACGATTCGGCATTGCGTCTTGACATGCCGTATACTGGTACAGACCTAAACCACTTGCCAATAGACAAGGCTCTCAATGCACTTTTCGGACATATCGGTATAGAATACAAGATGCACAACCGCAACGTTATGCTGCGACAGACAACTGCATCTCTACAGCAAACAACAGAAATAAAAGAGAGAAAAACCACATTCACAATAAACGGACGCATAACCGACACTCAGGGCGAACCTATTGTCAACGCTACCGTTTTCGACCTTACATCCAAGGACGGCACACTATCGGATGGTCGTGGCAGATATATTATGCACCTTGCCGAAGGACATCACATGGTGCGCGTATCAAGCATAGGATGCGATGCCGACACAATTGTGGTGAATGTACATTCGGACATTTCGCACAACTTCAGACTTAAGCAAGCCGTAGAGCTAAAAGAAGTGGTGGTGACAGAGGATATGAACTCGCCCGTACTTACCACACAAACAGGCAAGCGCACATTCACCCCCAAAGACATCAACAACGGATTCGCCCTGCTTTCGTCGCCCGACCTCGTCAAGACCATACAGCGCACATCGGGTGTAACTGCAGGTGTAGATCTGGTGTCGGGCTTGTATGTGCATGGAGGAGGCAGCGATGAGAATCTGTATCTGCTCGATGGTACTCCTCTATACCAAACCAACCATTCGTTGGGACTATTCTCTGCCTTCAACTCCGACATTATCAAGAATGTTGACTTCTACAAAAGTGGATTTCCGGCACGCTACTCAGGCCGTGTGTCGTCAATAACCGATGTGCGCACACGCGACGGCAATATGGAGCATGTGCACGGAACCGCATCGTTGGGCTTGCTTGATGGACGTATACAGGTGGAAGGACCTATAAAGAAGAACCGCACCTCGTTCAATGTCTCGCTTCGACGCAGCTGGATAGACTTGCTGCTACGCCCTGTATGCGCAATAGCCAATAAAGGCAGCGACGACAAGTACACCTTGGGCTATATGTTTCACGACTTCAATGCCAAGCTTACACATCATATAAACAACAAGGCTACAATTTGGACAAGTGTGTATTCTGGCTACGATAGCTATCGGGTATACGACAAGAGTATGTGGGGAGACAACGTAAACGATACAGAGAACCGTATGACTTGGGGCAACTTGAGCGGTACGATAGGCGGCGACTTTATGCTGTCGCCCACTATGTCTATGGCCTCAATGCTAACCGCAACATACAGCCACTCACGACAGAAGTATAGTGAGGAGGACTATGAAATAGTAGATAAGGGCGGACATCTTCGCAACTATCTCGACACACGTCTAAACAGCACAGAGATGATGGACGTTGCGGCACACGCCAACTTCAGTTGGCAACCTACAGACAGGCAGCACATCCACTTCGGCATAGCATTTACACGCCACCAGTTTCGCCCGCAAACCAAGCGTCAAGCCTTCTATTACGGCGACCCGCAAGCGGGATGCGACACTACCGATATACGCTCACGTGTAAACATAGTGTCGCATGAGGCTGTAGCGTATGCCGAAGACGAGATGAGGATAAACAAGTATCTGTCTGCCAACATTGGCGCAAGTCTAACTGCAACCATAGTAAGCGGACGTACATATCTAATGCTTGACCCACGATTTGCGCTTAAGTGGCAACTGGCAAACAGCACCTCCATCAAGATGTCGTACACCCACATGTCGCAGAGTATACACCGTATGGCAAGCAGTTTTCTTGAATTGCCAACCGACTTCTGGGTCCCGACAACCGACGATATAAAGCCAACGATGTCGCACCAGATGGCGGCAGGCGTCTATACGCAGCCATCTCCACACCTCACGCTGTCGCTCGAAGCCTACTACAAGCTGTCGTCTCACCTGCTGCAATACCGCCATTGGATGGGGTTTCAGCCGTCGGCTGCTACATGGAGCCGTGATGTGGCAGATGGAAAAGGCAAGAGTTACGGCATGGAAGTAGACGCTACATATACCACTGGCAGCACTACAATGTCGATGGCTTATACCCTGTCGTGGAGCAAGAAACTATTTAAGGATATACATCCAACGTGGTTTGACGACCAGTTTGACAACCGTCACAAGATAAACGTCTCGCTAAGCCATGACTTCTCACAGCGCATATCGCTATACGCCGCTTGGACATACCATACAGGCAACCGCGTCACAATGCCCGTAGGCTATACCATACAGCCTAATATTCCCGGCGACTATGGCTACAGCTACGACTATATCTTTGACCACCCCAACAACTATAGCCTGCCGGCTTACCATCGCCTCGACATTGGAGCCAACTTCCGCCATACCACACGTTACGGAAGGGAGGGTATATGGAACGTCAGTCTATACAATGCCTATTGCCACCTCAACACCATGTACGTCAAGGTAAGGCTCGACGATAACAACAACTTTCATCTGAAGAGTTATGGCTACATACCGATAATACCATCGGTTAGCTACACTCTGAAATTCTAAACACCATATATTATGAACAAGGTTGCAACTCTTTGTCTGCTCGTCTTCCTCGCGGTGTTTGCCACTGCGTGTAACGACAGCGTTAGCCTCGACCAGCTTAGCCGCCATCCCAGCAAACTCGTGGTATACGCCTTCCCAACCGAAGGCGACACCATCGACATAACCATATCAGCCACCTATCCCATAAGTGGCAAGATGCCTACGCTTGATGTGCAAACCGTAAGCTGCACTACTAATGGTACTGCCGACCGAATCGTCTTTCGGGGCGATACCATTGTTGGAGGCGGAATACCTGTTCCGAGGTTTGCTGCCATAGGCACACATGCCAATGGCGACGTGATAGAGATAAAGGTACAGGCTGCCAACTTTCCTGAGGCTTACGGCAGCACCGTGATACCACAAAAGCCAACCATAGAAAGCGCAAGGCTCGACACGTCGTCGTACAAGGAGTTCAACTACCCGGTTGTACGTCTTGACATGCTCGACAATATGTCGACATCATATTATGCCGTTCGCATCGAGAGCAAATACAAAGCCAATCCATTTGGCACCAATGGCTATATGCCCATTGTTGTGGCTGCCGAGCCGCTGCTAAGTAACTCGTCTAATATAGATATTGACTTAAGCGACTGGGAGAGCGACTTCTATCGCTACATCTACAATTTCGACAACACGTCCTTCAACGACGGCAAGGCTACGCTGCATCTATACGTTGATACGTGGTTAAGCGAGAGCGTCGTATACAGACCGCACCTCTTTGCGCTCTCAACCGAATACAACTCTATGCTGCGCTCGCTCAACGACATAAGCAACAACGATCTTGGCAAGTACGGGCTTGCCTTTGCCTATTCTACATACACCAATGTGCATGGAGGCTACGGATGTATCGGGGCGTATGCCGAGGTTGTGGGCGATTGGCTTAAATGAAAACAATTTACCTCAACGTTTATTTGTCTAACCCAATTCTTTTATCTAAATTTGCAAATAATAATAGGAGTAGATATAACCAAAATAATGTGTTATACCAGGCCCTCTGAAAGCGAGATTAAATAACTAAATTAATAGGTATGAATAAGAAAATGATTTATTTTGCAATGGCTGCGGCTGTTGCACTTACTACTTCTTGTAATGGAAAGAAGACGGTATCGGCTGATGCTGACCACGATTCTACAAGTGTGGCAGACACAACTGTTGCTGGCGAGAATGTTGACCTGACTACTGTTGCCGGCACTTACGAAGGCACATTGCCTGCTGCCGACTGCCCGGGAATAAAGACTGTTCTCACTATCAATGCTGATAGCACATACGAGCTGAAGCAGGACTATATAGAACGTAAGGACGGACACGACGAAGCAAGCGGTGTACTGCAAGTGCTCAACGGCAATGTCTTGATGCTTGTACGTCCATCAAGTGGCGAGCATACATTCTGTAAGGTTAAGGACAGCAAGAGCATCGTTATGACCGACTCGCTTGGCAATGAGGCTGAAGGCGAAATGGCTAAGCTGTACGTGCTGACAAAGAAGTAAAAGCTACATTTATTAATAACAAACGGGAACAGCGAACTTCTATCATTCGCTGTTCCCGTTTTTATTTCTGCTTAAGCCTCAACTATTACCAACTAAAGCATCTATCATTTGCAATATCTCACTGCTGACATTATCATTAGCGCCGTGCTTGCAATATCTTACGATACCATTCTTGTCTACAACAATGGTCAATGGATAGCCCTCATTGCCTACTCTTTTGGTGAAATACGTGTCATTGGCAATGTGTGTCCAATTGAAACCTTCCTTCTCCGTGATTTGCTTCACCTTATCAACATTCTCGAAATTGGCTGAAACGAACTGCACATCAGGATATTTGTCTTTCCACGTCGATAGGATTGGCATCTCCCTACGACACGGTCCGCAACCAGAATACCACACATTTACAACCGTTACACGACCTTTCAATTCTTCCTTAGTCCATGTCTTGCCGTCAATATCTTTCTCAGAGAAATCATCCGGCAGAGCCTTACCAACAACAAACTTCTCTACATCAGTTGAATTGATAAGCTTTCTCATCTTGTCAAAGTTCTGCACACCTTCCTCAAGTTGTTCACCATTAAGCACCTTCTCAAAAGGAATTTCATACTTCTTTATCGACTGCGGCACCTTGAAGTCGTCGCCTACAAAGAGATTTACAACCCTATTTCCGTCCTTATCAGCAAGAGCCATTATCGAACTGCTAATCTTAAAAGCCTCATCCATCGGCAATTCCTTAGAGAAATAATGGCCTCCAATTCTATACATTGGCACTATCTTGTCCTGTGCTATCATCTGAGATGCGACACACAACAACAAACCCAGCAGTAACAAAATCTTTTTCATGCGTTGATTGTGTTTTATATCCTACCATTCATTATAGCAAGCATCACTTTGTCTTGACAATACAGATATCATGCGTCTTGCCAATTTCCCCATGCTCCATAGCTGCCTTTGAGCCACGCTTCAATATAACGATGTTTGATATTTTCGATGGTGCAATGTCTTTCACTTCCTGAGACGTTGCTGACTTGCCATCTACCACATACAATATGTTCTCCTTGCTTGCCTTAGTGAAGATTTTCAGCACACCATTCTTCCCTTTCTCTCCGTAGGCGTTGGCTACGTCCGAGCCTGGCTTGTACACATTTATTGAATTTATGTCGCCAGACTTGATATCGTTGATAGACCCAGTGTATTCCTTACCATCCAGAATAATCAATGGCTTGGAATTAAGTATGTCAAACTTTGTCACTTCCACCTCTCTCTTACCAGCCTTTTCCGATTTATTGATATTGTTTCCATTTGCCAAAGTATCCTTTGTGATGTAATGAAATTCGGTAGAAACTTTGTACGGTCGGTTTCTCAGACTATCAGGCAATATTTCATCAGTATGTATACTGTAAACATCCCCTTTGTCGTCTTTTATCACATTAAACGACAAGATTTTCTTTCCCGTGAGTTGCGAACCGTCGAAATTCTCTATCTTCTCGCCATTAATGATAAAGACGTTTTCTTGCGCATACGATGCTG
>ULYE01037831.1_pt1 | contig 14145 bp, 8 predicted proteins | sample 1961921 | NCBI WGS metagenome assembly ULYE01 (sample SAMEA4835856, study PRJEB28245) | human gut metagenome | biome: gut microbiome; material: fecal sample | place: Denmark | collected 2008 | reverse complement strand
AGATATGAATGAAATCATAGCAGTTCATAGCAGGATATTTGCCTGTTGCTTTATAAATCTTATCTGCCTCTTGGGTGTTCCAATTGACGTTGGCGATGACCGAAGAGATGGTCTTGCTGCCATAGTTCAGCTGCAGATATTTGTAGAGACGTTTGGTCTTTTCTGTAGCAGCAGGGTCGGCGAGATTAACATCGCCCACTTCGCTTTCGTGATAGATAGAGAAGACGACATTATTGATCTTGTTGATGTCGTATGTTTCCCAGGCTCCGAAATCTTCCAGTCCTTTGAGATAGATTTCCAGTTGGTTGCTGGCATTGTGCTTCATGCTGCTGATGGCGTTGGTTTCGCCCGTCAGATTCCATTCAGCTTGCTTTCCTTCCGAATTGTTGATAGTAATCTTGTCACCATCAGTTTGTGCCAAGGCAGTGAATGAAATCATTACTGCCAGAAGTGAGAGTAATATCTTTTTCATTGCCTTGCTATTTTAATGGATTTGTTGTTTATTTTGATGATGTATACACCGTGGGTTAAACCATCAAGAGAAATGATGGTCTTGTCGCCTGCGATGACCGGAGAGAGATTTACTGCCTTTCCGTCGAGAGCGAAGGCGCTCACCTGGTTGCGGGTGCCGTCTACAATGATGCGGTCACCTTCGAAGGCAAACTTGTTGTTCGTTTCTACCTGCTTGATGCCTGTCGTTGTACCATAAGTGAAGGTGGAAACCTTCCATAGTTCGTAACTGGCAGTAGTAGCTGTAGATTTTACAGTCATCTTATCATTTCCGAAGGTTACTTCCGGTACCGTGCTCAATGCAAACTCTACCTTGCTTCCATCGTTGAATGATACAAACAGCGACTTGCCGTCGGCAGTTTTGGCTGAGATGCAGCTCAGAGCTACCAGTAAGGATAATGCTATTTTCTTCATATCGGATTAATGTTTTGGTTAAAATCAAAAATGTGGCGCAGTTAATATAACTACGCCACAAATTTACAAATTATATTTAACATAAATGCGTTTTTTATGTTAAATATTTCTATCTTATGGAAGGATGGCAATCTTGGTTACATTCTTCAGGTCGCCCTGGAGGATGAATGCAGTATCACCCCAACCGTCAGAGATGCTGTTCACGGCTTCCATCATGGCTGCATCGAATACTTTTACAATGCAATCCTTATTACCATCCCAGTCTGATACAGTATCAATAGCGCCCCAGTTGGCGTTGTTGATCTGAACCTGACCGGTAGCTCCTGTTTCTTTATAGAAGAGCATCTTGGAACCTACCTTGACACCCAACTTGATGAGGTCTGACTTCATGATACGGAAACGACCTGTGTCATCCCAAGTGAAGTTGTATGGATACTTGATGGCGCTGTTGTCCATGTTGGTTGTGATAGTAGCGATATCCTTTTCTGCAGGAACCACCTTGAACTCAGGACCTTCAATCTTGTTGCCGTCTGGGTCTTCCATCACAATCTTGTAGGTACCAACTTCTGCATTGGCAGGAACCTGGCATACAATCTCTGTATTGGTACGAGAAGTATAGCGGTTTACCTTGTAAGAACCGATATAGAGGTTCTGGATGTTCTGGAAGTTTTTACCAGTGATGGTGATGGTTGAACCTGCTGTAGCTTCTCCAGGAGTGATAGAAGCGATAGCTGGATCGGTAGCTGCCTTGATGCTCAATTTATCCTTCTCCTCTATGGTTGTACCATTCTTCAGGTTGAGCTTGAAGCCTGTACCGGCGCATGCTGCAGGAACTGTCACTGCGATGGCTTGGGCATTCTGTGCTGCAAATTTGTCAACGGTCTGCTCTACATCGCCAGGGAAGGTGATGCTCTTCACGAGGTCGAGATCTGTACCCTTGATGATGGTCTTATCGCCAGCTGTGATAGCTGCTGGTGTACAAGAAGCTACGGTTGGCTTAACCAATGTATAGGCTACTGTTACAGTCTTGCCGTTGGCGAGACTCAGGATAATGCCTGTACCGTCCTTGGTTGTTTCCTGTGCATCCTCTGGAACAGTGGCAGTTACCTTGGTTGTCTCTACCTTGTTGAGCTGAGATGCTGCAGCATTAGGGAATGCAATGCCTGTAATCAGATCCATATCCTTACCGGTAATGGTGAGTTCTGCACCATTCTTCACTGGGTTAGGAGTGGCAACGAGCTGGGTTGGAACCACGGTAATGATGTTGCCAACTGGAACTTCGATACCGCTCTTGGTTACTACATAGAAGGTACCATCGGTAGCCTTGGCAGGAACAGCAACGGTAATCTCTGCTGCGCTCTGTGACTTGAAGTCGGCTGCATCTACTGTAGCGCCCTCAAACTTCACGCTGACAATCTGGTCGAATGAAGATCCCTTGATGCTGAGGATTTCGCCTGCCTTGATGGTGCGGTCCTTGATAGGAGTAGCCTCAGGAGTATTGATGGTCAACTCTTCCTTGGTCTCCAGAGAAGTACCGTCCTTGATGGTATCTGTCAGTGTGATGACACCTGTACGAGCCTCTGCAGGAATCTTCACCTGGATGGTGTAGCGGTCGTGACCAACGAACTCTGCCTCCTTGATGGTATCGCTACCAGCGAAGATAACGCCGTGCATCAGGTTGAGGTAATCACCCTTGATGGTTACCACGTCACCTACATTACCTACCATAGTGCCTTCGCTACCTACGAAGAACTTGGTGATTTCGATGTCCTCACGATAGGTGATAGGAGATACGGATGTAATCTCGCCACCCTTCTTGGTCTTCAGGACAATCTGACCAGTCTCGCATTTCTCAGCAGGAACCTGGATGGAAATCTTGCTGTTGTAGCCGCTCTGGAGAATTTCGTATGCGGTGATAGGATCTGCACCTGGAAGGTTGACAGACTCAATCTGGTCCAGATTGGTACCATAGAGATATAAGGTACCGCCACGGAGCACTGGGCATGGACCGAATGACTGGAGGGAGATGTCGTTGCCGTACTGGTCGGTAGAGAGATCATCTCCGTCGCTGCACGCTGTCAGCGATAGCCCTACGAGGGCTACCACCAACATGGCGAATATTTTGCTTATCTTTTTCATATCAATTCAGATTATAAGTTTATTTGTTTGGAACCACACGGATGTTGTCAATCTTGATGATTGGGTTACAGTCTACACCGGTAGGCAATACGCTTGCATCTTTGTATGCACCCTTGACAACAAAGATATTGAAGGCGCTGAAGTCGTTCACGCCTGAATAGCTCAATCCCTTGTTGCCATCATAGTCATAGACGAAGTCTGCCAATGGGATGGTAACGGTTACCCACTTACCTTCGGTGTTGTAGAGTTTATCCTCTGTATTCTGCCAAGGCATGTAGAGGGCGCGTGCCAACTTGGTATTGTTCTCCTCGTCATGGAAGAAGGTGTTGTTTGCTCCACCCAATACATTGCCGTAGATATCCTGTACACCTGCGTTGCCAAGGGAAACCTGGCTTACGCTACCGAAGTAAATCTGCATAGGAGCAGCTGACCAGCTGTTGTCCTTAGGGATGCACATCTCGAACTTCAGACTCATGTTCTGCCAATCGCTGAAGTCTGCGAGATCCTGCATACGTGGACGGCTAGAGTAGGTCTCTGGGTCCTGCCAGCTTCCTGGCCAGTACTCGAACGAGAAGTTACCGTCGTTCCAGCCACCATCTGAGCCCATGGCTGTCTCACCGAGAACCATGTAGTTGCCTGAGAGTGATGTGCCATCGGATGTGATGGTACGATTGTGCCAACCATTGTTGCCCAATACATCTCCACCTTCCTTCCAAGGAGTATCGAAGTCGAAGAGCATACCGCGGTTGTCCATATAGCGGAAGCCAGCCTTGGTAGTACCGTTGATGGTTGTGATGGTGATAGGCTCGTGCTTAGGCATATCCTCTGGCATGTTGAAGCGGATGCTGTTTTGGGTGATCTTCAAGTCCTCGTAAGGAATGGTGTAGTTATCACCCACCTTGATAGTCAGATGACTGTTGTCGTAATCCAGGAAGTAGTCGCCCTTGATGGTTACTTCCTCGCCTGGAGCTGCCCACTCGTTGCTCATGCTGTTGATGGTTGGAGCTGGCACGATGGTCTTGAAATCGTAAGCCACGGTGTCCTGCTTGCTGGTGATGAAGTAGATCTTATCACTTACCTCGTTAGGGATAGCCTTTGGCACGGTTACGATGATGGTGTTGTCCGTCATGTAACTGGTGTTCAGGACTGCTGCCTGGTCGTTGAAGTTGATCTTGGTCACACTTCTCAGGTTTCTACCCACAATACAGATGGTATTGTTGAGAGATGCACCAGTAAGCAGTGAGTCCTTGCTGGCAGCATCCACAGGGCGAACATAATCGATGGTAGGAGTTCCGCCTGCAACTTCATACTTGTCTGGCTCGTCCTCGCAAGAAGTGAATCCTGCGCTGGCTGCAACAAGTGCCATGGCGAATAAAGCCCCATTTATATTCTTGATATTCATAATGAAATTCTCTTAATTGATTAATAACTATATGTGTTACGTACATCTACATGGATTGGAGTAGCATTGCTACCCAGGTTAGGGTTCAAGGCTACATCCTCTGTTGGGAATGGCAATGTAAAGCTGCTGGCTGTTACATTAGGAGCTGCTGTATTCTCATCATACTGCATCTTGGAGCTGTCCCATGTACCACTGTTGTAGTATGCCTTGTAAACTTCATCACAGTTCCACATCTGGTTGCGGTGCTGTGCCTTCAATTCCTTGATGCAGCTGTCGACATCATAGTATGCACGGCGCACGTAGTCGTACCAGCGGTCACCCTCACCTGCAAACTCCAGGCGGCGCTCCTTCCAGATGTCATCGAATGTAAGAGAGGTCTTTCTTACGAATCCCTGCCACTCGTATGCACGTCCGCGTACCTCATTGAAGCAATCTAGGGCAAGCTGGTCGGTATTGTTACCCATCAGAACCTGTGCCTCTGCGTAGATAAGATAAATGTCTGACAGACGGAGAAGCGGAGTAGGGAGAGCATTTGACATGCGACCTGGAGTGATGCCCAACTCAGCCTTGTGGTCTGCGTTGTCACCGAAGAGATGCTTTACGTTGTTACCACCGCAAAGACCCTGGCACTGACCAGTTGCTGCTGAGTTGTAGGCTTTGTTATACCAAAAATCCAAGTAAGAGAATCCCTTCTTGATACGATCCTTCTGTGCACTGGCAGGAAGATCGTGGTCTCTCCAGAAGTATGAATATACATCGCCTGGCATCATGATAGTTGCCTTGCGGCGGTGGTCTGGATCTACACGGCTGGCAGGATCATCCTTAGGAGATACACCGAAGGCTTCCATCAAATCAACCGATGGACCGCGCCAACCGCCCCAGCAGTCACCATTCTCATCGAAACCTTCTGGAGCCAAGTCGCTCTGGAGGGTGTTCTGAGAAGTCCACTGAGTACCTACTGTCCAGCGCCATGCAATCAGAATTTCGTCGCAGAACTGGTTAGAGCCACGGAAGATGTCCTCGTAGTGCTCCATCAGTCCTCTGCCTGAGTTCTCGATGACATCCTTGGCATATTCAGCTGCCTTCTTCAGGTCGTCCTGATTCAAGGAGCCTGAAACACCAGCCTTGGTCAGATAAACCTTACTGAGCAGACCTTCTGCGCTATAGTAGTCGATACGGCCTGTAGTGCTCTTTTCCTTAGGAAGAAGCTCCATCGCCTTTTCCAGGGTTAGGATGATATACTCATATACATCTGCTTTCTGTACCTTGCTAACCTGATTGTAGTCACCTTTGCCGAGTGTCTCTGAGTTGTTGTGGATGATAGGCACATCACCGAAGGTACGTACCAAATAGAAGTATGCCATCGCCTTCCAGGCAAGGCACTCGCCCAAACACTGGTTCTTCACCTTTTCAGAGGTGTTGATGGCGTTCTTCAATGATTCGTAAACGGTACTGCAGTGACCAATCTCTGCCCAGAGTGAGTAAGACATGTTTACCAGGTCCTCATCGGTACCATTGGTGCTGAAGTTCATGTAAGGGCTTGAGCCCCAATACATATTACCCGACATAACCTCACCAACCTTGATGAATCCACGCTGGAAATCATACCAAGGTGAGTTGTAGAGATAGTTTACGCCAGAGATGCAGGAAGCATCGCCGTTGTAATAGTTCTCTGTGTTGTAATTGTCCTCTACCGGCTTGTCAAGGAAGTCACCGCAAGAGGTCATTCCCATACCGAGGAGCATTACAAATGCTGTATATTTAATGTTCTTAAATTTCATAACTGTTCGTTTTGGATATTAGAATGATAAGTTCAAACCAAATGTAACGGTGGTTGGAGAAGGGTAGCGACCGAAGTCCAGACCATATACATTTGCACTCTGAGTTGAGAGACCTACCTCTGGGTCGTAACCGCTGTAACCTGTGATGGTGAAGAGGTTAGACGCTGTGAGAGTCAGTCGGAGGTTGGTGAGACCAATCTTCTGAATGAGCTTCTGGTCGAATGTGTATCCCAGAGCCATGCTCTTCAAGCGTACGTATGAACCATCCTCGATATAACGGTCGCTGAATGCGTCGTTATCGTTAGGGTCGTTGATGGAAGCACGTGGGTACATCGAACTTGGATTGTCAACTGTCAAATTAGAGATGTTATCATACCAGTCGCCTGTGTAGTTGCCATCCTTGGCTACAAGGTGAACTCGCTTGTTGACATCCTTCAGCTGGTTGCTCCATGGAGAGTTCATGTGAGTCATCTTCATGTTCAGATAGTTGGCTACCTTGGCGCCTACAGAACCGTTGATAAAGATATTCAGGTCGAAGTTCTTGTAGCGGAAGGTATTGTTCCATCCGAAGGTCCATTTTGGCAGTGGAGAACCGATGTTGGTCTTATCATTCTCATCAATCTTGCCATCTTTGTTGATGTCCTTGTACTTCAAGTCACCTACGTAGGTGGTGTTGGTGCGATTAAGCTCGCTGGCATCCTTCCAAGAGTAGTGCTTGGTGCCGTCGGCATCAGTGGTCTCGTTGTAGTTGTTCTTTTGGAGAGTCTGAACCGGAGAACTGAGGATATCTTCGAGATCCTTATATACTCCCTCTACTACGTAACCGTAGAAGCCGTAGAGTGATTCGCCTGGAATAGAACGAGATACCACATCGCTCCACTGACCCTTACCGAGCAAGGCGGTACTGCCGGAAAGACTCTTCAGCTTGTTCTTGTTGATAGAGATGGTGACGTCTGAACTCCAATCGAAGTCCTTGGTAACGATAGGGTGGGTGTTGAGGGCAATCTCAAGACCGGTGTTCTCGATATCACCATAGTTACCGTATGGTGCAGTGAGGGCTGAAGATACATTACCGCTGGTACCCATGATGGAAGGCAGGTTGAGCTGCATCAGCATGTCCTTACTCATCTTCTTGTACCAATCTACGGTCAGATTTATGCGGTTGTTTAAGAATCCGAGGTCGAGACCTACGTTCCACTGCTCCTGAGTCTCCCACTTGATATCGAGATTCTTCAGGTTGGCTGGACGGAAGCTGGTACCCAGGGCTGTATCCATGGTACTCATGGCAGAACCCCACCTGTAACCACCGATGTTGGAGTTACCTGTCTGACCCCAACCGATACGTAACTTACCATTGCTCAACCACTTGATGTTCTTCATGAACTTCTCGTTGGTGAAACGCCAACCCAAAGCCAATGAGTGGAAACCTGCCCAACGGTTATTAGGACCGAAGTTAGAGCTACCATCATAACGATAGGTATAGGTAGCGAGATAACGGTCGTCGTAGTTGTAAGTCTCACGGGTGAAGAAGGAAGCCATAGATGAACTACCCCATCCTGCGTTAGGCTTAGGGTCACCCTGTCCCAATGCTGGGTTGTGAACTACATCGTTAGGAAGCTGGGTGTTAAGTACAGCTAAATAGTCATATTTTGATTCCCAGCACTCCTGTCCGAGCATGGCAGTGATACTATGTTTGCCTATATTGGTAGAATATTGCAGATAGTTGTTCAATGACCAGAAGGTATTGCTGTTCTTCTGCAGACGGCTCTGGTTGCTCTGACGCTTCCAGGTTCCGAGGTCAATCATAGGACTGTAGGTGTCTGCCTTGGATGCACCGATATCGAAACCCAACTGGCTGTGCCAGGTTAATCCCTTCATCAGGGTAATATCTGCAAAGACACTACCGTTCAGGCTCTGACGGTCGAGCAGGATATCATCTTCCATTGCCAAAGCGATAGGGTTAGGATTGGTGAATCCTTCCTTAGATACGCTTGAGTAGCCGCCATCAATATTGTAAATCTGGATATCTGGAGGTGTAGTCAATGAGTAGTTGATCAAACCTTCTTCACCGTCTGCCAGTTTCAAGCTCTCTGATGTCTTTGAATAGGTAGCATTCAGTCCGAGCTTGAACCATTTCTTCAACTGTGCAGAGAGGTTTACGCGCATAGAGTAGCGCTGGAATTCAGAACCGATGATGGTACCGTCCTGGTCTGTCCAGTTGCCTGAAATATAGTAGTTTACCTTATCAGTACCACCCTCTGCGGCAATCTGGTGTGACTGCTGCCAAGCGGTCTGGAAGATAGCATCCTGCCAGTTGGTACCGATACCGAGGATAGAAGGGTCGCTATATACAGGGTCTGGCTTGGAGATTTCTCCCTGGTTGGCGAGGTCGTTGTAATATTCTGCAAACTCGCGCAAGTTCATGATATCCAGACGCTTGTTCTGACGGCTTGCAGCTACGCTACCAGTATAGGTAAACTTAGCTTCGCCAGCCTTACCCTTCTTGGTGGTAATCAAAACGACACCATTGGCACCCTGAGCACCATAGATAGCGGTAGCAGAAGCATCCTTCAATACCTCCATGCTGACGATATCGCTAGGGTTGATCAAAGACAATGGAGATACGGCTGAGTGAGAACCATTACCGAGCTTGTCACCCAAACCGAGTGATGAACCGCTGTTGCTCTGAGAATTGAAGATGACACCATCTACAACGTACAATGGCTCTGAGTTGGCGTTGATAGTAGCGATACCACGCACGCTAACGGCTACGGCAGAACCTGGCTGACCGGAAGTCTGGATGGCGTTCACACCTGAAATCTTTCCCTGGAAAGCCTGGTCAACGTTGGTAATAGGAGTCTGCTTTAAGGTCTTTTCGTCCATGGAAGCGGAAGCACCGGCGAGGTCGCTCTTCTTCATGGTACCATAACCTACAACCACTACTTCCTGAAGACTGTTATTGTCTTCGGTCAAAGTAATGTTGTACTTGTTCTGACCGCCCACCTTGAATGATTTGGCGATGTATCCTACGTAGGATACTTCAACGGTCTGTCCGGCAGCTACATTCAGCGTGTAGTTGCCGTCCATATCTGTGACAGCGGCATTTTTGGTGCCCTTAACTTTTACGGTAGCACCGATGATAGGACCCATTTCATCGGTAACATTACCTGTAATCTTCTTTGCTTGTTGAACAGCCTGGCTCGTTGTGATCTGGGCTGCGAAAGTTTGCTGAGGAGAGATGCCGAGAAAACTCAGGGCAGCTACGCCAGCAAGCAACTTTTCTCTACTTTTGATGTTCATAAACTTTTTGTTAGTTGGTTAAAACAGTTTGGCGTTTCCTCTGCCTGTTGAGCAGTTCATCTTCAAACACTTCTTTTTCGAAGATGCTCTCGTCATTTGGAGGAGATTCCAAACGGATAATCGCTCTCTGGTTCATCCTTTGCCCATACATCTTGATGGGGAGGAAAGCAAGAGGCTTGCTCTAGGTTGCCTTTTCTTGTTTCATTGTTGTGATTGTTTTTATATTGTTTATTCTTGTAATTTCTTATCTTTTAGGCTACTTTCGTATTCCGGTGCAAAGATAGCAGTTTTTTGCTGAAAACCTTGCACCTATTTTGCTGATTACTGATACTTTTCTGCTTTATGGCAGATATGATGCATTTTTTCTTGTCTCTGCATGCTGTAGAGTGTATGTTTTACATTTTATTTACGGTTTGCTTGACTTGTGTTAAGAAAAAAGGTTTTTCTGTGCCAATCTTGTTGTAATAACGTATGAGATCTCTATATATTATAAGGTTCGCGTACATTATATTATATATATCAGGAAATAGGTGCAGGTATATCTTCTAAAATGTAGTGAATAGACTTGCAAAAGAATACCGTTCATGTAGTCTACCTATGCTTTTTCTGCACTTTTTTTATTCTTTGAAATGAAAGTACGTTTATTCGGCAAAATAGTACATGGGTTTGTCGAAAAATATCCCTAACTTTGCAACCGTAAAACTTGACAGTGTAACTAACAATATGGACATAAAAATGAAGAATAGTAATGCAAAGGTTTTTAAGTTAATAATTATAAGTGTTCTGATAAGTGCGCTGGGTTCTTTGAACCTTCGCGCACAAATCAGAGGCAACAACATTGTGGTTTCGGTTACTCCTGATCATCAGAATTGGAACTACAAGGTAGGTGAGAAAGCTAACTTCACCGTCAATGTGAGAAAAAGCGGAACGCTTCTCGATAACGTCAAGATAGACTACGAAGCTGGTCCGGCAATGTTTCCGGAAGTGAAGAAGAGTGCTGTTCTGAAAGACGGAACCATGAAATGGAGTGGGGCGCTCAAGCAGCCGGGCTTCTATCGCTTCAAGGTGATTGCTCATGTTGATGGTAAAAAATATGAAGGACTCTGTACAGCTGGTTTCTCTCCAGAGAAGATTCAGCCGTTTGCCAAGGAACCGAAAGACTTTGATGCTTTCTGGAAGAAGGCGTTGGATGAGGCAAGACAGAATGATCTGAATCCTACCAAGGTGCTCCTCCCAGAGCGTTGTACCAAGGACAAGAATGTATATGAAATCAGCTATAACAACAACCGCTGGGGCTCTAAGATGTATGGCATCCTGAGTGTTCCGGTCAAGGAAGGTAAATATCCTGCTCTTCTCCGTGTTCCTGGTGCCGGTGTCCGCCCTTATGCTGGCGATACCTATACAGCTCCTGCTGAGTGCATCGTGCTCGAAATCGGTATTCACGGTGTTCCTGTTACCATGGAGCAGAAGGTATATGATGATCTTGCCAATGGTGAACTGAATGGTTACTGGGATACCAATCTCGAAAATCCGAACCGCAACTCTTATAAGAGAGTCGTAACCGGTGCTGTCCGTGGTGTGGATTATATCGCTTCCCTTCCAGAATGGAATGGCAAGACCATCGGTGTGACCGGTTCTTCACAGGGTGGATTCCTTTCTATCGCTGTGGCCGCTCTCGATAAGCGCATCACCTTCCTGGCTCCTGTTCATGATGCTATGTGTGATTATGAGGCTGAGATTCACGGAGTTGCTGGCGGTTGGCCACACTACTTCTATAAGGAAGACAAGGCACTGGGTGCTGCCTGGAAAGAGCAGAAACTGACTGATTTGGAGAAGGCGCGCCTCGAAGGTGCCCGCTATTATGATGGTGCCAACTTCGCCCGTCGCATCACTTGTCCGGGTTGGTATAGCTTCGGATATAATGACGAGGTGGTTCCTCCTACATCATCTTACGGACTTTACAATAGCGTAAAGGCTCCTAAGACCTTGAGTCTCTATCAGATGACTGGACATTTCTGGTATCAGGAGCAGTGGGATGAATGGCAGCGATTCATCGAAGCGCAGCTTCGAAAGTGAAGAGTGAAGAACGAAGAGTGAAGAAACAACGTTCGGCGTCCGAATGGAAAGCCAATTCAAATGCTAATAATTTAACATTTAACACTTAACATTATAAAGATATGGTATTAAAGAAATATTTATTGGTGCAGCTTGTCTGCTGGCGATGCAGGGAGCAATGGCCCAGGTGGACGGTGTCACTGGTGCATCAGTCCAGGCTGCCAATACATCCTGCTGCAAAGGCAAGAAAGATTGCAGCAAAACACCTGCAGGACAGCTGAAGACTCGGTTGCAGAAATTATTAAGCAAGGGTATCATGTTGGGTCATCAGGATGACCCGATGTATGGTACCACTTGGAAATGGGATGAAGGAAAGAGCGACGTGCTCCTCACTACGGGCGACTATCCTGCAGTGATGGGATTCGACCTCGGTAAGATAGAACTCGACAGCAAGGAAAATCTCGACGGCGTTCCTTTCGATCGTATGAGAAAGGAGATTCTGGCACAGCACAAGCGTGGCGGTATCGTAACCTTGAGTTGGCATCCATGGAATCCGGCAACAGGAGAGAATGCCTGGGATCCGAAGGGGGATGCCGTAGCTGCTGTTCTTGACGGAGGTGCTCAGCAGCAGAAGTTTGATGCATGGCTCAAGAAAGTATCAGATTTCATCCTCTCGTTGAAGAATGATAAAGGACAACTCGTTCCCGTTATCTTCCGTCCGTGGCATGAGATGAATGGCGGATGGTTCTGGTGGGGAGCCAACAGTTGTACACCTGCGCAATACAACCAACTTTACGCAAAAACCTATCACAGACTTACTGAAGCAGGGTGTAACAACATCGTATGGGCTTGGTCGCCAAACTTGGGAGACGAGAAGAACGTTGATGCTTTCTTGGAGCGTTATCCGGGTAATGAGTTCGTTGATCTGGTAGGCGTTGACATCTATGAGTTTGACAACAATGATGCCACCTATCAGAAGAATCTTACCGAGACATTGGATGTGATGATGCAGGCTGCCAAGAAAATCAACAAGATTCCTGCGCTCTCCGAGACAGGATGCCGAGGCATTTCGCAGAAGCAGAACTGGTTCACCCAGACTCTTTGGCCAGTACTTCAGAAGTATCAGTTGAGCTACGTTCTCTTCTGGCGCAATGCTTGGGACAAACCTCAGGAGGAAGCTTATCTCCCTGGAGTAGGTGATGGAGCCATCGTCAATGATTTCAAGGCATTCAAGAACGAAAAGAAAGTCCTTTTTGTCAAAGACATCAAGAAAGTTAAGTGAAGAGTGAAGAACGAAGAGTGAAGAATTCAATAGTCTTTACTAATCATAAAGTTCAAAGTTTAAAGTTCAAAGTAAAAAATATTATGACAACATTTCAAGAAAAAGTGAAGGCTCTCCGTGCTCATCATGAGGAATTGTTGAGCCGTAAGAATGAACCGGTAGAGTGGGGAAACGGTATCTACGAGAAGTATAAGAACCCAATCCTCACCGCAGAACATACACCATTGGAGTGGCGCTACGACTTCGATGAAAAGAGCAATCCATACCTGATGCAGCGCATCATGATGAATGCTACCCTCAATTCTGGTGCCATCAAGTGGAACGGAAAGTATCTCCTCGTTGTTCGTGTAGAAGGAGCTGACCGCAAGAGTTTCTTTGCTGTAGCCGAGAGTCCTAACGGTATTGACAACTTCCGTTTCTGGGACGAGCCTATCACCATGCCTGAGGATGTGGTTCCTGCTACCAATATCTATGATATGCGACTCACCGCTCATGAGGATGGTTACATCTATGGCGTGTTCTGTGCTGAGCGTCATGATGATGACCAGCCAGGTGACCTCAGTGCTGCAACAGCAACAGCTGCTATCGCACGTACCAAGGACTTGGTAAACTGGGAGCGTCTTCCTGATTTGAAGACCAAGAGTCAGCAGCGCAATGTGGTTCTCCACCCAGAGTTCGTTGATGGCAAGTATGCTTTCTATACCCGTCCACAGGATGGTTTCATCGATACAGGTTCTGGTGGTGGTATCGGTTGGGCTCTTGTTGATGATATCACTCATGCCGAAATCAAGGAAGAGAAGATCATCAATGCCCGTCACTATCATACCATTCAGGAGGTGAAGAACGGTGAGGGTCCTCATCCTATCAAGACAGATAAGGGATGGTTGCACCTGGCTCACGGTGTTCGTGGCTGTGCCAGCGGTCTCCGTTATGTGCTCTATATGTATATGACATCTCTTGAGGATCCTACAAAGGTGATTGCAGAGCCAGGTGGATACCTTCTCGTACCGGAAGGTCCTGAGTATATCGGTGATGTAATGAATGTAGTCTTTGCCAATGGTTGGATTGCAGATGAGGATGGCAAGGTATTCATCTACTATGCTTCTTCTGATACACGTATGCATGTAGCTACTTCTACTATCGACCGTCTGGTTGATTACTGCATGAATACACCAAAGGACGACTATCGCACTCAGTTCTCAGTAGAGAAGATCAAGGCTTTGGTTGCAAAGAATAAGGAAACATTAAATAAGTAATTTTCA
>ULYE01015093.1_pt1 | contig 14203 bp, 7 predicted proteins | sample 1961921 | NCBI WGS metagenome assembly ULYE01 (sample SAMEA4835856, study PRJEB28245) | human gut metagenome | biome: gut microbiome; material: fecal sample | place: Denmark | collected 2008 | reverse complement strand
AGCCTGCCTACATCCGTGACAACATGGCAACACTGGGTGTCACTACCATGTCGGCAGAATCAAAGGTAAATCCTGGTGGTTACCATACTTATCCTCAGGCATTGGAGCAGTTCACCGTGAGCGATGAGCGTACCGCCAAGGTAATCAATGCGAGATTGAAGGAATTGGGCAGAGAGCCAGTCTGGAAGGATTGGGATGCCTCATTCGATTTCTTCGGAAACATCGCAAACGGATAAAGAAGATTTAACATATAATATCTTTGAATCTTTTGATTTTCAAATAAAAATCCCTGCCAGCTTTCACAAGCTGGCAGGGATTTTTATAAGTAAAAGATGTAATTCGCTATTCTGATTTCACTTAGAAAATCATCTTATAGTCCTTACTGCTACCATCTGTCAATTCTATGTGTATGATTTGAATGCCTGTGGCTATGCTCGCCTTTAAGCACCTTGAACCATTTCCCTGTACCCTGCTGATGATTCTGCCATTCAGGTCTATGACCTTGACACTCTTGAGCAGACCGCAGGCAGATTGCACGAGGACAGAAGAACCTTCCTGAACAATACTGATGCGCTGATCAGTATCGACAGATGTCACATCTGTACTTCCATAACGGCTTCTGATAACAAATCTGCCTAACGAGGTCTCGGCATCCGCAATCATGAGAGGAGAATCGAGTGAATAATCGGCACCCGAAAGCATATCATGGAGAACATATCCGCTCATATCAACACCCTGAATAGGTTTTACCTCGATACGGATGCTATCCTTTTGCGACAGATAGATTCCTAAAGATGTAGCGCCAGTCATCGGAAGGATATCGTAAGCCTGACTCTGCTGAATACCAAATACCTTCAAAGGTGACTTCACTTCACTATCCAGAAGAGTTGGAACCCATACAGAGTTCTTGAAAGAAGAACCGTCAGAAACATCATAAGCAGTTTCTGAATTCTCCATCACCAGCATAGCTGCTGATTTGCTTCGCGTCTTCAGGCTTTCCACACACACTTTCAGTCCCTTGGCTTCAGCAGGTTTACTTTCCTCAGTAGCCTTCTTGCTTCCACCAATCATTTCTGGGGTGAGCAGCAGGGTGATTTGCGTACTCGCCTCATCTTTTGTAGTAACATAGAATGCCTGCATTGGGGCGATGGTGGTTGCGTTGCCCGTAGAAGCGTCCTTGCTTACAGTCTGCTCTTCCATACCTCCTGATTCATTCTCTACTTCCACCTTCACACTGCTTACGTTCTCATTCACCTCCAGGAACTTCTTGATATTCAGGCGGCTCATGAATGGGTTGCCCAGCAAGAAGGTCTGCGTAGGAATATCCGATTTCAGCGTAATCTGATACTCGCTCTGCCCCACGAACACCGTGCGGTTCTCCGTCACTTCCTTGCCTTCCGACAGATACTTATATTCCATCGTCAAGTCACCTTCCTTCAGAGAATCCGGTTCGTAGATGAAGCGGTTTATCTTATCTGCATCTTTCGTCACTGTTTCACTAGCCACTTTCTCCTGATCGTAATCCACGAAGTAACTATATTCTTTATGCGCCTTAGGCAGGCGGATACGGAACTTATTGGTAGCCGGCAGATTGCCGTTGTCTATCCACATAGAGAAGCCTTCACCCATGCCGTAAGGCTTAGCCACGGCATTGAAGTTGTGCGACCAGGTGGCCTCGCTCACGTCGAGCTTTTCATCCTGCAAGCCTGCATTCCCCTTGCTGTCTAGCGAATAAATCTTACCCGGATACGCAGCCGCCCAGAGGCGCTGGTAGATGCTCGGGTTGAAGCGCTGTTCCTTCCAGTTTTCTTCGTTCAGCTCCTCGAAGTATTTCGCCTTCGTGGTGTCGGCAGGCATAAACATATCGCCCGTGTACATCTGCTTGAGCGGTGCACTCAGCAGATAGTAATGGTTCGGCTTCTGCTCCAGTTCTACCCATGCCTTGCGATAGTTGAGTGATGGCACGTTATCCACCGCCGAACGGGGTTCGAAGAAGATGTCCTTGCAGCAGTAGTCGGCTGGCTTCACTGGCGTGCCCAGCATTGGGAAGTTATCGGCATCCGACGAGATGATGGCGTTGGTGCAGCAGTAAGGCGAACCGTCGCTCCAGTTGTCCCATTTGTTCCATTCATTGGTAGATGCACTCGGAAGCCATCGGGTCTGTAATGGATGAACCTGATATACTACTGAAGAGAGTGGCGTCCAGCTGCCGTCGAAGAAGGTGAGCTGATATTCGCCCGGCTTCTTGGTGATATAAGAATATTTAATATTGTTCTTGGTGTCTGATGTAGAATGCAGAGACACGATGCCATTATCTCCCGCATTCTTATCACCGAAGTAAAGATGATAATCTACTCCGGTCAATCCGGTAGCAGTTACGACAATCGTATCTCCTACGCATACATTGTTGACAACGATATCGTCTACACCATTTACGCACGAGTTGTTGTCCTTACAGTCAGGAATACCATCATTATCAATATCACCACGTGTCACGAGTCCGTAGAATTTCTGCACATCCAATGCGCCTACAATTTTGCCTAAAGTAAATCGCACCTCGTCATACGCTTTCTTTGGCTGAAGGAAGAGGATATTCTTATCACCATAACCCGCTACATCAGCGGAAATCACCTTCCAGTCAGTAAATTTATCTCCCGTAGAATTACCGTCTTTGAAGGTTTCTACCGTTAGCCAGTCTCCTACGTTTACGGCTGCCAGGAAAGTCTTGTTGTCAATGACAATTCCCAACTGATGATGATAGTCGAGTGTTCTACCCATCTTTACGGCGAATGTTTGACCAACTCCCAGACTTACCGTATTGGCAACCGCCATATAGGTATTCAAGTCATCATCCACCAGATAACCTAAGTTATCATCTACAGTAGCCACACTCACCGCTCCGCCAAATTTAGTTTCATTAGCATTGATGGTCGTATGTGAATGATTATGCGACATCACCATACTGCTACATGCAAGTGGCGAAGAACAGTCATCGGCAGCCTCCTCGATAAAGGCATAGTAGATACGGAGTTTAGAAACGCCCAGATTGACTGCACCCGAATACCAGAGTTGGAACTCGTCCATCTGGGTTGGCTTTCCATTCTTGTCGATGGAAGGCACCTCGATGGAATATCTCACTTTCTGCACTTTCTCAGAACCTATCAGGTCGGCACTGATGGCATTGTTCTCGTCTATCAGATGGCGATATATTTCCTCGCCGTTATGATAGCATCTTATATGCAAGAACTCCAGTGCATGCAGGTTCAGCACCGTTCCCGTGGCTTCTACCACGAATCCGATGCGCTTGGGCTTCGCTCTCTTCTCGGCTTCCGGCTCTGATTCACCTTCGTGTCGGCCGGTAGCATCATATATCAGACTATTCTCCTCTTTTCTTTTGATACCGATGATGCCCAGGTTGTTGCCCAGGTTGAGACCGCTGATGTATTCTGCATACGAAGTATCATCCTTGTTGAGAATATTCTGAGGATTTTGGAGGTCGGAAATGGAAATCAGCGAACCTGAGGTAGCGTGCTTGTCGGTGGAGAGAGCATAGACGGCTTTTTCAGTATCGTTGATAAGCGGTTTGCCGCACAGCGTTTCACCCTTTCCGAATCCACCTACGGTAATGGTGGTTTCATCATAACATCCGTCCTTAGCCGTAGCCTTGAAGGTATATTTGCCCGGCAGCATGCCGGTTACATGGCCATCGGCAGTCACCTTCACGGGAGTGGTGTTCAGGATGTCGTTGCCATTCAAATCCCAGGCACCCGTCAGTTTCCATGTTACGCTTACTTTCGGATTAGAACGGAGAGTAAACGAAGTCTGCGATGGGCAGACATTGCTGCTGATGGTAGGGTTGATGGGACACCGGTGGGATACATCTGGAGCCATTCTTACGAATCCGTAATGGATACCCATGGCGCCCACGTTGACTCCGAGCACCGTGAGGAATCTGATTTCGCATCCCGAAAACGGCACCTTTGCCTTGATGCTCACCGTTCCGTCGCCAATCTGCACCAGCGAGAGGTTGAGCACCTGGGCAGAAATTGTCTCTTCCTGCACCTTGTTTCCCTTGTGGTCGAAGAGCAGCACGTTAATCCATGTACCCGCCGTGAGGCTCAGCACGGCATCCATCTTGTATTTGAAGCCAGCCTCCATGCCCGCCTCGAATGCTTCGCCTTGCGGGTTCTTGTCGTTCTGCATCATAAACTTGGCTCCGCCCTGGTAACCCACGTTAAGAAGAGGGACGATGGTGGCGAAATTGTCCAAATTATCATCTGTCATCTTCTTTATATCGTCGTCCAGGAAAGGCAGGGGGATGCCGAGGAGAATAGGGCGCCAGCCTTTCATCTCTTTGAGCGACACCTGCTTGTCGCCCTCCGAATATTCGTTGTATTTTTGGATACCTCCGTTGGTGATAGTAAACTCCGTAGATTCGCCCACGAAGGCATATTTGATTTTCAGAATATTCGCCACTTCTGCCTGAATGCCGCCCGAGCAGTCGAGAGTGATTTCATCGAAGAGCCAGTCGCTTTCTGCCGTCAACATGGCGCAGATGTTGTCGGAACCCGGTATCTGGAGCAGCTTCAGTGTTACTCCCGAACCATCCTGTCCTTCTCTCACCGCCTTTACGCCCTGCAGCTTGCCGTCGCGATAGAATCCGATGGAGAAAGCCTTGATTACATCGAGGCTGAGCACGCTGCTGCCCGAACCTGCTACGATGGTATAGCCTGCCACCGTGCCCTTGGAGTAGTAATTGTCCATATCTCTTACGCTCACAATCGGGTCAACGGTTACACCTGCTCTTACCACGGAGTTTACCTGTGCATAGTTGTCGAGTGAATCGTCGGTAAGGGCGCCCATATCCTTTGCCCAGCTGCCTACGCCTACCACACCAATCAATTTGTTAACGGTGCACGATTCGCCTGTAAGGGCACGGCGGTTGCGCAGTTCACGGAATGTCATGTTGCCATATTTGGGGTCTTTGTTGAACTTCACAAAATGGTCTTGGTGCTTGTCGTCTGGCAGATCAACCCAGTTGTTGGTCCAGATGGGTTTCTTGCAGTTCTTGAACGAGTCTCTAACGGCAGCACTCTCGAAATAGGGACTGGTGTTGTCATCCTTGGGTTGTGCCGCCTGGATAGAGGCGGGCACAGCCATCAGGAATGCCAACAAAAATGATATGAAAGTTTTGTATATAAAATGCTGTTTCATTGTCTGTTTGATTTTAAAACATAGCATAACGTCTTGATAATTCTCTTGATCTTATTTGAGCAAATGTCCGGAGTCTGTAAGTTTGCTTTGATCAGCGTATGTGAAGACATATTTATGGTTTCGCCTCAGATAGAAGAGGTTGCTGACTCCATCTACCACGATAACGCCCGTGGCTGCTTCAGAAGACATCATATCCTTTGCCTTTATCTGATAGTTTTGGGCGTGAGGATAGGCATCGAAGCCTATTCTCACGGCAAGATGGGTCTTTCCTGGCAGCACAAATGCCTTGAGAACCACTTCGTTGCCTTCACCTGGGAAGGGGGCATAGGCAATGGCGGTATAGGAGCCTCCCTTTTCTGAATACTTTTTGATAGGTTCCCCACCCTGCTTAAAACCGTCGTAGCTGGTAAGAGGCATCTGGGTAAGTACGTTGTCGGCAAGTAGGCAATACCATTGCGTCTGCGCTGTAATGCTGTGATGGGCGGCATGAGTGATATGAACCTCCACTTCTGCCATGCCTCTATAGAGTGTTCCTACAAGCGGCGTAGGGGTGTTGTTTCCCAGATTTTCCTTCTGGTAATCAGCAGAAGAGATGATTGGATTTTGGGTGGCATCCCCCTGCTGGTAGAGGGTGCCATAGAAGAGCTGAGGCACCGTGATGAGCTGGCGGCTCAAGCAATCTACATGATGCAGTAAGAGACCTTTTTTTTTCAGATAGTCAAGCCAGTTGTTGGGTGTGTCGGTTTTGTCACCATCGACCAGGTAACTCGCAAACGTGGCCTTGAACTCCTGAAATGTAGTACCTTTTTTTAAATTGAGCATTTCCGTGGTAACCACATTGTTTTCCTCATACTGCGGATAGGGCGATTTCTCCTGGCTATTGTAAGCGAGGGCAATGATGCGATATTCGTAGCCCCTGCTGATGCCGAAGGTGCCCTTTACCACATAGTGCCTGTGGGGGTTTCCCGAAAGATAATCGTCTTTCTTGCCGTCTTCTACCATGGGCTTTCCGTTAATCACCCTGTCGTTGGTAGGGTCGTACTCGAAGCCCTGGATATCGTTGACTGCGGCATCATAGGTTGCAGAATTTTCTCCATTGTTCTGAACTCTTCGGCGAAAAGCTATCAGCCTTACGGCATTGACATTGTCGGTCTCGGTATATCCGTCGTCCTCGCCTATTGTGCCCGACGAGGAAGAGGATCCTGCACCAGGAGGGGCTACACGGGTGTTTCCGCCCCCCTGCCCTGCATTGCCATCGCTGCCGCTTAATCCGCCCAGAGTGATGGTGAAGGGAACAGTCGTAATCTCGTCGTCCTTTTCAGAAGGCTGATTCATCCCAGCATCTCCATTGCTGCCATCTGGATAAGGTGGCAGATCGGCATCGCTGCTGCATCCTGCGGCTAGTGCGAGGAGGAAGCAAAAACCTGCCGCCATGCCTGTCCTGATGGCGTTCATCCTGATGGCGTTCATCTTGATGGAGCTTATTTGATAGATGCTAAATCTTGATTTCTGCATATTCTATTTCCGTTTTTATGCGGTTTTGTAACGTTTATTCTGTTTCAAATTCATGTCTTTTTTCGAAGGCTGGTTCTATCTCAACCTTCACTTCGGTCATCACCGGCTCGTAATACTCCTTCAGGTCGTATGGCTGGTTCACGGTCTTGCTCTTGGCTCCCAGGCAATACAGGTGGTTTGCCTCGATAGGGAACTTGAACTTGTCGCCAGTGGCTGCTGACAACCTGATGTTGTCGTACCTGTGGTGCATGCCATCCGTGTAATGCAGATAGAAGGTGGTCTCGTTCTCTGCCGAGTTCTTGCTTTTCTGCATTTTTTCCTCTGGTGTAGGCATCATGAAGTTGCTTATCATGTAGCTGTTTGCCTTCCATCCTTTCTGGGAGTCTTCAGCCCGTTTGAATATCTTCTCGGTATAATCTACGGTCCATCCGTTTGAGGGGGTGAGGTCGATGGTGCCCAACGTCTGATAAGTCAACGGTTCAGCATCTGCTGGTGCCTGCTTCTGCTTTATCAGCGTTTCGGTGCTGATGCCGGTGGCTACAACGGATAGAGAGGTGGGCTTGAAGGTAACGGTTCTCACGTCGCCTGCTGCATTCGACTCCACTTGTGCCGGGATGTTTTCTACGTAAATCATCAGTCCTGCCACGTTACGGCTGGCGGTCAGCGTGCGGTAGAAGTATTTCGTCTCTTCCGTTACGAGTACGGGGGCTTCCTCATGGGTATTCTCGTCTTGCAGAATGCCACTAAACAGCTCTGTGGTATTGAGGATACCGAGTTTGGCGCTGTTTTTTGCCTGCTCGGTGAGGGCGATTCTTGCGTCCTCCAGTTTCGTTTCGTTTTCAGTGAATTTGGGTTCTGTAAGTACTTTCTTCGTTGCGTATTTATCATCTCTGCCTATGGCTAGAAACTGGTAGTAGTAGCCGTTCTCCAGATAGGGTTCGAAGGTGTATGAATGCTGCTCGGGCATGTTCTGGTGCTCGGCAGAATAGTAGGGTTCTCTATTGTTGAATGCGTCAACGGTATAGTAACCTTTCTGGGCTGCTTCCGTTTCAATAGGGATGCAATAGGTATATGCTTCTTCGGGGGTGCCCTTCTTGTCTTCGGGACATCTGAAGACGTAGATTCTCATATCATTCACCTGCTGTGCTCCATCCCATGTATCAAGTTCTCGTGAGCCGGTAACGACACCTGCGCTTACACCCACTCTCATGCTCAACTTCACGACATGCGCTCCATCGGCGAGGGTATCAGGCGCATCATTGCCTGCGCTGCAGCTCATTAGGAGACTGGCTGCGAGGATTACATTTAAACTGTTTTTTATAGATTTTCTCATCATATTCGTCTATTCGATTTCAATGTTCGCCTATTCGATTTGAATGGGAATTACGTATAAAATGAATGATAAATTAAATATTGTGATGTTGGGATAGTAAGGGATGCAAGTGCCTATAGCGGGCACTGTGCATCCCTTGGATATATTTTTCTTAATACTGCCTATATTATGAGCACGTAGTAAGATTAATCACCCAGCTCCATCTGGTGGATAGCCTCCCAGTTGTCGTTCACCTTCAAAATGAGGTTCTGAGACTTAGTCAAGTCTTCTGGCTGGTCTTTACCTGGATCTGGTTTATCTGGATCTGGTTTATTTGGATCTGGAGTTGGATTACTTGGATCAGGATCAGTTGTTGTACCATTTGAAGTCTTCACACCCAAGTTGTACATGTGGTTGCGAACCACGTTGAAGATAGAAGCGCTTACGTCTGCAACATTTCCATTTGCTGCAACCTTATTTAAATCTGATTCTGGGATAGAAACGGTCCAAGTCTTGATGATACTGCCAGCAGTATCCAAGAGCTGAAGCTCCATGGTGCTCTTACCATCTGTGTATTTAAATGGAATGACGAAGTTGCTTCCGAATACAGAACCCTTCACAACCTGAGTCTTTACATCATCAGGGTGCTTCCAGGTATCTTCAGCATTCAGCAGACCGTCACTGTTTTTATCAAGTTCAGGGAACCATGTCTTCAAATCGATAGAGTAGAGCACATAACCGTTGCCGCCATCTTTGAACTGTGCATCTGAAGTAAGTGCTGCATCTGGTGATTTAGAACCATTAACACAATACTTGATAGTGCTGCCAGTTGCTCCAGCAGCTGTGAATGAGCTGTTGAAGTTATTGAAAGTCAACATATCATTCTTATCTCTTACTACGAGACGGAGGGTCTTGGCAGTTTTGCTACCAACTTTGGCAGGGATGTTACAGAAATAACCGAAGCTACCAGCTACCTGACGATGCAAGGTTACATCCAATCCATCCTCTTCACCAGAAGTAAGGTTGGTAATTTTCTGATCATCGCCGATTGTAAGCGCTGCATCACCAGCGAATACTTCCTCTGCTGCAGCGTTTGCCTTCAAGGTTGCAGTAATGTCACTGTATTTACCACTAAGGGCTGCTGTACTTGTTACATCCAAAGAATAGTTGTAGTCACTGTTATCGCTGTAACCTACAGCCATAACCTTGTAGCTACCACCCTCCAGTCTATCTGCTCCCTTGAAAGTAAGAGTAAGCTGGCGGCCATGATTGTCATACTTAGAACTCTCTTTCCAGTTCAACTTTGCGTCTTTGACAATAGCCTTCGTACTATCTGTTTTGTAAATCAACACGCGAACATTCTGGATAGTCTGCAAAGCCTGTGAAGAATACAATGGGCGGCCTGCACGTGTTGTCAAGCCATCACCACTACTTGCTACATGCAATACAATCTGCTGTACTGCCTCGTTCTGACCCTCTGTGCTAACCACAGCGTCGTCACTACTACATGCGCTGAACAGCAAGCTGCTTGCTGCAAGCGCAAAAAACATACCTTTTTTCATAAATTATAAATTTTAAAAAGTATAAATTAATATTGTATATTTAGTACATCCCCATTTATATTAGGGTATGTATCTACTGATTTTATCAAACACTTAATCCAATATCATACCGTGAATTTCCTCCCAGTTGTCATTCACCTTCATATAGATGGTGAAGCGATTGCGTTTGGAATCGTACACATATCTCAGCACCGTAATCTTGTTGCGCTCCATGCTTACCTCCACGTCATCAGGCTTCAACACAGAAGAACTGCTGCCTGCGCCTTCGCCACTATTCTTATAGAAATTGACATCCACCACTGACTCTTCCTTCTGGAAAGAAGGAGCCAGGAAAATAGAGGTCTTGGTCTTGGCACCAGCTTTAATTTCCGATTCATGAAAGACGCTGGTCTCTTCAGAATATAGGAAACTTGGATTTACTATTCCATAGAGCTGGCTTACTTCAGTATTCATCAGGTGATACCCCGCAGGAAGATTCTCTGTCCATATAACCAGTTTTCCCTTGGTGCGCTCCATCTCGCTGGTATAGCAATAATGGTTTTCATCATAGACGAGGGTATCGCAAACCTGATAAACATCATCGCCCTGACTGTGCTCCGGATGCAGCAACAGCTCGTTTTTATCCAGATTGAGTTCGCCTCGCTTCTTCATACCTCCCCATACCGTAAAGACGTATTTTCCGAAAGGCATGTCGGGGTCGAAGCTTACAGGATAAGTTAATCCATCACCCTCTACTCCGAAACTTTTTTCTTCTACGATAACCTGCTGTGTGCCGTCGTCGTTGAGTCGGCTCAGACGATAGGAAAGAGACGGAACGAATGACCTAAATGGCTGATTCTCATCTCGTTTCTCTTCGGGTGCAGTCTGGTCGACATTGAAATAATTCTTGTCTTTCACCTCGATGTTGATACGCAGAGGAGGACATTGGTCCAGATTTTCACGGACGCACGAGGTGAATGACATAGCCAGTGCCATGCCATATATGATAACTTTTAATCTTGTCATACGCTGTGCTTTATTCTGATAGTGCCTTTGGGCTATTCTTAGTCTCTTCTGCCTTCTGGCGGTTCAATATCTCTTCAGCCACATCCACCTTGCCTTCGTTCTCGAGTAGGATGGCAAGATTGTTGGCTGCAATCTTCGACATAGGGTAATATTTCAAAGTTGTCTCATACACCTGCTTCTGCTTTTCTGCGCTCTCTGCAATCTGTGCCACATGCAGGAACTCATCTTCGCTGAAGGCATCTGGGCGGAGCTCGTACATCTGCAGCATTTCTTCATCGGTGGTGAAGTTCTTGATGATGTAGGTGTAGGTGTATTCCACGCTACGGCTCTTCTGCAGATACTTCTTCTTGATGTTGTTCCAGATAGGCAGGCGGCGGATATAGCGCTCCTGCACATCATCGTTGAAGTTGGCATATCGGGTCAGGATGTTCTTCACCATCGTGCTGTCGGCATCGCCGGCGGCCACCATCGCATCCAATACTGGCTGCCATCCTTCAGGGCGTGAACCGATACGGGCTATCTTCTTCACCTTGTCGCCATTCTCTATGTGCGCAAGCAGCCACTTCAGGGCTGAGTTGGCACGGTTGCGGGAAAGTGGGGTGTTAAACTTCAGCGGGCCGTCGGCTGACGCCAGACCATAGATGCCCAAAGAAGTAAAGGTAGCGAGGCTGTCGCTGAGCACTGGAGCTATATCGCTCAACATGTGATCGAGCTCAGCCTGGTTGTTGCTCATCTTGAGATTGATATCATATTTATTGATAACAAACTCAAGTCGTGCCACGCCCTTCCCTTCTCTTATCTTCGGCTTGATCTCGAAGGTATGCATCATCCAGTTGAGGTGCAGTTGCTTCTTGATTTCCGGACGGAACACATCGGCTATCTTGGTATAGCTGATGGCACGGCATTCGCCGCATCCGTCGGCAGAAGCCACTGCCACGAGGCTTCCCTTATGGAAGTTGGCAGGCAGGGTGATGGTGTCGTTATATAACACGGATAAATCTACTTTCGTGTTCGTAACTCTCTGTGCAATAGAATCGTATGGATCAGCAATGCTGTCGAGTACCCATTTACGTTCCATCTTCCTGCTGTAGATAGGCGCATCCAGCACTATAGGCTTGTATTTAGCCACTATGCTGTCGCTGTCTGTCAATACAGGTATTACGAAGAGACGGCTTCTCTTCGAGAAATAATGCTTCGGGATATGAACCTGAAGGTTGAGTGCTGCCTGATTGCTGCTATCTGGCAGGAGCATAAAGGAATCGGGAGTACATGTAATCTTTTTGTCGCTTGCCATGCTCTGGTTGCTGCATGAAGACATAGCCGTCAGAAGAGCCAAGCCTACACCAGCTATAGCCAGATATGCTATTTTGAGTTTCATTTCGTTATCCATGATGTTCTTTGCGATTAAATGGTGCACTTTTTTTAAAAGATATAGACTAATGATAGTGCGGCCTTGGTAGGACCTATATAGTTCTCGTTCTTCTTTTCCTGGCACTTGATGCAGGGCAAGTTAGGGCTTTGCTTGTACCAGAGGTGGGCGTATCCCACGCCGATGGCTGCCTCCATGTTCCAGTGAGGGGATAAAATCCAGTCGTAACCGTATGTTACGCCTCCGCCAGCCAAGTAGCCATCGTAGAGCTTGCTGCCAAAACCTCCGAAGAATTGAGCACCATGCAGGTGGATACCTACGAAATGTCCTTCGTACTTTTCGCACAGCCAGTATTTCATTTCTGGCTGCACCAAGAGAAGGTGCATCTTCTTGTCTTCCCTGAATGTCCAGGGGTTGTATGCTACATCTGCTTCCAGGGTTACCTGGTTGCTGATTGCCTTTTCTACGCCCATATTGAGTGTGGTTGTCGCCCAGTAGAGTCCGTTCGTCTTCAGGGCGAAATCTTGTGAGTACCCTACTGTTTTAATTCCCAAAATAACAAACAGCAAAACTGCTTTCCTTTTCATTTATCACTTACTATATTAATATTTATCCGGTTATCCGGAATCTTACTGTTGTATTGTTGTTAAGCAATATAAAACATTGTTATTAAGCAATATAAAACATTGTTGTTAAGCAATATAAACATTGTTGATAACCAATATAAACCTATTATGACTTATCAAATGGTCCTCAACATTATGTAAACCAATCCCCTTGTATATTACTTGGAGACTGATTTCTGGTTGCAAAGGTATATAATTCATATAGATTCTACAAATCCCCACCCCCCGTTTAACTATATTTTAACACAAATAAACGTATTTTTAATTAAATACTGGTTAAATTGGGGTGACGAGTGGATATGTGCCGGATGTTATCACAGAAGCAGTAATCGCAAACGGATAAGATATACATTATAGATATAAAAAAAGCGCCTTGAATGATTTCAAGACGCTTTTTTTATAACTGATTTAAAAGATTTATTCCTTCAACCATCCCCCAATCAAGTCGATGATTTCCTGTCTGGTAGGCTCAGGGAACGACAGGATTCGGGTGAGATGAGAACCGCCATGACACATATAGACATGCAGGTTCTTCTTGTTCTTGGTGAAAGGCAATCCATAGATGCCCGATGCACCCCATGGGTCGATGTCACCATAAATATACACCATCTTTGGATCATTCTTGGTCAGGAAATCCACGGTATAATTGTAGAGCTTTGGCGAGAACTCCACGTTCTCGGCACCCTTTGGCACCATCAGCTTCTTCAGATAACCCTTCGGCGATTTGATGCTCAGGTATCTCTTGAATGGCTTGGTGTAATAGCCGTAATATCCCAACTCCCTGGCAGCCTGCACATCAAACGAAGAGGTGGCATTGTAGTTGGTGAAATACTCCGGCTCACACATGTTGATCCAGTATTTGAACACCTGGTCGTCGGTGGTATCATTCGTAGGAATCTTCCTGATGTCCTCACCCCACTGCCAGAAGGCGAAGGCATACTCAAACACCGAGTAATCGAAAATCTCGGCGATAGGAGCATTGAAGCGATACTGCTTCTCGCTGCAGTACTTCTCAAACATCGGCAGCAGCGCAGCCTTGCGCCTGAAGAGCAGCAGCTGGAAGTTGAGCACCTTCTGTCGGTTCTCCTTGGTAGAAACCTGATACTGCAGGAACTTCTCGTGTCTGCCATCCTCCACGCCCTTGTTCAGCGGTGCCACGTATGGCACAGAGATATCCACATCATTCGGGAAGTAGGCGCGGTAGAACATCGTGGTCTGTCCGCCCTTGCTGATGCCCGTGGCAATCCACTTGCCCTTATACATCGCATGCAGGGTCTGGTTTACGTGGTGCAGATCGTAGAGCGAGTTCTCCACGGTGAGGTAATCCCAGTTGCAAGGACTAGGCATCGACTTGTCGAAATAGCGGTACTCCACGGTGATGATGTTGGTATCGAAGAGCTTGGAAAGTTCCTCGATGTATCCCTCGCGCAATGCATACTTGGCGTTGTAGCCTTCAGTTACGAGCACGGTAGGACGGTCGAATCCTCTGTGGCAGAGTATCACTCGCTGCTCAAAGCTGCCCTTGGAAGCATCCTTGGCATCCAGTTGCTGCTTGATGAAGAACACATACTTTTCCGGGAAATGCGTACTCTTCAGCGTT
>ULYE01037576.1_pt1 | contig 14334 bp, 10 predicted proteins | sample 1961921 | NCBI WGS metagenome assembly ULYE01 (sample SAMEA4835856, study PRJEB28245) | human gut metagenome | biome: gut microbiome; material: fecal sample | place: Denmark | collected 2008 | reverse complement strand
CCTCGTCGGTAACCTCCTTCTTCTTGTCAGCCAACTGGAGGAACTTCTTGTAAATCTTGTCGAGCTTCTCCTCGTCTTCGATGTTCACGCCGTTCACGTGGAGGCGATACTTCAAGGCAGCACGTCCAGAGCGGGCTGTCAATACGATAGCGTTATCATCCAGGCCCACATCCTTAGGGTCGATGATTTCGTAAGTCTGAACATTCTTCAGCACGCCATCCTGGTGGATACCAGAAGAATGGGCGAAGGCATTGCGGCCCACGATAGCCTTGTTAGGCTGCACAGGCATGTTCATCAGACTGCTCACCATTCGGGACATCGGAACAATCTTGGTAGTATTGATATTGGTATCAATATCGATGTTCTTGTGGCACTTCAGGATCATGGCGATTTCCTCGAGCGATGTATTACCCGCACGCTCACCGATACCATTGATGGTCACCTCTACCTGGCGTGCACCATTTAATACACCCTGCAGGGTATTGGCAGTAGCCATACCGAGATCGTTGTGACAGTGGGTAGAGATGCATGCCTTCTCGATGCCATCCACATGCTCCATCAGATACTTGATCTTGTCGCCATACTCATCAGGCAGACAGTAACCGGTGGTGTCAGGAATGTTGACTACGGTAGCACCCGCCTTGATGACAGCCTCTACCACGCGAGCCAGATACTCATTGTCGGTACGCCCCGCATCCTCAGCGTAGAACTCCACATCCTCTACGTACTTCTTGGCATACTTGACAGCAGCCACGGCACGCTCGATGATTTCTTCACGGTTGGAATTGAACTTATATTTGATGTGGCTATCGCTGGTACCGATACCCGTATGGATTCTCTTGTGCTTGGCATACTGCAACGCCTCGGCAGCGCAATCAATATCCTTCTCCACTGCACGAGTCAGCGCACAGATGGTAGGCCATGTCACAGCCTTGGAAATCTCCACCACCGAATTGAAGTCGCCCGGGCTAGAAATAGGGAAGCCCGCCTCAATGACATCAACGCCCAACTGCTCCAGCGCCTTAGCCACCTGAATTTTCTCAACTGTATTCAACTGGCATCCTGGAACCTGTTCGCCATCGCGAAGGGTTGTGTCGAAAATAAATAATCTGTCACTCATATCTCTTTATATTTTTAATACTCTATATTATAATATGAGAAAAAGCCTTTCTCACTCCCCGATACGGAAGTGTAGAAAGGCTTTATATATCCAAACCGATGAACTATACGCACACCTTATCACTTCCGCCCACAGTCTGTAGTCGAAGTCGAATAATAATGCTTGTAATATTCAACGCTAATGCTCTCATATCTTTCTATTTTTTATGTTATATTTTTATCGCTTGCAAAGGTAATATATTTCTTTGATATACGCAAACAATTTATAACTTTTTTAATAGAAAATCTAACAAATTACTATTCTTCCTGCACTTTTCTCGCAAAAATGCGCTAAAATTGCGCCTTTATGCAGTAAAAAGCAGCAAAAAAGACCTGAATGGCTACGAATCCAAACCTAGAATGGCAACGGACCATTAGGAACAGGAGGAGGCGGCAACTGGCTGTCGTCACCTCCGGCATTCATCTTGGAGCCCATGATTTCGCCACCCTCCTGGATAGGAGCGAACGAAGTTTCAGGGTCCTGGAAGCGTGTAAACTCGCCACGGAAGTTCAGGAGCACATCACCCGTAGCACCCTTACGGTGCTTGGCGATGATGATCTGCGCCATGCCATGCAGGTCGTTTCCCTTTTCATCCTGATAGATGTGATAGTATTCCGGACGGTGAACGAAGAGTACCATATCGGCATCCTGCTCGATGGCTCCGGATTCACGGAGGTCGCTCAACTGAGGTCGCTTTCCTTCGAGACCTTCACGGTTCTCCACGTTACGTGAGAGCTGTGAGAGAGCCAGGACCGGGATATTCAGCTCCTTGGCAAGTCCCTTGAGCGAACGTGAGATGGTAGAAACCTCTTCCTGACGGCTACCGAACTTCATACCGTTGGCATTCATCAGCTGCAGGTAGTCAATCATGATCATTTTCACTCCCTTCTCTCTTACCAGTCTTCTAGCCTTGGTACGCAGTTCGAAAACCGAAAGACCCGGCGTATCATCAACATAAATAGGTGCCCCCGTCAGGTCACGGATTTTCTTATCCAGTCTCTCCCACTCGCTTGGATCGAGCTGACCGTTCAGTATCTTCTTACCGGAAATCTCACATACATTGGAGATAAGGCGGTTCACCAACTGAACGTTGTTCATTTCAAGGGAGAAGAATCCGATAGGAATATGATAATCCACCGCCGCATTCTTGGCAATGCTGAGTGCGAAGGAAGTCTTACCCATGGCAGGACGTCCGGCGATGATGACGAGGTCGGAATCCTGCCATCCGGAAGTCATCTCGTCCATACCGTGATAACCGGTAGGAATACCAGTCAAACCTCCCTTGTTCTGCGCAGCCCGCTGCAGGATATCCACGGCATCCTTGATGACCGGATCAATCTGTGTATAATCCTGCTTCATGTTGTTCTGCGAAATCTGGAAGAGTTCACCTTCCGCCTGCTGCATCAGTTCATCCACGTCCACGCTCATGTCGAACGCCTTGGTCTCGATGCCACCGGCAAAATGAATGAGCTGTCTCTGCAGATATCTCTGCGCCAGGATTCTGGCATGCGACTCGATATGGGCAGCCGAAGCCACCTGGGAAGAAATCTCCATCAGATAGGCAGGTCCGCCTATTCTGTCCAGTTCGCCCATCTTCGCCAGCTCATCAGTAAGTGTCATGACATCCACCGGGCGCTCCTCCATATTCATGGTCTGGATAGCCTGGTAAATCTTCTGGTGGCGAGGCTCATAGAAGGAATCGGGTTTCAACACCTCGGAAACCATGGAGAAGGCGTCCGAATCCACCATGAGGGCACCCAGCACCACTTTCTCCACATCTATCGCCTGCGGCTGAAGATGCGCATAATTATTATCTATCGGAGCTTGCTGCCCCTTTTTATTGTTACCTATATTATTATTCGCCATTATCGTTCATTTCATCATGTCTAAATTGATCCATCATTTTTTTCATACCTAGACGAATTTTTTGAGCCATCAATTCTTCCAAATAGATATGCATACTTTCATTTATTCCATGCGCAGACAACCATTTTCCCTGCTTTTCGTCAAATAACGGACCCTCCTGATGAGCCATGCTTCTAGCTTCATAGGCTCTCTGCCAAGACTTCATAGCCTTTTCCCGATCGTCACGAGCCCACCAAAGCATGCCGTCCACTCTATACAGTTCAAAGTCAACCATGAAGTCCATATTTAAGCAAGCAGACATGGCAGAGAAGAAAGTTGCCAATCCTCCCTTTGGATCGTCTGGGAAACTGTCCAACTTAAAGTTATCCCTTCTCAGATTCATCAATTTTTCCTTTCCTGACTTCAATATTTTCTCTATCTTTTTCAGGTTCTCCTGATCGTCACCGTCCATATAGAGAAGTGCTTCAGCCAGATTAGCAGCCGCAGTCAGGTTGTCCGGCTCCAGATATGTTATCTCGTAAAACAGCTTGACGGCATCTTCATATCGTTCCATCAAGACATAGATCTTAGCCAGACGTTTCTTACACCATAAGAGCGCCTTCTCGTCATCTTTCTTGATTTCCATCAGATGAGTCAGGCAGTCCACAGCTTTCTGATAGGCGCTCACGTTCTCGTAGCAGGCAACCTTCTCGTAAAAGTCCACAGCCATTTCTACCAGCTGAAACTGTCCGGGCTCATTCTTCATCAGATAATCAATATGAGGATAAGCCAGAACAACATTCTCCTTAGCTTTGGATTTCACAGCAGCCCATGCCAGCAGATAATGACTCTCCACTGTGTCAGGATAATGATTACCCATCAGGTCGAAGATGAAATTCTGATAATTACGCTTGAAGCAATATCTCGCCATCTTGTAGCGCAGCTCGTCGAATGCAGCATCCTCAAAGATAGGCAGCGCAAGAGTAGTATACAGTTCGTCATCAGCATCCCTCTTGATGCTATTGTCATACGCCTTGCGCATCGGAGCGAGGTTGAAGAAACGGGAAAGATCCTGGATGTAATAGATCACCGCAGTATGTAATTTTTTCTTTTCCAAATACTTTTTCTCCTCTTCATTTAACCCTGCGGCTTCATCTTCATCCATCGAGTTCAGATACTCTTCTGCCACCTCATCAGGAGCCATGTTCTCCAGCGCCTCGTTAAAGGATTTTTTCTCCTTTTCGAGCATCAGAAGCAGACTATAGCGGTCGCTGTCGCAGGCGGTACCATTCTCAAGCAGCAGATGCAGGTTGCGTTCCTTGTCACCCGCCATCTCCTGAACGGAGAGATAAAGTGGAGACTCGAAATAGAACGGCATGAACCAGTTGTACATGGAATGGAAGAAGCCCAGTTTCTTGGTTTCTCTAAACTGCGTGAAATAGATGTCAGCACCATCCTCCAGCATTTCCACCGTCTCGTCGACATCACGACCGTCTTCCGGCTCATCCTCATCATCATCATTCTGGATAAAAGAGAAGCTTGACTTTCCCTCCCAGTCAATATCTTCATGACTTAACTTGTCCGCCATATTATGGAACATGTTCTTCATCATCGCTTCGCTATCCTCCTTCATATCCTGTGAACGTAGCAGGATTTTGGAAATCAGGAGCAGCAGCTTCTTGCCTTCCTCATCCTCCTTCAGCGACTCGATATCCTTGGCGCACTCGTCTACCATAAAGCCTGGAACCTGACTGGAACACAAGGCCCAGCCCACCCATGCACGTACACGTACCTGCATGTCTTCGCTCTCCTTAGCCAGCTTGAAAAGGAACTTGAACTTCTTACGGTCAAAGAAGTAGAGGCAGGAAAGGGTTATGGCACTCACCATGAGCTGGGCTGTGACGGAATCGACGGCTGTGGAATTCAGCAGTTCCTGATACGCCTTCGCCTCATCTTCATCCCACATAGGTGAGCTTGTGATATAAGAGAAGATGACATTGCGCAACTCGTTGAGACGTTTCTGTGCCTCAATCATCTGATCTATCTTCTTCTTTTTCGAACCTCCCTCGTCAAGAGAGAGCATAGCCACATCTGCCAAGGCAGAAACCAGCTTCTCCTTCAGGTCGCAGAGAATTCCCAGCTTCTTACCTCTATTATAAAGGGCTAAAAGAGTAGCATCATAACTCAGCGAGAGCGCATATTGGAATTGTTGAACAGTCGTATACAGATCCTCGTAGATATTGTACACATCACTGAAGTCTATCGGATGAGATGCCGAGAAGGCATGCTTCCCCACTACATCCAGCTCATGCAATGACTCTCCCAGAACCTGAGCCACCTTCTTTTTCTCCTTCTCTGGCTGGGCTTCGAGTTCCGTATACATTTTCTCTACCAGAAAACGGAAAGACTTGAGGTCCTCAAAACCAGGTATCTTTCTCAACTTTCTAATGTCATTTTCTTCCATTTTTCTTGATTTTATAGATTAATGTTTAGCCACACGAGCTGCAGCCTCAAGGTCACGACGGCGAGGTTCCAATGCATGGTTGTATTTTATTTTAGGCAAGTTTCCAATTGTTTTCTCATCTACGTGACAGTACTTACTGATCAGCTTGGAATAATGCTTCACTCCCTTGGAGTTGATGCTGTCCACAGCTATATTGTAAGCCTGGATGAATTTCTGCAGCTGTTGCTTGCGTCCCGGCTGCTTCAGCGCCTTCTCGCGGAAGGCAAAAGCACCCAGGTTCAGGTTCTTGTCGCGGCTATCCATCAATACCACATGCTTGTCCATACGGGCTCTGGTTGCCTGAGGCTCCGGCAGGAGCATGGCATCCATCTCGTTGTTGAGAAGCATCTTGAGACGAAGATTCACATCGTTTATCTGCACACGATACACGTCATATTTCGGCTTGCCGCTGTCTACTGCCAGGTCGGCAAGATAGTCGGTAGCCGAATAGCGTGTCATGGCTATCATCTTATCGCTCAGCTGCTTCAGGTCGGCAATACGGGCTTTTTTGTTCGTAATCAGCTGCCAGTAGGTATCTGTGGCGATAGGATAAGTGAGCGGAGTGCCCTTCCTTACCATTCGGGCTCCTCGGATCAGGTCGGTGATGGAACCCTCTACCCTGCCCTTCATCAGGGCTGTATCACAGTCCATCTGTGCCGTATAATAGCGCAGATGAACATCCACTCCCTGCTTGAGGAAGAGGCTGTCTTCATAAGCTACATATACGGGAAGGCAGTCCAGGGTGGGCATCACGCCCACCTTGAGCGCAGCCCGGTCGATACTGTCCAGACGGGCACGTTCCAGCTTGCTCAGCCGCTGGCGTTCCTGCTGGGAATCGCTGCAACTGCACAGTCCAAAAATAAAGCCACTCACCAACGTGATCCATAATAATCTCTTCATAATCTTCTGTTTTTTACTCCACATAAAGTACCAGTCCCTTCAGATACTCACCCTCCGGGTGATAGATATTGATAGGATGGTCGGCAGGCTGATGCAGCTGGTGCAGGATGCGCACCTTTCTGCCAGCCTGGGCTGCTGCCGTGAAGACGGCATTGCGGAAATTGTCCTTCGTCACCACCTGCGAGCAGCTGAATGTAAACAGGATGCCGCCCTTCTTGATGCGCTGCAGTCCCTTCACGTTCAGACGGGTATATCCCTTCAGGGCATTATGCAGGGCTGCACGGTGCTTGGCAAAGGCTGGTGGGTCCAGGATGATGAGGTCATACTGCTGGTCGTGGTCATCGAGATACTTGAATGCATCCTCGCAGATAGCCTGATGACGCGCATCGCCAGGGAAGTTCAGGGCGATGTTCTCATTGGTCAGTTCGATGGCCTTGGCACTGCTGTCTACGGAATGGACTGCCTTGGCATCACCACGCATGGCATAGACTGAGAATCCGCCGGTATAGCAGAACATGTTGAGCACGCTCTTGCCCTTGGCATAATGCTCCAGCAGCGAACGGTTCTCGCGCTGGTCTACGAAGAAACCGGTCTTCTGACCGCGCAGCCAGTCGATATGGAATTTCAGTCCGTTCTCTACCGCCACGTCGTCGGCATCACCTCCCAGGATGAATCCGTTCTCCTGTCTGAGGTCTGCTTTGTATGGCAGGGTTGTCTCGCTCTTGTAGTAGATGTTCTGCAGTTCGTCTCCCATCACCTTCTTCAGCGCCTTGGCTATTTCCATACGGCATACGTGCATGCCCACGCTGTGAGCCTGCATCACGGCAGTAGGTCCGTAGCAGTCGATGACGAGTCCTGGCAGGTTATCTCCTTCTCCATGCACCAGACGGTAAGTATTGTTCTCAGGATTCTCGGCGATACCCACAGCCACGCGCATCTTATACGCCGACTCCAGGCGTGAGCACCAGAATTCCTCATTGATTTCTACATCCTTGAAGGAAAGAACGCGCACGGCGATAGAACCGATCTGATAATGACCTACGGCGATGAAATCACCCCCACGTGTAATCACTCTAACGATTTCTCCTTCCTCGATGCCTTCATCCATCGCCTGGATGGCACCGGAGAAAATCCATGGATGAAATCTCTTGAGCGATTCCTCTTTACCTTTCTTCAAATATATGCTCTTATACATATTTATATATACCTTATTGATTAGCTACTATAAAATTATTTATTTCCGAATCCTACAGTTCGTCGAGCTCATAATCTCCCACCTGCTTCAGTCGGAGCAGTTCTTCATAGAGATTGATGCAGCACCAGGCATCCGTGGCAGCATACGCCATCTGCGAGTCCTTCAACTCGCTAGCCTCCCAGTTGCTCAACCGCTGTGCCTTGCTGATTTTCTGATGGAAGAGGTTGGCATAAAGCTTCTGCAGACTCATGTCCTGCAGTCCGAACTTCTTCGCCTCGTCCTGCAGTTCTATGAAATATCCCGGCTTGAACTCAGCCCTCTTATGCAGCTGCAGCAGGTCGTCATGCCATGACAATCCCACCTTGGGCACCGTCTTGTCTTCCAGAAACCGGATGATGGCAGGCGTAATGCCCGTCAGATGCAGACGGAAGAGATAGCAGGTATCACGGGTGCTCACCTGGAGCAGCGAAACCTGGAATCCCCTGCCCTTGCTGAACGAAGGACGGGTCTCCGTATCTACACCTAGAATGGGCTGGCTCAGGAGGAAGTTTACGGCTTCTTCCGTGTCTTCAGCCTTGTCAATCAGTACGATTTTACCTGGGAAGAGAATCCTCGGCAAACTGTTTATTGATTTCTTATCGAATTTAGTGAAAATAATCCTCATTACTCATTTTATTCTTTACAATTTGCAAAATTAAAAAAAAAACCTGAGAAAAGAGCGGTTTTTTCATTTATTTTCGCTAATTTTGCAGATAAAATATTCAAAGACAAAAAAAATGGCTAAAAAAAGAACAGAACGCAAAGCCAAATCTTTTGGCGAAGCTATAGGTTTGCAATATATTTTTAACAATACTATCACCGACTTTTTCCTAGGGCTGGCGCTGATTGGTATTGCTATTGTCACCATCATCGCTATGGTTTCATTCCTCAACACGGGATATGCCGACCAGAGCATACTGGAGAATCTGAAAGCAGGCGAATGGACCAACAACGAGCAGCAGTTCCAGAACTACTGCGGCTCCCTGGGTGCCATCATCTCCTACTGGCTCATAGCCGTGAACTTCGGTTTCCCGGCATTCCTCCTGCCTTGCTACATCATCATGGCTGGCTTGCAGCTCATGAATGCATACAAGGTGAACCTCTGGAAATGGTTCTTCTGCCTGATGATTGTCATGATATGGTCGTCTGTCACTTTCGCCAAGTTCCTCACTCCTATCATGGGTGGACTCATCTTCAATCCCGGCGGAAAGCATGGACTCTTCGTGGTACAGAACCTGGAAAACGTAGTGGGGCCTCCGGGACTTACCGCCATCCTCCTCTTCGTGGCTATCGCCTTCCTCACCTATCTCACGTCTGAGACCATCACTATCATCAGAAAGGCGCTCAACCCTATCGGATATATATCTAATAAGGTGAAGTTCGAGATTACCAACCACGACAACAAGGCTGAAACCAATGCCATCGACGAGGCCTATGCGCATGCTGCCAAAGGGCAGACCGATGAAAAGGAAGAGGAACAGGAAGAATACAAGGACGATGAGCAACCTACCGTCATCGACCTGGACGTAGCCCCTGACAAGACCTTCTCAGAGCCTGCAAGCCAGGAGAACGGGCAGGCTCAGACCGATGAAACGGCTGATGCTGCCGACAGTCAGGAGAATGCTGCTGAAGAGCAGACCGATGCAGAGACTGCCGGAAAACCACTTTCTTTCCTGGAACAGCAGCGTCAGCTGCGTGCGGCAAGAGCCAAGCAGGAAGATGAGGAGACGAAGGCTGCTGCTGCCAGCGAGGCGCTCAACATGGATATCTCCGTGGCTGCCTCTGACGAAAAGGCATCGGGAAATACAGTCAGCAGTGCCGAGGTGCTCAATACGCCTATCAATCCGAAGGAACCGTTTACAAGATACAAATACCCTACCCTCAATCTCCTGAAGAAATATGAGGACGACGGCGTTTCCATCGACGAGGAGGAGCAGCGCGCCAACAAGAACAGAATCATCGAGGTGCTCGGCAACTTCGGCGTACAGATCAAGACCATCCGTGCCACCGTGGGTCCTACCATCACCCTCTATGAGATTCAGCCTGCCGAGGGCGTCCGCATCTCCAAGATCAAGAACCTGGAAGATGATATCGCCCTGAGTCTTGCGGCGCTCGGCATCCGTATCATTGCTCCTATCCCTGGCAAGGGTACCATCGGTATCGAGGTGCCTAACGCCAATCCTAAGATTGTGAGCATGGAGAGCACACTGAACTCCAAGAAGTTCCAGGAAACCAAGATGGAGCTGCCTATCGCGCTGGGTAAGACGATTACAAACGAAGTGTTCATGGTAGACCTTGCCAAGATTCCTCACCTGCTCGTTGCCGGTGCTACGGGTCAGGGTAAGTCTGTGGGTCTGAATGCCATCATCACCTCTTTATTATATAAGAAGCATCCTAACGAGCTGAAGCTGGTGCTCATCGACCCTAAGAAGGTGGAGTTCAGCGTTTACTCGCGCATCACCAACAAGTTCATGGCGGCACTGGCTGACGAGGACGAGCCGATCATCACCGATGTAACCAAGGTGGTACGCACCCTCAACAGTCTCTGTGTCCTGATGGACAGCCGCTACGACCTGCTGAAGAAGGCGGGAGCCCGAAACATCAAGGAATACAACCAGAAGTATATCAACCATAAGCTGCGACTGACCGATGGACATGAGTACATGCCATACATCGTAGTCATCATAGATGAGTTTGGTGACCTGATCATGACCGCCGGCAAGGAAGTGGAGCTTCCTATCGCCCGCATCGCCCAGCTGGCACGTGCCGTGGGCATCCACATGATCATCGCCACCCAGCGCCCTACCACCAGCATCATCACCGGTAACATCAAGGCAAACTTCCCTGGCCGCGTAGCCTTCAAGGTGACGTCTGCCATCGACTCGAAGACCATCCTCGACCGCACCGGAGCCAACCAGCTGATAGGTCGTGGTGATATGCTTTATCTCAACGGTCAGGAGCCGGTACGTGTGCAGTGTGCCTTTGTTGATACGCCTGAGATTGAGCGCATCAACGAGTTTATCCAGGAGCAGCCTGGTCCTATTGAGCCGATGGAACTGCCAGAGCCAGCCAACAACGAGGGTGGTCCTTCCGGCAGCGGCACAGTGGATGCCAAGAATCTGGATCCGTTCTTCGAGGAGGCAGCCCATGCCATCGTCCTCTCCCAGCAGGGTTCTACCAGCATGATCCAGCGCCGATTCAGCATCGGCTACAACCGTGCCGGACGCCTGATGGACCAGATGGAGGAAGCCGGCATCGTAGGTGCAGCCCAGGGCAGCAAGCCGCGTGAAGTGCTGATACAGGATGAGAATCAGCTCAACAACCTCCTGCTCCAGCTCAGAAACTCATAAAATCATTAAACCTTGAAGCCGTAGAAGCGTCTAATCATCTGAAGGTCGCTTTTACGGCTTCATATACAATTAACATACATCATAAACAGTAAGGATATGAAAAAATTTCTAGCTATCGCTTTCGCAGCGATGATGAGCCTGGGCACTATGGCACAGACCGCCCAGCAGGTACTCGACAAGACAGCTGCCATCGTGGGCAACAAGAAGGGCGCCAGCGCCAGCTTCAAGTTGTCAAGCCCTAAATATGGTTCCACCAGCGGTTCTATTGCCATCAAGGGCAATAAGTTCAACGCCCGCACGCCGCAGGCTATCGTATGGTATAACGGAAAAACACAGTGGTCGTACATGAAGAAGACCAATGAGGTGAACGTCACCAACCCTACCCAGGCACAGCAGATGTCGATGAATCCATATACCTTCATCAATATCTACAAGACGGGCTACAAGAGCACCCTCAAGACCGTGGGCAGCAACTACCAGGTTCACCTCGTAGCCAACAACCAGAAGCGCACCGTGGCAGAGATGTACATCACCATCAACAAGAAGACCCACGTGCCTTCGCAGGTGAAAATGCGCCAGGGCTCTACCTGGAGCACCATCGATATCTATGGCTTCAAGGCGAAGAACATCGCCAACAGTGCCTTCACCTTCAACAGCAAGGAATTCCCTAAAGCAGAGGTCATCGACTTAAGATAACTGAACTTTCGCATGTGGTTCAAGAACGGGCTGAAAGCCCAAAAGCTCCTAGCCCAGGGCAGCGCCCTGGGTTTAAAATTAAATCAGAAACGACGCCCTGTAAGGGCAAAAGCTTTAAAATAAATAATTAAACTCCAAACTAACATGAAAGATCTTTCGACAATCCTCAAGCAGTTCGACATCAAGGGAACTGTAAGCGAGATTAAACCCCTCGGTAACGGACTCATCAATGACACCTACAAGGTGACAACCCAGGAAGAAGATGCACCCGACTACGTTCTGCAGCGCATCAACGACACCATCTTCACCGATGTTGACCTCCTGCAGCGCAACATCGAGGAAGTGACCACCCACATCCGCCAGCAGCTCGAAGCAAAGGGCGCTGACGATATCGACCGCAAGGTACTCACCTTCGTCAAGGCACACGACGGCAAGACCTATGTCAAGGACCAGGACCAGCAGTACTGGCGCGTCTCCGTCTTCATCCCTCGTGCCATCACCCAGGAAGCCGTCAACCCGGAAAGTTCCTACTACGCCGGCAAGACCTTCGGCGAGTTCGAGGCACAGCTCACCGACATCACCGACCGCCTCGGCGAAACCATCCCTGATTTCCACAACATGGAACTGCGCCGCGACCAGCTGCGCCAGGCAGTGAAGGAAGACCGTGCCGGACGCGCAGCGGGCGTGAAGGAATTCATCGCAGAGATAGAGAGCTATATGGACGAGATGTGTCTCTGCCAGCGCCTCTTCCGTGAAGGTAAGCTGCAGAAGCACGTCTGCCACTGCGATACCAAGGTGAACAACATGATGTTTGATGAGGAGGGCCGCGTATTGTGCGTCATCGACCTCGATACCGTGATGCCATCCCTCTTCGTGAGCGATTACGGTGATTTCCTCCGTACGGCAGCCAATACCATCGCCGAGGATTCTCCTGAGTTCGGGAAGATTGATTTCCGCATGGACATCTTCGAATCCTTCACCCGTGGCTACGTGGAGTCGGCATCAGCCTTCCTCTCCCCTCTTGAGATTTCCCTCCTGCCTCATGCAGCCGAGCTCTTCCCATACATGCAGGCAGTGCGCTTCCTCTGGGATTACCTCAACGGTGACCACTACTGGAAGTGCAAATATCCTGAGCACAACCTGGTTAGAGCCCAGAACCAGTGGCACCTCTTCCTCAAGGCAAAGGAACATGAGGCTGAAATGAAGGCTTTCATCGAAAAACTCCAGGAAAAACAGTAAAATCGACCCCGAAATAGTGAAAATTCAATTAATTCTGTAAAAAGTCCTAAAATTATTTGGATTTTTTACAGAATTATTTTGTTATTAAAAATAAATATGTTACCTTTGCACTCAGAAAAATCAACAACAGTAATAAATAAAAAGCATGAAGAAGAAAGAAGCTTACACTAGATTGGTGGAGAGTGGCGTTCGTCCTTCGGTACAGAGACTAGCCATCATGGATTACCTGATCAAGCATCCTACCCACCCTACAATCGACGATGTGTACCAGGCTCTTTGCGAGGAGGTTCCAACGTTGAGTCGTACCACAGTTTATAATACACTAAGAATGTTAAGCGAGAAGCATGCAGCTCAAATGATTACTATCGACGACCATCGTGTATGCTATGATGGCAATACCGATAGTCATGTCCATTTCTACTGCAAGCATTGCGGTAAGATCATCGACCTCTTCGACGAGGAGGCACCATCACTGAAAAGCGACAAGGTGATCAATGGCAACATTGTACAGGAAGAGCAGCTCTACTACAAGGGCATCTGCGCTGAATGTGCCAAGAAGTTGAATTAACTCATTATCATATACAATAACATTTAAAACATTAACATTATGAAGAAGAAGTTTATTTGCACCGTTTGCGGTTATATTTACGAAGGAACAGAGGCACCAGAGAAGTGCCCTATCTGCAAGGCTCCAGCCAGCAAGTTCAAGGAGATGGAGGATGCAGTGGATGACGATTTGACATTCGCTACAGTTCACGTTCTCGGTCAGGCATATAAGGATGGCGTCAATGAGGAGGTCATCAAGGGTTTGAAGGATCACTTCGCAGGTGAGTGCGGCGAGGTGGGTATGTATCTTGCCATGGCTCGTCAGGCTGACCGTGAGGGTTATCCTGAGATTGCAGAGGCTTACAAGCGTTATGCTTTCGAGGAGGCTGACCACGCATCTCGTTTTGCTGAGTTGCTGGGTGAGGTTCTGGGTGATACCAAGAGCAATCTCGAGGCTCGTATCGCTGCTGAGAAGGGTGCATGCGAGGATAAGTTCCGCATTGCCAAGCTCGCTAAGGAGCAGGGTTCTGATGCCATCCACGATACGGTTCACGAAATGGCTAAGGACGAGGCTCGCCACTGCGCTGGCTTCGCTGGTCTCTACAAGAGATATTTCAAGTAAAAGCACCTCCCGTTTTTCACGGGAAATATTGCCCAGGGCAGATTCTTTCTGCTCTGGGCTTTTTCATCACCCCACAGATTATTTTTTTCTCACGGATTATTTTTTTCGCCCCACAGTTTTTTTAAGTCCCACAGATTTCACAGATTTACACAGATTTTATTATCCCATTACTGAGTCTACTTTAAAAAGTCATTTTTGATAATTTCTTCAAATGTAATCATCTGATAATCAAATGGCGTT
>ULYE01029322.1_pt1 | contig 14357 bp, 10 predicted proteins | sample 1961921 | NCBI WGS metagenome assembly ULYE01 (sample SAMEA4835856, study PRJEB28245) | human gut metagenome | biome: gut microbiome; material: fecal sample | place: Denmark | collected 2008 | reverse complement strand
GGCCTGCACCCGGACGTCGTGATGCTGGACCCGCCCCGCAAAGGCTGCGACGAGGCCACCCTTTCTGCCGTGGTACGCATGGCCCCCCGCCGGGTGGTCTACGTCAGCTGCAACCCCGCCACCGCCGCCCGGGACGCCGCATGGTTGGAACAAAATGGGTATCACGCAGAGAAAGTGCAGCCTGTGGATCTGTTTCCAAGGACGAAGCATTGTGAAGCGGTTCTCCTTTTGACCAAACTCCATGTCGAGCGGCACATCGAAGTGGACGTCAGCATGGATGAACTGGATGTGACTGCTGCGGAAAGCAAGGCGACTTACGATCAGATTCGGGATTATGTGTGGGAACACCATCAGTTGAAGGTATCCAATCTCTATATCGCACAGGTGAAGCAGAAGTACGGTGTCATCGAGCGAGAGAATTACCATAAAGCGAAGTCCGAAAATACAAAGCAGCCTAAGTGTCCGAAGGAGAAAGAAGATGCAATTGTGGAAGCATTGAAGTGTTTTAAGATGATATAAGCAGGAATCCCACGATTTACAAACACTTGACCGCTTTGCAAATCGTGGGATTTTTATTACACAAAATAATTTCGTTGAAAGCATTGACAACATACAACAAACCAAGTACTATTTAAGATAGAATTTATCGTTTGGAGGCGATATTATGGATTTTATACGCAAACAAAAAGAAAAACTTCCGGTGTTAGCCATCTGTTATGACTTTGATAAAACCTTGTCGCCCGACGATATGCAAGCTCAGGGATACATTCAGTCTGTCGGCTATGATGTCAAAACATTTTGGGACAAATCCAATAAGATGGCCCAAGATAATGACATGGATACAAATCTGGCCTATATGTATACTATGATGACAGAGGCGGAAGGGAATTTACCTTTCACAAAAAAGACTCTCGCTGCATATGGCGCAAAAGTAAAATTCTTTAACGGTGTAGAAACGTGGTTTGAACGCATCCGAGCTTATGGAAAAGTACATGGTGTCATTGTAGAGCACTATATCATTTCCTCTGGACTAAAGGAAATGATAGAAGGAACCCCCATGGCAAAAAATGGCGCGTTCGAAAAAATATACGCAAGCTCGTTTTATTACAACGAACGTGGTGTTGCCAAATGGCCTGCACAAGTCATCAATTACACAAGCAAAACTCAGTTCCTGTTCCGCATTGAAAAAGGAACATTGGACATCAACGATCCAGCAGTAAATGATTATTTTCCACCAGAGCAAATGCGCGTTCCCTTCCGCAATATTGTTTATATTGGGGACAGCGATACAGACATTCCCTGCATGAAACTTGTGAATTCGTCTGGAGGACATTCTATTGGAGTTTATAATCCCTCTACGATGGACAAGCAGAAAGTCTTTAAGATGATTCAAGATAATCGCATCAAGCACTTTGCTCCGGCTGACTACTCGGAGGGTAGTGAACTTGATCAGCTGGTGAAAGCGATTATTGATAAAACTGCTACCTATGAGAAGCTAGAATCCAACTATTTTGACAATCTTGCAGAAGCCCGGGGAAAATAAGAAGTAAAAATCAAACTGTTTATAAGAACAGCCGCACAGCGACCACCTCTCATGGTCTCGCTGTGCGGCTGTTCTTGTTTCGTTTTCACCACAAATATTCTTCGTAGTTGTGTATTTCGTCCTGTTCGGCGTGGGTCAACTTCTGCTGTTCCTTGCGGTGTTCATCGGAGGGGTCGTAAGATGATTTGATAAAGATGTCCGTTTGACTTGCAGGCGGACATTTTTCTTTTTATCGGCATATAGTCTTTCCACCAAAAGCGTGGTACAATAGCTTAAAGAGTAAGTTTTAAAAATCGAATTCTGCCTGTCCGGCTTATCGGACAGCGTTTGCGATAAAATCGAAACGTAAAATCATCGAAAAGTGAGGAGCAACCCATGCCGAATGATAAAATTGCCGCCGTAGGTGCCAACATTGCCGAAAAAGCCGCCATGATCTGGAACGTAGCCGATATGCTGCGTGGGCCGTTCAAGCCCCACGAGTACGGTCTGGTCATTCTGCCCATGACCGTGGTGAAGCGGTTCCACGACTGCCTGCTGCCCACCCATCAGGCAGTGCTGGACACCTACGAGAAGGTGAAAAAGCTGCAGGTCATCGACGGCTTTTTGCAGAAGGCCTCCGGCTACCAGTTCTATAACACCAGCCGCTTCACCTTCGAGACCCTGCTGGCAGACCCGGACAACATTGAGTCCAATTTCCGGGATTACCTGTCCGGTTTCTCTGCCAATGCACAGGACGTGCTGGCAAAGTTTGACTTTGACAACATCATCAAGCGGATGGTGGAGAGCAACACCCTCTACCTCGTTATCAAGGAGTTCGGCTCTGAGAAGGGATATCTTGGCCCGGACAAGATCAGCGCGGTGGACTGCGGCTACATCTTCGAGGACCTGGTGCGGCGGTTCTCCGAGAGCTTTGGGGAGGAAGCCGGAGCCCACTTCACCAGCCGGGATATCATCTATCTGATGACCGACCTGCTGCTGTCCGAAGCCGACCTCGATACCAGCAGCATGACCGTTTACGATATGGCCATGGGAACCAGCCAGATGCTGAGCTGCATGGAGGAGCGCATCCACGAGCTGAACAGCGACATTGAGGTGACCTGCTTCGGGCAGGAGTTCAACCCCTCCACCTTTGCCATCGCCAAGGCGGACATGATGATCCGCGGCGGCGACCCCAACAATATGCGGTTCGGTGACACTCTGTCGGAGGATCAGTTCCCCGGGTTCACCTTCCAGTACATCATCTCCAACCCGCCCTTCGGCATTGACTGGAAGCGGGAGCAGAAAGCGGTGGAAGCCGAGGCCGCCCGGGGCGAGATGGGGCGTTTTGCCCCCGGTTTGCCCAAGATCAGCGATGGTCAGCAGCTTTTTGTGCTGAACGGCCTTGCCAAGCTGGCAAACAAGGGCAAGATGGCCATTATCCAGAATGGCTCTCCCCTGTTCAGCGGCGACGCTGGCAGCGGGCCCAGCAACATCCGGCAGTATATTCTGGAAAACGACTGGCTGGACTGCATCATCCAGCTTTCCACCGATATGTTCATGAATACCGGCATCTCCACCTACATCTGGGTGCTCAGCAAGGATAAGCCCGCCCACCGCGCGGGCAAGGTACAGCTTATTGACGCCAGCCACTGCTTTGAGCCACGCCGCAAGAGCATCGGCACCAAGCGCAACGACATCACCGATGCCTGTCGGGAACTGATCGTCACCGCCTACGGTGAGTTTGCCAACGGCAAGGTGTACGGCGACAAAAACGGCATCTACTGCGAGAGCAAGGTGTTCGAGAGCGTGGAGTTCGGCTACAACAAGATCGTGGTGGAGCGCCCCCAGCGGGACGAAGCGGGCAACGTTATCCTGAAGCGCGGCAAGCCTGTGCCGGACACCAGCCTGCGGGACACCGAAAACGTGCCGCTGGTGCAGGATATTGACGCCTACTTTGCCCGCGAAGTTCTGCCCTACGCGCCCGATGCATGGATCGACCACAGCAAGACCAAGGTGGGCTACGAGATCCCCATGACCCGCTATTTCTACGAGTATCAGGCACCGGAAGCCGTGGAGGATATCGTGGCGCGCATCACCGCACTGGAACAGGACATCTCCGCCGGGCTGGCAGAGCTGTTCCATAAGGAGGGATAATTCATGGATAAAAATGAACGAAAAAGCATGATTAAAGTTCGTGGTGGATTTAGTGAGCGAATTGGAAAGCCCACCTGTGCAGTCACAATTCAATTAGACGAATTCGATGACCGAACTAGAACTTTCATCAGTAATCTTTTATTCGATTTTTTGCAGATTACCTTTCAGAATGCCGAACAATTCAGGAAACAGCCCTACGGAAATATACTGACTCCTTTATCAAGTGACTTTTGTAAAGATTTGGGACAGGATGTATTTTCTTTTTGCAATCACCTTAAAGAAGGCTATGTTTATAAATGGGATGATTTCTACACTACCAACATTGAAAATGTACTTAATAATGCCAGTTATAATGAAGTTCTTGATTTGCTAGAGTATATCTGCAACTGGTTATCAGCCAAAACGTACTCTTGCTCTGAGCAGTTCCAAAAAAGTTTCAATTCTTTATTTCAACAAGAGTATGTTGGTTATCGTTTTGTCGCTGGCAAAATTGTTCCTATAACTGATAAAATCGAAATGCAGGAAATTGAAGAAGCCTGTCAGACACCTTTTGAGGGTGCACGAATCCAGCTTCAAAAAGCACTTGGTTTTCTTTCTGATCGTGAGCATCCCGATTACAAAAATTGTGTCAAGGAAAGTATTAGTGCTGTAGAATCTGTATGCGAAACAATCGTGGGTTCTGACAATGGCGCCACCCTAGGAAAAGCGGTAAAGCACTTAGAAGAACATGGCCTTAAAATTCATTCCAGTCTTAGAGAAGGTATCAGCAAACTGTATGGATACGCTTGTGATCAGGGCGGTGTTCGCCATGGCGAAGGTGAAGTCGAAAGCACTGTTACTTTTGAAGAAGCCAAACTCATGATGGTCACCTGTAGTGCAATTGTCAACTATCTAGTTTCTGAATACGGAAAGCATGGTGCTGAAAATGCGTAAAATGAAAGACAGCGGCATTGAATGGATTGGGGAGGTTCCAGAGAGGTGGGAAACACAAAAATTAAAGTACTACGCTACCGTAACTTCCGGTGAAATTCTCTCTAAAGACGAGTATGTTTTTTCCGGCGACATTCCTGTTATCGGCTCAAATGGAAAAATCGGAACAACCTATAAGTCAAACAATCATTCCGAAGTAATTACTACCGGAAGGGTTGGCACTATCGGTACGGCACAAATTGTACAAGATGCTTGGATTACAGATAATGCTTTGATTATTAAATCACACAGCATCAGCCGCCCTTTTCTTACCTATGTTATTCCAAACTTCGACTTCAAATTTATGTTGTCTGGAACAGCACAGCCTTTAATCACTGCTACAAAACTGAAAAATCAGTATATCCCGGTTCCATCCAGTGACGTTCAAGATAAACTTGTACAGTATCTTAATACTCAGATTTTCAACCTATCTCATCTTATTTCACAGGTATGTTCAAGTATTGAGTTGTACAAAAAGTTCAAACAGGCGGTTATTACGCAGGCTGTTACCAAAGGCGTGCGTGGTGAGCGTGAGATGAAAGATAGCGGGGTTGAGTGGATTGGGGAAATCAATCATAGATTTTCCCTCATTAAACTAAAATACATCTGTTCTATCTTAGACCAATACCGGAAACCTATCTCTGCTGATAAGCGCAGTCAATCTGGTTCCATTCTCTATGATTATTATGGGGCATCCGGCGCAATCGATAAAATCGATGATTACACAATTGACGATCATGTCATGTTGATTGGTGAAGATGGTGCAAATCTACGAATGCGAAATTTGCCGTTAATGTACGAAGTCAATGGTAAAGCATGGATCAACAATCATGCACATATTCTCAAACCAACCGAACGAGTGGATTTTTATTATCTGTTCTATTCTCTTGAAGGGTTGGATATCAACCCTTATATTACCGGTTCTGCACAGCCTAAACTCAGTCAAGAAAAATTACAAAACATTTGGGTTCCACTCCCCGATTTTGAAGAGCAGCAGGAGATTGCAACCTATATCCGTTCTAAGTGCGCCGAGATTGACGGGGTGATTGCAAAGAAGGAGCTGCTGGTAAAAGAGTTGGAAAGCTATAAGAAAAGTTTGATTTATGAGGTTGTAACGGGAAAGAGGGAGGTGTAAAATGTGGTCGGTGATATCTTTTTTGAGTCGCTTCTAAAAAAGCTAAAAGAAGCGGACAAGCGCGATTACCAATCTATCTGTGACAGTTTTTTAGACAGTCAAGTAGATTCCGTTATGCAAGCCAGAATAAGTTGCATCGATACCGTTGAAAAGAACTTTCGAGACGGACTTCAGAAATTTCTAGCACATCAAGACAGTATCTGGTACGATGTTTTTTCGCTTTCGCAAAGTATGTATCAGATTGCTGTTGATTCATCCAAAGAGTTTTCCGACTATTATCGTACCTCTTTAGAACCTTCAAAACGTGCGTCTCTACAACACACCTTTATTGCACTCGAACAAATTCACGGAAGAGCTTGCCAAGAATTTTTGGAAATTTTATATTTAATGCGCCTTGGATTTGCTGATGGTGCATTTGCACGCTGGCGTTCTCTCTTCGAGCTTCAATGCACAGCATTATTTATCTCACAACAAGGCGAAACCATTGCCAAACAATTCATAGACGCTTCTTTCGGTGATGGTCAACATTACGAATGGGCTAACGGTGCAGTCAACAAAGACGGTTCTATCATTAAATCCGGCTCGTTCAAAAAATTATTTAATGGATGTAACTTTCCAGATGAAAGCAGAAATATTTGGTACAGGCAATACCAATACGCCTGCCTGACAACTCACGCTTCTCCGCAAGGAACAATGGGACGAATTGCTCTACGGCAAGGCGTTCCTTGCGTTCCAATTGGACAAACCGATTATGGCATAGATATTCCTGCAAAGCATGCTGCACGCTCTCTCGCTTTAGAATCTTGTGCATTTTTTTCAGTCTGCACCTATGGAAATAACGTAACACATTCTATCGTATTAAACAACTGGGCTGATCTTATAGATGAAGCTACTGATTTCGCCGTAAAAGAAGCGTTTAAAGACCCAAATAAAACCGACCTATTTGATTCTTCACACAATAAAATGAACTAGGAGGTCTAACCATGCCCCTCAACACCACCGAAAAGCAGTTTGAATCGGACATTGCGGCGGCGCTGCTCTCCCCTGCCGGGGGCTACACCCGAAACGGGGATTGCTACGACCCCAAGCTGGGACTGTTTGTGGATACCCTGATCCGCTTTGTGCAAAAGACCCAGCCCAACGAGTGGGCATTTTTTGAAAAGCAGAACCCGGTAAACCCGGTGCGGAAGTTCTGCACGGCCTTTAACAATGCCTGCGATGCGGACGGGCTGCTTTCGGTGCTGCGGTATGGGTTCAAACACCGGGGACGGCGGTTCCGGGTGTGCTATTTTCAGCCGGAGTCCGCGCTGAACCAGAAGGATGCCCAGCGCTACGCCCAAAACGAGATCACCTGCAACCGGCAGTGGTTCTACTCCGACACTACCCACAACTCGGTGGACATGGTGCTTGCGGTAAACGGCATCCCGGTGTTCGCCTTTGAGCTGAAGAACCAGTTCACCGGGCAGACCGTGGAGAACGCCAAGCAGCAGTGGATGCACGACCGGGACCCCCGGGAGGTGTGTTTCCAGTTCAACAAGCGCATTCTGGGCTACTTTTGCGTAGACCTGACCGAGGTGTGGATGGCCACCCGGCTGGCGGGCAAGGACACCCGCTTTCTTCCCTTCAATCAGGGCTCTAACGGTGCCGGGCGGGACGGCGGTGCAGGCAACCCGCCCAACCCCAGCGGCTACCCTACCGCCTACCTCTGGGAAGAAGTGTTCCAGAAGGACAGCATGATGGACATCCTGCAAAAGTTCATGAACCTGCAGGACGGCAAGACCCTCATTTTTCCCCGGTACCATCAGCTGGACGTGGTACGCAAGCTGGTGGCAGATGTGCGGCAGAAAGGTGCCGGGCAGCACTATCTCATCCAGCACAGCGCCGGGTCGGGCAAGTCCAACTCCATTGCTTGGACGGCGTACCGGCTGGCTTCCCTGTTCAACACCGAGAACAAGCCGGTGTTTGCCAGCGTCATCGTGGTGACTGACCGCACCGTGCTGGACGCGCAGCTGCAGGAGACCATCTCCGGCTTCGACCATACGCTGGGTGCGGTGGAGGCCATCGGCGAGGACAAAAACTCCGGCGACCTGCGGGATGCCATCAACAACGGCGCACGCATCATCATCACCACGCTGCAAAAGTTCCCGGTCATCTATACTGAGGTGAACAGGATCGCCGGGAAGAACTATGCCGTTATCATCGACGAAGCACACTCCTCCCAGACCGGCACCTCTGCTTTGAAGCTGAAAGCCGCCCTTGCCGACACCGAGGACGCGCTGCAGGAATATGCCGAGCTGGAAGGCAAAGCGGAGGACGAGATCGACCCGGAGGATGCACTGGTGAAGGAGTTGACCTCCCACGGGCGGCACAAGAACCTGTCCTTCTTTGCCTTTACCGCCACCCCAAAAGCCGCCACGCTGGAACTGTTCGGCACCGAGTACCCGGACGGCAGCCACCACCCTTTCCACATTTACAGTATGCGGCAGGCTATCGAGGAAGGGTTCATTCTGGATGTGCTGCAAAACTACATGACCTATTCCACCTGCTTCAAGATTGCCAAGACCATCCCGGACAACCCCGACCTGCCTGCCAGCCGGGCGGCGAAGCTCATCCGCAAGTACGAGGAACTGCACCCCTACAACATCAGCCAGAAGGCAAAGATCATTGTAGAGACCTTCCGGGAGACCACCAGCCACAAGATCGGCGGGCGGGGCAAGATGATGGTAGTCACCTCCTCCCGATTAGCGGCGGTGCGGTACTTCCACGAGGTCAAGCGCTACATTGCGGAGCAGGGCTATGACGATGTGCAGATCTTAGCGGCGTTTTCCGGTGCCGTACCGGACGGCGGCGTGGAGTACACGGAGCAGTCCCTGAACGTCCGCGCCGACGGCAGCCACATTGCAGAGAGCCAGACCAAAAAGGAGTTCCACAACAACTTCAATGTGCTCATCGTGGCAGAAAAATACCAGACCGGTTTTGACGAACCGCTGCTCCATACCATGATCGTGGACAAAAAGTTAAAGGGCGTCAAGGCGGTGCAGACCCTCTCCCGCCTGAACCGCACCTGCCCCGGTAAAACCGACACCTTTGTGCTGGATTTTGTGAACAAGGCAGAGGACATCCGGGAGGCCTTCCAGCCGTTTTATCAGGAAACCTTTCTGGAGCAGGAGGTCAACACCGACCTCATTTACAAGACCCAGAAGGAGCTGCGGAGCTTTGCGGTCTATTCCGATGCAGACGTGGAAGCCTTTGCCAAGGAGTATTTCCGCAGCACCAAGCAGGATAAAAACGCCGTGGGCCGCATGAGCAGCGTCTTGAAGCCGGTGGCAGACCGCTACAACCAGAAAACGCAGGCCGAGCGGTACCAGTTCCGCCGCCTGCTGCGCAGCCTTGTCAAGTGGTACGGCTACGTTTCGCAGGTGGCACGAATGTTCGATGAAGAGCTGCACAAGGAGAACGTATTCTGTGCCTACCTGCTCAAGCTGCTGCCGCCGGACGAGGTCTCTCCGCTGGATCTGGAGGGCAAATTGCAGCTGGAGTATTATAAGCTGCAAAAGACCTTTGCCGGCACCATCGAGCTGGAACACGCCAAGGGCGTCTACGAGCCGGTCACCCAGAAGGGTGCTCTCGGCCACGACCCCAAGGAGCCGCTGGACGAGATCATTTTGAAGATCAACGAGAAGTTCAAGGGCGAGTTCACCAATGCCGACCGGGTGCTGCTTACCGCCCTGCATGACCGTCTGCTGGCTGACCCGAAGCTGGCAAAGCTGGCGCGCAGCTCCGACCCGCAGATCTTTACCGAGAGCATCTTTCCCAAAGCCTTTGACGCTGCCGCACAGGACAGCTATCTCGAAGCGCAGGACACCTTCTCTTCCCTGTTTGAGGACACCAGCAAGTACAAGGCTATTATGTCAGCTCTGGCAGAGTGGCTGTATGGGGAATTCCGCAAGAAGTAAAACAGTTTTCCCTTTTTATTTGCTTAAAACAGCCTGCATCCACGGGATGCAGTTCGAGGGTTTGGGTGTTCCCAACAAGTATTTTGCAACGCAAAATAAGCAGATGTATATACGACTTTGCATATTGTCCGCACAATTCACACATAAAAAGCCCACTGCGTGCAGATACCGATTCTCCCGGATGGCTACGGGCGACTTCTTCAGGCGCGATATGAGTCCAGCCCTTAGAAGACCACACACATACATGCGTTAGTGATCCCATAATAGTTCTCCTCATACACTTTGTCGAACCCAATTATAATAGATTAATATTACCACTAATAGTTCAACAATAAAATAGAAATTCCAAACAGCCGCATTTTATCCAAATCATTCGGTTGAAATTTGTTTGTTATACCAGTTTTTTCGGTACATCAGCCTGCATCCGGCAGATGCAGTTCACGGTTTTTGGTGTCCCCCAACAAGCATTTTGCAATGAAAAAGTTGCCGTTGTATATCTCATCTCTGAAATCCTGGAGAAAACATTTTGTTTTTTCGTCTGTCTACTTGACAGGGGGCGGTTCACTATCCTTGTGCAACAGCCTCTTGTCTTTCTGTGGGCGGTTATCTATGAAGCCTCTCAACGTGCTTCCCGTATTTGAAAAAAGGACGCCTGTCCTCGGTTTTTCCCGAGGGCAGACGTCCTTTGATTTTTGCAGGCAACGAAATTTTTATCAGGACAGGATCATGCGGTCGTTTGCAAACTCACCGCCGCTGGCGATTTGGAATTTGGCCAGCAGGTCAGAAACATGCAGATTCTTCTTTTCCTCACCGGCCACGTCATAGATGATGTGGCCCTCGTGCATCATGATGAGGCGGTTGCCATACTTGATGGCATCCTTCATGTTATGGGTGATCATCATGGTGGTCAGGTGGTTTTCCTCCACGATCTTGGCTGATAGTGTCAGCACCTTTAATGCCGTCTTGGGGTCCAATGCCGCCGTGTGCTCGTCCAGCAGCAGCAGCTTGGGCTTGTTCATGGTAGCCATCAGCAGGGTCAGTGCTTGACGCTGACCGCCGGAAAGCAGGCCTACACGGGCGGTCAGACGATTTTCAAGGCCCAGATCAAGGGTCTTGAGCAGCTCACGGTACTGCTCACGCTCGGCCTTCGTGATGCCGATGCGCAGGGTACGTGGCTTGCCGCGGCGGGCTGCCAGCGCAAGGTTTTCTTCGATCTGCATAGTAGCGGCGGTGCCGGTCATGGGATCCTGAAATACACGGCCGATATAGGCTGCGCGCTGATGCTCGCTCAGGCGGGTGACATCCACACCATCAATGATGATCTTGCCCTCATCCACCGGCCACACACCGGCAACAGCATTGAGCATTGTAGATTTGCCCGCACCATTGCCGCCGATCACAGTGACAAAATCGCCCTCATTCAGCTTCAGGTTCAGGCCGTTCAGGGCAGTCTTCTGGTTGACCGTGCCAGCGTTAAAGGTCTTGGAAACGTTCTGGATCTCAAGCATTTTTTGCATCCTCCTTTGCCTTCTTCACCGGCTTCGAGAAGTACTTGCCCTTCCAGTACGGCACGGCAAGGAAAATTGCCACCACGGAGGCGCTCAACAGCTTGAGCAGGTTTGCATCAAAGCCCAGCGTCAGCACCAGCTGGATCACAATGTAGTAGATGATGGCACCCAGAGAAACGGCAGCCATCTTGAGTGCAAAGTTGTGGAAGATGCGGCTGAACAGTGCCTCGCCGATGATAACCGCAGCCAGACCAATGACGATGGCGCCACGGCCCATGCCGACATCTGCAAAGCCCTGATACTGGCTCAGCAGCGCACCGGACAGAGCCACAAGACCATTGGAGACCGCCAGACCCATTACAATATTGAAGTTGGTGTTGATGCCCTGCGCCCGGGACATTGCGGGGTTGGAGCCAGTAGCACGGATGGCGCACCCCAGCTCGGTGCCAAAGAACCAGTACAGGATGCCGATAAGTACAGCGGTAACGATGATGACCATGATGATGGGGTTATGGAGTGCAAATTCCTTGACCCAGCGCAGGGAGATCAGCAGACTGTACTTATCCACATTGATAGCCTGATTGGCCTTGCCCATGATTTTGAGGTTGATGGAATACAGCGAAAGCTGGGTCAGGATACCGGCAAGGATAGCCGGGATTCCCATAAAAGTGTGCAGGATGCCGGTGACAAAGCCTGCCAGCAAGCCTGCCAACAACGCCATGAACAGCGAGACCCAGACATTCTGGCCGGACAGCAGGCACATGACGCACACTGCGCCGCCGGTGCCAAAGGAACCATCCACGGTCAGGTCAGCCACATCCAGAATGCGGTAGGTCAGATACACGCCAATGGCCATGATGCCCCAGATAAGGCCCTGTGCACAGGCACCCGGCAAAGCGCCCGGCAGATTTGCCAATCTTGCAATAACGTCCAAAACAATTCCTCCTGATTCTGATACACTTTTTTATTCGCCCGTTTGAATACGGGAAAGCGGAGAAGAGCGTTCTCAGCCCTTCTCCGCTGATTTTCTATTTTGTTTTCCGAAATACTTTAGCCTTCGATTTCCTCGTAGCCATCGGGAACGGTCAGGCCCAGATCGTCGCAGATGGCCTTGTTGTACTTCTTGGTCACATCGGTGTACTCGATGGGCATAGAAGAAATATCAGCCTCGCCATTCAGGATCTTGACTGCCATCTCACCGGTGGTGTAGCCCAGATCGTAGTAGCTGATGGAAAGGGTAGCCACACCGCAGCCGGCGCAGATGCCCTCTTCGCCTGCGAACACAGGCTTCTTTGCCGGGCGGCAGATACCGTCCACGATGCCGGTGTTGGCAGCGACCGTATTATCGGTAGGAACGTACAGAGCATCGTTCTCGTCCGCAGCCTTCTGGCAGACAGAGGACAGGTCGTTGGAATCAGAGAAAGCGTACTGAGTAACGGTGACACCCTTTTCCTCCAGATACTTCTGAACCTCGTCCACCTGATACTGGCTGTTGGCCTCAGCAGAGCAGTACAGCAGGCCAACCTTCTTGGCTTCAGGCATCCACTCCACGATCATCTCAGCCTGCTGATCCAGCGGGGCCAGATCGGAAGTGCCGGAGATATTGCCGCCCACAACGCCGTCGAAATCGGTCAGGCCCAAAGCCACACCGTACTCGGTAACAGAGGTACCCAGCACCGGGATAGTGTTGGTGGCAGACTGTGCAGCCTGCAGGGCAGGAGTGGCGTTTGCCATGATCAGATCCACACCAGCAGAAACAAAGCCGTTGGTGATGGTAGCGCAGGTTGCAGAATCGCCCTGTGCGTTCTGGAAATCGAAAGTAACATTCTCACCGAAGGACGCAGTCAAAGCATCTTCAAAGCCCTGAGTGGCGGCATCCAGAGCGGCATGCTGCACCAGCTGGCAGATGCCAATGGTGAACTTCTGGCCGTCAGCTGCGGCAGAGGCTGCTGCAGAAGATGCAGGGGCGGCAGAAGAAGCAGCTGCAGAAGATGCAGAAGAACCGCCGCAGGCAGTCAGAGCAGCTGCAGCACCGCAGGCAGCGGCTGCTGCCAGAAACGAACGACGAGTGATTTTACGCATAATGATCTATCTCCTCTATCTCTTTGCTTACGCGGCCTACAGGTGCCGCGCCAGAAAGCATAGTCTTGTATGCGGGACTCGTACAGTCTCGCTTTACACTCGTGAAGTATAACACACATTTCGCGGTAAAACAACTCACTTTTGTCCAAAAACGGCCTTTATTATCGATTGTATTAAATACATCTATCGATTATTTTGATTTGCTATTCCGTTTCTTCTGATATTCCGTTAATTTTACAATTTCGCCATTCAGCCAATTGAGGTTGCGCTCCAACTGCGGCAGGAACAGCTGGGTGTAATCGTAGTTAAAGTACAGCGCCTGCCAGAGTTTCGCCTGCATCCGGCGTACCAGCACCGGGCTGAGCAGAGTCTCGGCCTGTTCCACCACATCTTCCAGCTCCATGCAGCCCAGTGCCCAGCGCACATCCGTCTGCTCCCGGGCAGGAACATCATAGCGGAACAGGTAATCCTCCACCTTCGCTTCGATCACCCGTCCGCCGCAGGCAGTGGGCTGCAGAAAATAGCTCACCTCCCCTTCCCTGCTGATCTCCTGCGCCAGCGGGTAAAGTGCACACACCAGTGGCTCAGCATCATGGATGGCGCAGTGGTTCCCAGTAAGGAAAGGACAATTATTTCGGTTTTCTTTCACCGGGGCCAGCCGCAGCACCGGCAGATGGCTCACTGTGCCGATGCTTGCCCGGCAGAACCCCCGCGCCACCATTTGCGGCGGCAGACGCAGCCGGGCCGCAATGCGCCAGAGATCAAAGCCCGACAGCACGATATCCTCCCGCCCCCGGCAGCAATCGCCACAGCCATTGCACGCAAAGCTGAAATGCGCGTCCCGTGCCAGCAGAGGCATGGCATCCGTACGTGTGAAATCGATCTGTCCGCAAAGGTCGATATGATGGTTCCTCATTTGTTCTTCCTTCTTTCCCTGCAATCCTGCCAGCATAAATTCAAAAAAGCCCTGAGACATCCATCTCAGGGCTTTTTGTTCAAGTCGGCGACTACCTATTTTCACGCGCCGTTTC
>ULYE01004481.1_pt1 | contig 14359 bp, 9 predicted proteins | sample 1961921 | NCBI WGS metagenome assembly ULYE01 (sample SAMEA4835856, study PRJEB28245) | human gut metagenome | biome: gut microbiome; material: fecal sample | place: Denmark | collected 2008 | reverse complement strand
CTAACCCAGAGAATGCAGAGGCTATGACCCTCGGTATGAAGCTCGGTACAAAGTTGAACGCTGACCTCGTAGTTGCTACTGACCCTGATGCTGACCGCCTCGCTATCGTTTGCCGCGATGACAAGGGCGAGTGGATGATCATCAACGGTAACCAGACAGCCATGATGTTCTGCTACTACATCATCGAGAACAAGAAGAAGTTGGGCAAGTTGAAGCCAACAGACTTCCTCGTAAAGACCATCGTAACAACAGAGGTTATCGCTGAGATTGCCAAGAAGAACAACGTAGAGTTGCGCGACTGCTACACTGGTTTCAAGTGGATTGCACGCGAGATTGCTATCTCTGAGGGCAAGCAGCAGTACATCGGTGGTGGTGAGGAGAGCTTCGGCTTCCTGCCATACGACAAGGTACGTGATAAGGATGCTCCTGCATCTATCTGCTTGATTTGTGAGATTGCTGCCTGGGCTAAGGATCAGGGCAAGACTCTCTACGATCTCCTGATGCAGATCTATGCAGAGTATGGCTTCAGTAAGGAGTTTACTGTAAACGTAGTTCGCCCAGGTAAGACTGGTGCTGACGAGATCAAGCAGATGATGGCAGACTTCCGTGCTAACCCTCCAAAGGAGTTGGGTGGCAGCAAGATTGTTACCTGGAAGGACTACCAGAGCTTGGAGGCTAAGCATGCTGACGGCAGTGTAGAGAAGCTCGATATGCCTACAACAAGCAATGTACTCCAGTGGTTCTGCGATGACAATACCAAGGTAAGCGTTCGCCCTTCTGGTACAGAGCCTAAGATCAAGTTCTATATTGAGGTTAAGGATCCTTCATTCAAGTGCGCTGGCTGCTACAACCGCTGCACAGCTGCTGCAATGGATAAGATCGAGGCTATCAAGAAGAGCTTGAACCTGGATTAATAAAAGCAATTGAACTTTATATGAATGTGTGGGGGAGAAGTCTTCGCCTGCACATTCCTCTGAAAGATATTTTTTTTGATGCATTATTTTGCTCCAACATTAAATAATGCAATTTCTCGGCGAGAAGTCATCCTGACTTCTCGCCATTTTGAATTTGATAGGTATATGGATAATAAGAGAAAGATCATAGCCCTTTTGATGGGACTTTCGCTAGGAGGTCAGTCTGTCTATGCCCAAGGGTATAGTTGTGGCAACGTGTCTCTATTTTGCTCGCCCGATACACTCAGGGGCGTACAGATTGGTGCCTTTTCCAGTGTGGTTCGCCAGCAGATGCGTGGTGTGAGCCTGGCTGGTATCATCAATTCGGTGGGCGATGATATGCGCGGCGTTCAGGTTTCGGGTGTTTCCAATGTGGTGAAGGGTGGCAATGGCATCCAGTTATCTTTATTTAATAATGTATCCAGCTCTCCGTTCCGCGGCGTGCAGCTGAGTGGACTTTCCAATATTTCCATGGGTATGAAGAGAGGCTTGCAGATTGCAGCAGCCAATGTCAGCTCTTCCTATATGCGTGGCATGCAGTTGGGCGGCTACAATTATGCAGATACCCTGAATGGTTCTCAGATTGGTTTGTTTAATGTTTGCCTTAACCATCCTCGTGGTGTGCAGATAGGTGTCATCAACTATAGCCGGGATACCGTAGCCCATAAGATAGGACTGGTGAATGTGAACCCAAAGACGCGTATCGACTATATGTTTTATGGCGGTTCTGCTACCAAAGCCAATCTTGCCATCAGATTCCGCAACCGGAGTACGTATAATATCCTGGGTATCGGAACCCATTATTTCGGATTGGATGAGAAGTTTTCGGGTGCCTTGTTCTATCGCATCGGTCAGTATTTCCAGTTATCGCCTAAGTTCTCCCTGAGTGGTGATCTGGGTTTCTATCACGTTGAATCGTTTCAGGAACATTCTCAGGATAAGCCGGAGCGGCTCTATTCGCTGCAGGCTCGCATCAATGCCGACTATCAGTTGGGCAGATACACCAGTGCCTTTGCCTCTGTGGGCTATGGGGATACCCATTATTATCATGGTGGCAGGTATCGCCGTCGTGCCATTGTAGAAGCAGGTTTGGCTGTGCGCCTCCAGCGCACTTCATCTTTTGGGAATGTGTCTGCCAGGAAGGAGAATGAATATGATATGGAGGCATGGAAGGAAGGAACCATTTTTGCCTTCGATGATCCGGAGCGACAGAAGAAGCATCCTTGGAAGGCAGCCTTGGAAGCTTTTGCCATCAATGTGGGTGTGCAATGCTTCGACCAGTTTGTGATGAACGAGGAGTTTGCCAAGATTTCCTTCCATAGCATCAAGCACAATATAGAAACGGGTTTTGTTTGGGATAACGACCAGTTCTCTACCAATCTGTTTGCCCATCCATACCATGGCGGACTCTATTTCAATGCTGCAAGAAGTCATGGCATGAATTTCTGGGAATCGGTGCCATACTCTTTCTGTGGAAGTTTGATGTGGGAGACTACCTGCGAGATAGAACCGCCTGCCATCAACGACCTGATGGCTACGACTTTTGGTGGTGTTGCCATCGGAGAGGTGACGCATCGTGTGAGCAATCTGGTATTTGATGACCGCCTGTCTGGTTTTCCTCGTTTCATGCGAGAGTTTCTGGGAACCCTCATCTGTCCGATCAAGGGGTTGAATCGAATCTTGAGTGGCGATGCCTGGCGGGTGAGAGGCAAATATTATAAATATCACGATTACCAGCGCAGTCCTGTCAGTTTCTTTGCATCGGCAGGTTACAGATACCTCGCAGACAACAATACGCTGTTCCGTGGTGAGGGCAATCCATACGTCCGTTTCAATCTGGTTTATGGCGATCCGTTTGATGGCGAAACCACCAAGCCATACGACTACTTCACATTGGACGCCACTTTCGGCCTGAGCAGCAACCAGCCTCTGATTACCGGTCTGCATCTTCTGGGAAGATTGTGGAGTGTACCGGTGGAGGTGAGCAAGGGCACGGAGATGGAGTTCGGTATCTTCCAGCACTTCAACTATTACGATTCGCAGCCGGTGAAGGATGGTACCAGTCTGGTGCCTTACCGCATATCCGAGGCAGCCTCTTTCGGTCCTGGCATCATCTACCGCTTCCCTCAGGTGGGCAATCTCACCAGGTTTGAACAGCGTGTCTTCCTGGATGGTATCCTGCTGGGTGGAAGTCTGACCGATTATTATAATGTGATAGACCGCGACTACAACATGGGTAGCGGTTATAGCGTGAAGGCTATCAGTTTCATGGAGTTCGGCAAGGTAGCTACCTTCCAGATAGGTGCCGACTATTATCGCATCTTCACCTGGAAGGGATATGAGGGAAAGGATCTGGCAACGACCGATCCGCTCTATCTCAATGCCCAGGGCGACAAGGGAAATGCATCTCTGCTGGTGCTGAATGCCCGCTTCGGTCTGGCGCTGTCCAATCGGCTGAACCTGGACTTCAATGTGTCCAACTATTGGCGTGATACCCATTACTCATATCATGACGATGTGAAGTCTAAAACCTTTGATATGAGTCTGGGTTTGCAATACAAGTTCTAGGAGCAGTCGTCTTATTAGTAGATATTTAGCCGATTTTTAGCAGAATTTAGGGGTGCAAAGGGAAACGATATACATAAAAATGTAGAAAAATCGCAAAAAGTTTTGCATATTTTCTGGATTTATATTACCTTTGCACCCATATTTCAAACATAAAACATAGAATTATACTCTTATGGGAGGCATTTTCGGAACTATTTCCAAGAAAAGCTGTGTCGCAGATCTCTTTTACGGCACCGACTACAACTCACATCTCGGTACACGCCGAGGCGGTTTGGCAACCTACAGTAGTGAGAAGGGCTTCGTGCGCTCTATCCACAACTTAGAAAGTTCTTATTTTAGAACGAAGTTTGAACCTACACTCGACAAATTCGAGGGTGCGACATCGGGTATCGGTGTGATTAGCGATACAGATGCGCAGCCATTGATCATGAATTCTCATCTTGGTCGCTTTGCCATTTGCACAGTAGCCAAGATATTAAATAAGGATGAACTTACTCAGCACCTGTTGGATAAGAACATGCACTTTGCAGAGATGTCTTCAGGAAGTACCAACCCAACCGAGTTGGTGGCTCTTCTCATCATCCAGGGAAAGAATTTCCGCGAAGGAATCGAGAACGTGTTCCATCATATCAAGGGTTCCTGCACCATGATGATCCTTACAGAGGATGGTATCATCTGTGCCCGCGACAGTTGGGGACGTACACCTCTTATTATAGGTAAGAAGGAGGGTGCTTATGCAGCTTCCAGTGAGACTACTTCATTCCCTAACCTTGACTTCGAGACAGCACACGAGGTAGGTCCTGGCGAAATCGTGAAGATTACTGCTGAGGGTATGGAGCAGATTCGTCCTGCCAACAAGAAGATGCAGGTTTGTTCTTTCCTCTGGGTATATTATGGATTCCCAACTTCTACCTACGAGGGCAAGAATGTAGAGGAAGCCCGCTTTAGTAATGGTTTCAATCTTGCCAAGACAGATGATGTAGAGGTAGATTGCTGCAGCGGTATTCCTGATTCTGGTACAGGTATGGCGATGGGATATGCTGCCGGTAAGGGGGTGCCTTACCAGCGTTGTATTGCCAAATATACTCCTACCTGGCCTCGAAGCTTTACACCTAGTAACCAGAGCATGCGCTCTCTGGTAGCCAAGATGAAGCTGATTCCTAACAAGGCTATGTTGAAGGGTAAGCGTGTGTTGTTCTGCGATGACAGTATCGTGCGCGGTACCCAGCTTCGCGACAATGTGAAGGTGCTTTTCGATCAGGCTGGTCTGAAGGAATGCCACATGCGTATCGCTTGTCCTCCATTGGTTTATGGCTGTCCTTTCATCAACTTTACTTCTTCCAAGAGTGACATGGAGTTGATTACCCGCAGAATCATCGAAAAGTTTGAGGGCGATGCCAACAAGAATCTGGAGAAGTATGCTACCACAGGTTCTCCTGAATATCAGAGAATGGTGGATGAGATTGCCAACCAGCTTGGATTGACTACTCTGAAGTTCAATACCATCGAACAGCTCGTGGAAGCTATCGGCTTGCCTAAGTGCCAGGTATGTACCCACTGCTTCGATGGCAGCAGTGCTTATACCCTGAATGAATTCGCAGACGAAGATTAAAATATAAAATCCCGATTTCCTGAACTTTGCATCAGATAAGCAAAGTCTTGGAAATCGGGATTTTTTTATCTCTTGCCGGCAAAGAATGGTTATTTCTTCTTCAGCAAGGGTGCCAGGAATTTGTAGGTATAGCCTTTCTTGCTCTTTGCCATCTCTTCCGGTGTGCCGGCAAAGAGAAGCTGACCTCCACCTCGTCCACCTTCGGGACCCATATCAATGAGCCAGTCGGCTAGCTTGATGACATCCAGATTGTGCTCGATGATAATCACCGTATTGCCTCTATCTACCAGTTTCTGAAGCACATCCATCAGAATGCGGATGTCTTCAAAATGAAGACCTGTGGTTGGCTCATCCAGGATATAGAGCGTCTTGCCGGTATCACGTTTGGATAGTTCGGTAGCAAGTTTCACTCGCTGGCTTTCTCCGCCCGAGAGGGTAGTGGAGCTCTGTCCCAACTTGATGTAACCCAATCCTACGCTCTGTAATGCCTTGATCTTGTTGAGAATCTGAGGCACGTTCTCGAAGAACTCTACTGCCTGGTTGATGGTCATGTCCAGTACATCGGCGATGCTCTTTCCCTTGTATCTTACTTCCAGCGTTTCACGATTGTAGCGCTTGCCGTGGCATACCTCACAAGGTACATAGACATCTGGCAGGAAGTTCATCTCGATGGTCTTGTATCCATTTCCGCCACACGCTTCGCATCTGCCACCCTTCACGTTGAAGGAGAATCTGCCTGGCTTGTAACCACGGATCTTGGCTTCTGGAAGTCCCACAAACAGCGAGCGGATGTCGCTGAATACACCTGTGTAGGTAGCTGGATTACTGCGAGGGGTTCTGCCGATTGGACTTTGATCTACATTCACTACCTTGTCGATACTCTCAATGCCTTCGATGCTGTCGTATGGCATCGGCTTCTTCAGGGAACGGTAGAAGTGCTGGGAGAGGATAGGCTGCAGGGTTTCATTGATCAGCGTTGATTTACCCGATCCGCTGACTCCCGTTACAACGATGAGCTTGCCGAGCGGGAACTCTACATCTACTCCCTTCAGGTTGTTGCCCCTGGCTCCACGGATGGTGATGCTCTTGCCGTTTCCTTTGCGGCGATGCTCAGGAATCTCTATTGCCATCTTGCCATTCAGATACTGGGCGGTGATGGTGTCGGTCTTCAGCATCTCTTTCGGAGTACCCTGGAAAACCACTTCGCCTCCCTTTCTGCCTGCCTTCGGACCGATATCTACAATCCAGTCGGCAGCTCGCATCATATCCTCATCATGTTCTACTACGATGACGGTATTACCCAGGTCGCGCAATTCCTTCAGGCTGTTGATGAGTCGCTCGTTGTCTCGCTGGTGCAGACCGATACTTGGCTCATCGAGGATGTAGAGCACATTGACGAGCTGGCTGCCAATCTGGGTAGCAAGACGGATGCGCTGGCTTTCACCACCAGAGAGTGACGCCGACTGGCGATTGAGTGAGAGATAGTTCAGTCCCACATCGAGGAGGAAGTTGACACGTGAGCGCAACTCCTTGATGATTTCGTGAGCCACCTTTGCCTTCATGGAAGGGAGGTGAGCTTCCACCTGTTCGAGCCAGTCGCGCAGTTCGTCGATGTCGAGGTTGGCAACTTCCGATATATTCTTGTCCCAGATGCGGAAGGCGAGCGATTCCTTCTTGAGTCGCTGTCCATGGCACTCCGGACATTCGATGGTAGATATAAACTGGTCAGCCCATTTCTTTCCTGCCGCACTCTCGTCATTCTCTATCACCTTCTGCAGATAGTCGATGATGCCATCGTATGCGCAGAAGTAATCCGAAGAGGTATGCACCTTCTCTTTACCGATCTTTACGTTTTCCAGTGATCCATAGAGGATTTCCTGCATGGCATCTCCCGGAATCTCTGCGATAGGAGTCTTGAGTTTCAGATCATATTTCTCGAGCAAAGACTCAATCTGCCAGAAAATCATCTGGTTCTTGTATTTGCCGAGAGGGGCGATTCCACCTTCGTAGATGCTCAGGCTGTCATCCGGAATCACCTTCTTGATATCTATCTGGTTTACCTTTCCCAGACCCTTGCAGTGAGGGCAGGCACCTTCCGGCGAATTGAACGAGAACATATTAGGTGCCGGATCCTGGTAGGCTATACCGGTAACTGGATCTATCAGGCGTTTTGAGAAGTTCTTACCCGTCTTTTCCCCTTTCTCTATCACCATCACCATGCCATCGCCCTGCTTCATGGCGGTAGCTACGCTCTTGCGGATGCGTTCCTCATCGGCTTCCTTCACCACGAGCTTGTCGATGACAACTTCTATGTTGTGCATCTTGTAGCGGTCGAGCTTCATTCCGCTTACCACTTCCTGGATTTCTCCATCCACACGTACATAGAGATAACCTTTGCGGCGCATACTCTCGAAGAGTTCGCGATAATGTCCCTTGCGCTGGCGAATCAAAGGAGCCAGCAGGAAGATGGCCTTTCCGGCATATTCATCGAGAATCATATCGATGACCTGTTCTTCGGTGTATTTCACCATCTCTTCACCGCTGCGGTAGCTGTAGGCTGTACCGGCACGGGCAAAGAGCAGACGGAGATAATCGTAAATCTCGGTAGTGGTACCAACGGTAGAACGAGGGTTCTTGTTGGTGGTCTTCTGTTCGATGCTGATGACCGGACTCAGACCGGTAATCTTATCTACATCCGGGCGCTCCATATTGCCCAGGAAGTTGCGGGCATAGGCAGAGAACGTCTCGATATAGCGGCGCTGACCCTCGGCAAAGATGGTATCGAAAGCCAACGACGACTTGCCCGAACCCGAAAGTCCGGTTATCACGGTGAGGGAGTCGCGTGGAATCTCAACATCAATGTTCTTGAGGTTGTGTACTCTGGCGCCCCATACATTTATCTTTTCTTCTGAATTCATATTCTAATTTCCGCTCACTTAATTGTTACTGTATTGTTCTGTTGTATAGCCTCTGAGCAGGTTGACATCTCTTTTTATCTGATAGGTCTTGCCATCTGCTCCTTTTGCCTTGACCAGACAGAAATAGACCCCTTCCTTTACAGGCTTTCCCTTGTAGGTTCCATCCCATCCCGTGGCAGGGTCGCTCCACTCAAAGAGTTTCTGTCCCCACCTATTATATATATAGGCATGAAACTCCTTGATGTTCTGGTAACCCTCCTTGGGCTTGTAGATGTCGTTGATGCCATCTCCGTTTGGCGAGAATGCGTTCGGCATCAGAAGGACACTGGTCTTTGTGTCTTCCTCATCTCCGATTTCTTCCTGTGCCATCAATGGAGGGGTAAAAAGTGCCAATAAGGCACCAAGTAATCCTATTTTTTGTCTCATTTTGCAAATTATTTGTGCAAAGATAATAAAAAGCTGAGAGATATTGCGCTAGATGCGAGATTTTTTGTATTTTTGCAGGAGAAAACTTTAAATCATGTCGGTTACGGCAAGATTTTAGGATCATATAAACATTAAAAACAGGAAGATATGAAAAGAAACATAAGATATTTCTTGATGATTGTGGGGCTCATGCTCAGTGTTGGTATCTTTGCTCAGACAACGAAATGGCGTGACATTTACACAGTGAAGAAAAAGGATACTATTTTTGGTATTGCCAATAAGTATGGATTGAGTCTGCCGGAACTGATGGAGGCAAACCCTGAGATGAAGCAGGAAGGTTACATGCTCCAGAAGGGAACTACCCTCTTTATTCCTTTTGCCAGCGACCAGCAGAATCCTAATGCGCCTAAAAAGGCACAGACGGAGGATAAGAATGCTGTTGCTTCCAGCAAACCGGCTGTAGCTGGAACCGCTGCCGCTCAGCAGAAGGTGGCGGCTAGTGATGCGGTGAAGATTGGCGTGATGTTGCCTTTGCATGATGTGGATGGTGATGGCAAGCGTATGGTGGAGTATTATCGTGGACTCCTGATGGCTTGCAATTATCTGAAGAAGAAGGGCATCTCTACCGATGTCCATGCATGGAACGTGCCGATAGATGCTGATATCCGTGCCACCTTGTTGCAGGAGGGTGCCAATACGTGTGATATCATCTTCGGCCCGCTTTATACCAAGCAGGTGGCTCCGCTTGCCGGCTTCTGCAAGACCTATGGCATCAAGCTCGTGATTCCTTTCTCCATCAGCGGTGACGATGTGGAGCGCAACAAGGAAATCTTCCAGGTATATCAGACTCCTGAAACATTGAACGAATGCACCATCAAGGCTTTCCTGAACAGATTTACCAATGTGCATCCAATCTTTGTAGATTGCAATGATTCTACTTCTCGTAAGGGAGCTTTCACTTTCGGACTTCGCAAGGAGTTGGAGAAGAGAAACATCAACTATAGTATCACCAATGTGAGCTCAAGCATCGACCAGTTTGCCAAGGCATTCCAGCCAAGCAAGCAGAATGTGGTAATCCTGAATACGGGCCGTTCGCCACAGTTGACAGCCGTGCTCAACAAATTGGATGAGTTTGACAGCAAGTATCCGGGTGCATCTATCTCTCTCTTCGGCTATACAGAGTGGTTGATGTACGCCAAGTATAATCTGGAGCGATTCTATAAGTACGATACTTATATCCCTTCTACCTTCTATTACAATCCGGTAGCTGAAAGAACGCAGAACCTGGAGAAGGCATACGAGGGATGGTTCCATCAGCCGATGATGATTGCGCAGCCTCGCTTCGCTATCACGGGGTATGATCATGGTATGTTCTTCATCCAGGGTGTCAAGAAGAAGGGCAAGGAGTTTACGGGTGAACGCCAGCAAGTGAACTATCAGCCAGTGCAGACTCCATTGCATTTCGTGAAAACGACAAAGGGTGGATACAAGAACAAGAACTTCCAGTTGATTCACTACACCTTCAATCACCAGATTGAATCTGTGAATTACTAGGACCGGTAGTTTTTTATAGTTAATCGTTTATAGTAAGAAAAGAAAGAATGAATAAAGTCAAGATAGGGGCGCTGTTGATGGGACTTCTCCTTTGGGGAGGACTCTCGGCACAGGCTCAGATAGGTGAGCATCGCAACGATTTTTCCATCGGATTCAACGGTGGCTATGTGCTCAGCTCTGTAGGATTCGAACCTGAGGTTCAGCAGAAGCAGCATGGAGGAATGACTGCCGGACTCTCGATGAAATATACTTGCGAGAAGTACTTCAAGACCATCTGTTCCATCTATGCAGAGGTCAACTATGCCAAGGTGGGATGGAAGGAGGATATTCTCGACATCGACAATCAGCCTGTCATCATCACCGAAACCAAGCAGCCGATGGCTTACAGCCGTACCATCAATTATATCCAGGTACCTGTTTTCGCTCACTTGGCTTGGGGTAGGGAAGAGAGAGGCTTGAACATCTTCGTGAATGCCGGTCCGCAGTTCGGACTCTACCTTAACGATTCTCAGACTACCAACTTCGACGTGAAGAATATGCCTAAGACAGATAATGACCGGGTAAGTATGGTTGTGGCACAAGATACGATGGCGGTAGAGAATAAGCTGGATTATGGTATCGCCCTGGGTTTGGGTGCAGAGTACAGCATCCCGAAAGTGGGACACATTCTGGCTGAGGCTCGCTACTATTATGGACTGGGTAATATCTATGGTTCATCTAAACGAGATTATTTCGGAAAAAGTAACTACGGACAGATTGTGTTCAAGGTATCTTATCTCTTTGATATTTCAAGAACGAAGAATGTGAAGAGAAAGTAACTTCCGACGATGGTTATGGAAAAATAAGTAATAATATAAAATGAGTACAACAGAAAAAATTCAGATGAAATTGAGCGACTCGAAGTCTGCTCGCTGGACTGCCCTCTTCATCGTGAGCGTCACGATGATGTTCGGTTACTTTTTTACAGATGTAATGTCTCCACTGGAGCCTCTCTTGACAGCAGCCAAGGGGGCTGAGAATGGTCTCGGACTCGGATGGAGTTCGGATGAATATGGCTTCTTCTCTGGAGCCTACGGATACTTTAATGTATTCCTCCTGCTCCTCTTCTTCGGTGGACTTATCCTTGATAAGTTCGGCATCCGTTTTACAGGTATCCTCTCCACCGTTTTGATGTTTGGTGGAGCCTTGGTGAAATGGTATGCCGTAGGTCATGAGTTTGCCGGATCGGTAGTAGTACCATTCTTCGGTACTTACAGTACACAGGTAGTGATCGCTGCACTTGGCTTTGCCATCTATGGAGTGGGCTGCGAGATATGCGGTATCACAGTGAGCAAGGTCATTGTGAAATGGTTTACGGGTCATGAGTTGGCTCTGGCAATGGGAGTGCAGGTGGCTACAGCCCGTTTGGGAACTGCCGCTGCCTTGGGCTATTCTCTTCCTTTTGCAAAGGCAATGGGCGGTGTGTCTGCTTCTATTGCTTTGGGTGCAGCTTTGCTTTGCGCTGGTGTACTGGTTTATCTGGTTTATTGCGTGATGGACAAGAAGGAGGATGCTTCTGCAGAAGCTGTGGCTACTGAGCCGGAAGAAGGTTTCAAGTTTTCAGACTTGGGTGGTCTGTTCAAGACAACTGGTTTCTGGTATGTGGCATTCCTTTGCCTGATGTTCTATGCCGGTGTATTTCCATTCCTGAAGTTTGCCACCAAACTGATGATTTTCAAGTATGGTGTCGATGCCAATTTGGCAGGTCTGATTCCTGCGATGTTGCCATTCGGTACCATCTTCCTTACACCAATCTTCGGTAGCGTATATGACAAGTATGGCAAGGGTGCCACACTGATGATTATCGGCAGTTGTCTCCTGACTCTGGTACACGTAGTATTTGCCCTTCCACTCAACTCATGGGTGCTTGCCGTCGTAATGATGCTCATCCTTGGCGTAGCTTTTGGTCTGGTACCATCAGCAATGTGGCCTTCTGTACCAAAGATTATCCCAATGAAACTCTTAGGAACTGCATACGCCCTTATCTTCTATATCCAGAATATCGGACTGGCTCTTATTCCAGTATGGATCGGTAAGGTGAATCAGGCTAACACGGGTGCCGATGGTGTCATCGACTATACAGAGACGATGACCATATTTGCAGCCTTTGGTGTGATTGCTATTGTCATCTCCTTCCTCCTCTTGTTGGAAGATAAGAGAAAGGGCTATGGATTACAGCAGCCTAATGTGAAGAAATAATACTAACAGGAGATTTCCCTTCCAAGTTCACGGGGGAATCTCCATAAACTAAAAGAAAGGAAATAACCATGAACGCTACACCTGAATCATTGATTAAGGAATATGCTGACCCAATTGAGCAGCAGGAAATAGACAAGTTTATCTGTTCTGAAATGAGCAGGCAGATTCACCGATATATCAAGGGTATGTCGGGAACCAAACAGGCTATGCTCAAGTTTGAGGAAAAGCTGGCGAGCCTCTCTGTCACAGAGAAAGAGAAGGCGATTGCCAAGTATATTGATTTGAATCGCAAGGCTTTGGATGGACTGGATCTGAAGATGATTCTCGTCCGTTCGGTGGCTAACTACTGTGATACCTTCCAGTATATGCTCGACTTTGTGAACGACAAGCGTAAGATGGTGTTCTATTATCATCGCTTGAAGGAAAAGTATATCCGTTACCATGAAGTCTTCGAGGAAAACGGCAAATTTGGCATGAAGGATCATCAGGGCAACGTGATGCTTCAGCCTGTCTATGATTTTCTCCGCACTTGCTATATCTATAATGATGACCTGAGCATCATGCCGGTTATTGCAGAGAAGAATGGCAAGATGGGACTCGTGATGCCTGACGGAAAGGATACCATCGTGGCTGATTTCCTTTATGATGAAATCTGTCTGAGAGATGAGTATCCATATTTCGAGGCGGTGAGAGACGGAGTAAACGGATTGATTGATAAGTTCGGAAACTTCGTGAATAATTAATTGTTAGTAAAGCTTTTGCCCTTTCAGGGCGACAGGTTAGCACCTATGACAACCCAGGGTGTTGCCCTGGGCTAGGAGCTTTTGCCCTTTCAGGGCGTGTGTGTAAAAAGAGAAAGGGCAATCAGATTGGAATGAACCAACTGATTGCCCCTTTTTACTTTCGTTGCTATGAGCAACTTAGTTTTATCTAATTTTCTCTCGTCTTCAAACCCTCGTGAAGTTTTCTCTTGTCTTTAAACCCTAGTGAAGAAAAGCAAAAGAATTCTTCGTACTTCATTCTTCACTCTTCACTTAAATTATCCCAGGTATTTCATCAAGATCTTGATCTTTCCGCTTTCACGGAGCTTGATGATACTCTTCTCGCGAATCTGGCGTACACGCTCACGGGTGAGGTTGAATTCGCTTCCGATTTCTTCTAATCCCTTCTCGTGGCAACCGATGCCATAGCAGTAGCAGAGAATCTTGCGCTCGCGTTCCTTCAATACTGTTGCCAATACGCGCTGGAGCTCGCTCGCCATAGACTCGAAGTCAACACCCTTGTCGGTACGGCTATCATCACCAGAAGCCATCACATCTACCATCGCATTGTCATCGTCATCACTACCGAATGGAGCATCGATACTCATGTGGTGGTTGTCTGCCTTGATGGTCTGGTCAATCTTGCTTTCCTCCATCTTGGTAATCTGTGCCAACTCTGCAACAGAAGGCTTGCGCTGGTTTTCCTGCTCGAACTTGCTGATTTCGGCGCTGATCTTACTCAATGCACCTACCTGGTTCAAAGGCAGGCGAACGATACGGCTCTGCTCAGCGATAGCCTGGAGGATGCTCTGGCGAATCCACCATACTGCGTATGAGATGAACTTAAAACCACGAGTTTCATCAAATTTCTCTGCAGCCTTTACCAAACCGATGTTTCCCTCGTCGATGAGGTCTGTCAGACCCAAACCCTGATGCTGGTATTGTTTAGCAACAGATACAACGAATCGGAGGTTTGCCTTGACCAGTTTTTCCTTGGCACGCTCACCCTCACGACCGCCTTTGCGAATCTTCTGGGCCAGCTCAATCTCCTCATCAATAGAGACCATAGGTTCTCTACCAATCTCCACCAAGTACTTGTCGAGTGCTTCACTGGAACGGTTGGTTATACTCTTGCTAATCTTAAGTTGTCTCATAAATATCCTTTTACCTTTCTTTTTTGTTTTAATCCAATATTTATACTGTCGGAATCCACCTTTACGGTTTCGGGCTGCAAAGGTACAAAAAAAAAACGCAATCTTGTTGTAATAGAAATGGAAAACTTTTGCATTATTTGTCTGTTTTTTAGAAATTTAGACGTTTTTGAATATA
>ULYE01033135.1_pt1 | contig 14391 bp, 7 predicted proteins | sample 1961921 | NCBI WGS metagenome assembly ULYE01 (sample SAMEA4835856, study PRJEB28245) | human gut metagenome | biome: gut microbiome; material: fecal sample | place: Denmark | collected 2008 | reverse complement strand
CAGCCAATCTCGACATCTCGCACTTCGGACAGATGATTCCTGCTCCTGGCGTCTATGCCGTAAAGGTAAGACTGGAGAATTCGGTGGTATGGAAGCGGGGAATGATGAATGTGGGCAATCGTCCTACCTTCAATGGCAAGCAGATAACGCTGGAGACGCATATCTTCAATTTTGATGGCGACATCTACGACCAGCTCCTGCTCGTGGGCTTTATGAAGCGGATTCGGGGCGAACAGAAGTTTGACGGTCCCGAGGAGTTGGCGGCGCAACTGAAGGTGGATGAGCAGACCGTGCTGGATCTCTTCGAAAAGGAAACGAAATGATAGCAAGAATGCTATTAACTATAAACTGTTAATTATAAACGATTAGAAGCAATGGCAAAGATTAATTTAAAGAGAGGTTTGACGGATGTAGTCCTCTACCTTATTATATTTATAGTAGTACAAATCATCATGATGTATGCCGGTGCAGGAATCTGGGCAGGCATCAAGGGCGAAGGTTATCAGGCAACGCTTCAGGCAGCAAGTACGGGCGGTAACGCCATTCTTGCGGCGCTTGTTTCTGCGTTCAGCAGTGTCATCACCTTCATCATCTTCCTGAAGACGAAGTGGACGCCGCTTACCCGCAGTTATCTGCTTTCCAAGCCTTGGGGCACGCTTCTCTGGGTGGCTTTGTTCTCCCTGGGAACCATCATCCCCCTGTCGTTCCTCTATGAACAGCTGGGCATTGAGATGGATGAGAATACTCAGCAGATAATCACCTCGATGATGAAGGAGCCTTGGGGCTATGTAGCGGTCGGCATCCTGGCGCCTCTTGCCGAAGAGGTAGTATTCCGTGGAGCCATCCTCCGCACCCTGCTGGGCATCATGAGCAAGAAGAACCATTGGGTAGCCATCATGATTTCGGCAGCCATCTTCGGAGTAGTTCATGCCAACCTGGCACAGTTTATCAATGCCCTCCTGATGGGCTTGCTTCTGGGATGGATGTATTATCGCACCGGGAGTCTTGTTCCGGGCATCCTGCTCCACTGGGTAAACAATACGATGGCGTATGTACTTACCAATATTATGCCGCAGAGCGACGGCAAACTCATCGACCTCTTCCATGGCGATGAGAAGACTGTATATTACGCCATAGGCTTCTCACTCTGCATCATGATTCCAAGTTTTATACAGATGATTATCAGATTAAAGAAAGTAAAGGCTTGATGTCTTTCAGATAGTAATAGCATCATACAATAAAGGCTGCTCCTTCATCACTGAAGGGGCAGCCGTTTTCTTTATATATCAACGTAGATTGTAAGTAGAATTATTTGCTGAATGTAATGTTATCCACGTGGTCGTTCACGTAGATATTCGCCATATCTGCGGTCTTGTACCACTTTGGCTTTCCCGGCATATCATCTGAAATCACTTTACCATTAATCGTGAAGTTCTTGAAGCGGATGTTTTTCACCTTGCGGCTCTGGTCGTAACCGGCGATGATGCCCATGTTGGGAGCTTCTCCGGTGTAGGCGATGTTGCGCAGGGTGATGTCCTCGATGCCTCTGCCTGGGGCAGAACAGTACTTCTTGTTGAAGCATACACGCATATTGAAGAGCATGCCCTTGCGAATGTTGTCGATGTGGAAGTTCTGGAAGGTAACGCCCTTTACCAGGATGTTGTCGCCATTGTTGATTCCGATGCAACCCTGATAGTCTATCTGGTTTTCGGTGTGCTCCAGGATGTCGATGTTATCATAGAGCACATTGCTGATTTCCTCGTTCTCAGGCGTCTCGCTGTGCAGACCTATCATGATAGGGTGAGCTACGTCTGCCCACATCACGAAATCCTTGATGGTGATGTTCTTGCAACCGCCATGATAGTTCTTGCGGGTGCAGTAGATGGTAGAGCAGTCGTCGCTGGTACGAGCGAAGAGGTGCTCCTGGTAGATGTTGTTGCTGGCAAAGATGTTGAAACCGTCGCCCCAGCCATACCAGCTCATCACCTTGGCGTTCTTCACGGTTACGGAATCGCTGCCGCCGATAGGCAATTGGGTAGTGAGTGGTCCGTCGATATAGACGTTCTTGCTGTATCTCACCATGATACCCTCGTGGTGTCCTGGCATCACGATGCCGTGACCGAGAATCTTGACATCTCTTGAGCCGTAGGTAGATAGCCAACCTTTGATGACGGCTCCGTTATCTATGAAAACAGTTTTGCCCGATGCAATGTGAATAGAATCGCCCTTGAAATCGTGAACGCCCGGGCCGAAATACATCAGGTCTTTCTTCTTTTTTACCTTAGGTTTCTCTAATATGTTGTCTGCGAAGATTTGGAGATTCTGGTAGATGTTGCCGTTGATTTCTACGGAGAGGTAGCGAGGGCGGTCGAGAGAGAAAGTCAACGTGTTGCCTTCTTGTCTTGCCTGAATGCCATAGGAGTTAGGCCGAATCTTATAGCTTTTGATGTTTTGGGCAATGCTTTTTACTTGAATTTCTACTTTTCCCTCAAACTCGAATTTGGCTACTGAGGTTACCTCTACGTTGTGTTTGGCATCGGCCACGCGATCCACCTTGAAAGCATAAGTGGAGAGGTCTTGCCATTCGCCACCAGCGATGCGGGCTTTCACTTCAAAGTCATGTTTGAGTTCTATGCCTACAGGTGCTTGGGCTACCACAAGTCTGTCTTTGGCGGCTAAAGGGAGGCTTGTGATGAGGCATAATGCCAATGTTGTCAAAATTCTGTTCATCTGTTTGTACTTTTTGATATATACGTATCTCTTCAAAGATATACTGAGTGTATTAAAAGAAAATAAGGAGATAAAGCGAATGGAGGCTTTATCTCCTTATGTATAACAGAGAGGATTACCAACCTGGGTTCTGTTTTAACTCTGGGTTCAGGCGTATCTGTTGCAATGGGATTGCCTCTAGATAATCACGCTGTGCATAATGTAAGTTCTCGCCGAGAACGGCGATGGAGCGACCATAGTCTGGATCATCCTTGCCAGTGCCTTCATATACGCCATATTGCAATGGGTATTTTTCTGGATAGTAGCATGGCTCACCAAAGTACTGGTTGTCGTTACACTTGTTGGTGGTGTAAGCGGTGTTCAATACGTGACGACCCAACTTCTGACCACGCAAGTTGATATGGGCGATACCCCAACGCTTCAAGTCATCCATGCGGAAACCTTCACCGAAGAGTTCGCAAGCACGCTCACGACGAATTTCATCGAGCATGTTCATCTTGTGGCAAACGGTCTTGTTGGTCTTGTAATCCCACCATCCTGCATCCCAGACATCCTTGATGAGGGCATTGGTGAGGTGAGCCACGCGAGCACGGTCACGAAGCTTGTTGATGGAGAGGTTCAAGTCCTCATCGGAGATCTGGCCATTGCCCAGCTCGCAAGTAGCCTCGGCATAGTTGAGATATACCTCGGCAAGGCGGAGGATAGGCCAATCTGGAGATTCAGTTTTGTCTGGACGATTGCCCTCTGGATTGTACTTGCGACTATTATAACCACCGAATGTAGTATTGTTGCGGAGGCTAGGATGGAACACGCCACGTACACTGGCGTATGCAGGATCGGAAGAATCATACTTATCGTTGTTCTTTACGAACAAAGGATCAGGATAAGGCTTTCCGTCTGCCTCAGTATGTGGAGTGGCGAACTCAGGACGGTTACCCCAAGTTACCCGGTCAGGGCAGAATGTGCAACCTACGAAGCGATAGTCACGGTTGTGGTATTCGCCAGCGAAGGTTCCCCATCCCTCGAACTCAGGATTGTTCTCAGCATCTTCCATCTTGCCGGTGCGACTGATGCGGATAGGCAAACCGTTGCGGCAGAGGAAAGATTCACCAAACTGGGTGCTGATGCCCACACCTTGCCAGGTTTGTACGGTATGACCGATATTCATGCCCACACGCTTCAAGTCATAGTCGTATTTCTTGTAGATAATGAACTCATGGTTGCTGCTCTTGCCAGCGTTCTTGAAGTTGGATATGTTGCCACCTTTGTCATCAATATTAAATAGGTAATAGTAGCTCAAAGAGTCGCACTCATTCCAGAGGGCGTATGTGCCATTGTTTTGAGCCTCGTCCATTACAGCCTTGGAGTTTTGCTTCGACTCATTCAGCATGTCTGTAACAGAAGGATAGCCCTCAGGCTTTGTCTTACCAGCACCTTTCTCTGCTCCATCGCCATCGAGGTCATAGTCGATGGAAGGAACATATTTCTCCCAAGTTGCCTCATAGAGAAGCACACGGCCGAAGAAAGCTTGAGCGGCTTCCTTGCTGATGCGCCCTTTGTCGGCTGCAGCAATGCTGCTTTCCTTAGGAAGCAATTCGATGGCTTTACGGAAGTCGTTGGTCAAGAAGTTGAATACCTCATAGCGGCTGTTGCGAGGACCATAGAGTATTTCTTCGTTCACATCCAACACGTGATCTACGATAGGTACACCACCGAAAGTTTTCAGCAGATTAAAATATGCCATGCCACGGAAGAAGTAGGCTGTACCAACGGATGCGTTGAGAGCCGTCTTGTCGCCAGTGTATTCATCTGCTTTCTTCAGTAGGATATTATATTGGCGGATGTTGTTGTAGTTGCTACTCCAGCTACCGTTGCTCTCTGGTGCGGCAGCACCTCCGTTGGAACCGAGACCAGAGATGTCTGTATTCTTATCCCAAGTGTTGTAGTTCCATCCTGGCAGATGGTCGATGAAACGATCGGCTGCCTGTTGGAATTGAATGGCGTTCTTGAAAACGATGGCCTCTGTACCATCTGACAGAGGTTCCTTGTCGAGGAAGTCGCTGCAAGAAGTCATGCTTGCTACAAGAGCAGAAGCCATAAACAATTTTGTTATTGTCGATTTCATAATTGTGTCTTTTAAATTGTTCTTGAATGCTGTTAGAATTACTTCGCTTAGAAAGTCAAGTCGAGACCAAAGGTCAACTGACGGCTGAATGGGAAGGTGTTGTTGGATGCCTCACCATACTCAGGATCGTATCCATCCTTCACCTTGGTCCACTCCCAGAGATCATCGCCAGAGAAGTAAACTCTTAGCTTACTCAGACCAGCTTTTGTGGTCCATGCCTGTGGAAGAGTATAGCCGATAACGAGTGACTTGAGTCGGATGTACTTGTTGTTCTGTACGCTCACATCTTTGTTCTCGTAGTTCCATTTATTGAAATTCTGGTCGCGGGAAGAAATGGCATATTCTGCATTCGGATTCTCTGGACTCCACATCTTGCCCATGAACGTTTTATTCTGGCGAATAGAGGCGGATACCCATGGCGCATATAAGTATCCACTGCGCAGTACCTTCTGCTTGCCGATTCCTTGGAAGAATGCGTTGAAGTCGATACCCTTCCACTCCAAACCTGCCTTGAAACCGAAGGAGAGACGTGGGGCTGCATCGCCAGCATAGTAAATATCATCGCGAGTAATCTTGCCATCACCGTTGATATCAACAAGTTTGCGAGCTCCAGGACGCAATGTGTTGGTGATCTGCTTGCCAGGAGCAGGAAGTATGTTGCCCTCCTTAGGACCACTGTGGTCTGCATTCCAGTAATACATCTCGTAGAAAGCATCTACTTCTTCTTGGGTCTGGAAGAGACCATCTGTCTGATATACATAGATGGCATTACGTGGCTTTCCTATCAAGCGGTTGCTGTTTTTACCAGCATTAGGAACATTCTCTTTGTTGGTAAGTTTCAATACCTCAGACCATACATCGGAGAGGTTGATGCCTACGTTATATTTCACCTCGCCAATCTTGTCGCGCCAGTTTAAGGCAAACTCCCAACCACGGGCACGGAACTTACCATTATTTACCTTAGGAGCGGTAGCGCCCAGGATCTGTGGATATTCCACACTGATGAACATGCCGTTGTTGGTCTTGATAAAGTAGTCGAACGAACCGCTGAGCCGGTTGTTGAGCAAGGTGAAGTCGAGACCGAAGTTATGGCTGTCGATGGTTTCCCAAGTACGTTGGTCGCTAGTCATGCCGCCGAGCCACATAGTGGTATGGGCACTAGGGCTGATACCCAAGATGGTGGAACCTGTGGAAACAGTGGCGTAACGCTCATAGTTGCCGATTCCTTCCACGCTACCAGTCTTACCGTAGTTGTAACGGAGTTTCAAGTCGTTGAGCCAACTGAGACTCTTCATCCATTTTTCACCACTGATGCGCCAGTAACCAGAGATAGAGTAGAAGTTCTTCCAACGCTGTGCGGTAGAGAGTTTAGATGAACCATCTCGACGACCGAGGAACTCTACGGAGTAGCGATTATCGAAATTGTAGCTTACACGTGTCAAGTAAGAGAGCAATCCCCATGAAGACTTACCGCCATTTGCGGCATTGTTGTCACCGCCAATAAAGAGGTTCATATCCTCAATGCCTGCATTCTCAAACATCGGGCCTTTGTATCTTCCTAAAGAGATGTTCTTGTTGGTCTCTTGCTCTGCGGTGATACCTACCATGGCAGCTACGTTATGGTATTTGGCAAAGGTGTTCTGGTAGTTGAGCAAGGCACTGAGGTTGATGTTCTCCCAACGCTTGTTATCTTGAGTCATGCTACCTGGAGCCTGCTTGTTTCCAGTTTCGGTTCCTACCCAGTCGTAGTATTGCACCTTGTATTTGGTGGTCTGGCTGTTTTGTTCCACCATCTTATAGGCTGCGTTACCCGTGAGACTCAATCCCTTGACAAACTTCTTGAAGTCGTAGGTTCCAGACACATTGCCACGAAGGGTGGTCAACTGATACTTATATGTACCACCTCGTGTCAATCCACCTATTGGGTTGCGGCTGCCAGAGAAAGTATCGTTTGGATCGCCGTTTTCGTTGTAAATAGGCCAGAACCATTGATCCACCCATCCCTGGCCTACATCGGTAGAAGGGCTTTGTACATCTCTCTTTTCGTATGAGATGTTGGTGGCGAACTTCAAGTCTTCTGTAGCCTTGTAGTCAGCGTTTAAGCGTCCACTCCATTTACGTTGTCCGTCGTAGGCTGGTTTCAACTGTGACTTGGCACTCTCGTATCCCAATGAGAGGTTGTAGCCAAAACGTTGGTCTGCACCGGAAATATTGACATTATGCTTTTGAGAGGTGGCTTGACCATAAAGGGCATCCATGATATTGAACGTAGGATCCCATCGCTCTATCTTATTTCCATTTTGAACAGTCAAAACCTTGCCAGATCGCAAAGCGTTGAAAAGCTTCTCTCCTTTATAAACGGTAGGGTTGCCTGTCTCTGGGTCAATGTCGCTCTCATCCAAGGATGGACCACCGAAGGTATTGAAAATCCACCAGTTGATATTATTGTGAATGGTTGTAGGGTCAGAAGCCCCACTGGTTACCCTTGCATCGTTGTATTGAGCCTCGTAGAACATGTCGAGCCATTCGCTGCTAGAGGTCAGAGGTGCCTGGATACCATTGATGGTGCGGCTGATGGAACCATTGTAAGAGATGTGAGCCTTGCCTTCCTTGCCACGCTTGGTGGTGACGAGGATGACACCTGATGCGGCACGAGAGCCGTAGATGGCAGCGGAGGCATCCTTCAAAACAGAGATGTTGTCTATGTCGTTGCCGTTCATAGAGTTCAACTCGTTCAAGGAACCTGTTACGCCATCAATGATGATGAGTGGAGAAGAGCTGCCATTCACAGAGATATCACCACGAATCTGGAAGGAGGCTCCCTCACTACCTGGGCGGGTAGAAGTACGGGTAACGGTTAAACCTGGAATCTCACCTTGCAGGGCTACAGCAGTAGAGGATACTGTACGGTCTTTGAATACTTCCTCGCCTTTGATCTGTGTGATGGCAGAGGTTAAGGAAGCCTTCTTCTGCTGGCCATAGCCTACTACTACGACATCTTCCAAAGCATTGGCATCTTCCTGAAGGGAAATGCGCAAGTTATTTCCTTTGGCATTCTTGACAATTTGTGTCTTGTAGCCAATATATGAAACCTCAATAGAACCGTTGACATTGGTTAGGGTAAACTTGCCATCCAAGTCGGTGACGGTTCCGTACTTGGAACCTTTCACTTTAACGGTTGCTCCAATGACAGGCTCTCCGTTTTGGTCAACGATAGTTCCTTGTACTACATTGCCTTTCTGCTGTTGAACGCTGAGGCTCGTGTTTGTAGCCGCTGAGGCTGCCTGTATTGCAGAGCTGGATGCCAAGCAAAGAGCTGCTGCGATTAAATATCTTTTATCCATAAACTTGTTTTTTTCCTATGTTAGTCGATAGCGTAAACTTTAAATTCAGAAATCATGGCATTGTCGGCTGATCCCTTGAACTTTTCACCTATATATACCTTGATATATCTTGCTTTTGGCAATTGATTAGTCAAGTCAATATTTTGAGGTGCATCATTGTTTGGGTCAAAGCTATATTCCCCCATGTCATTCCACTCCCAGTTATTTGGGTTGCTTGGGTCGGTGGCACCTGCGTTTGTGCAAACGAAGATTTGCTCACCTCTTTGCTCTTTATTGTTTTTGACACGACCTGTAATCTCGATGCTAGCCAAGGTATGCTCACTTCCCAAGTCAACGATGAACCAATGAGGATACTTATCGTTTCCGTTCTTCCACTTGGTATGCCAGAAAGTACTGGTGCTGCCATCAAACATACAGATGACACGACCATTGCTGGTGCCTTCGCCTACAGCTTCTTGGGAATCGTAACCGATGGTGGCTGCGCTGCTATTGTTGTCATAGCCTGGTACACTCCATTTGCTACGGTCTAAGATTTGAACTTCCTGAGGTGCAACTTGATAAGTGCGATTGTCAGAAGCATTGTCGTAGTTGTCTTCCGTATGGATGGTGATTTCACATTCCTCGTTTGTGATAAACTGGTTGTCGTTACCGTATGTAAGACGAACGAACTGGGCACCTTGTGACTTTGGAGACACTGCAAATTTGCAAGAGCCAGACTTAGAAGCGTCGCTTGTTGACTTGTAGCTGACTGAAACAATTACATTCTCATCAAACTCATTGATATAGCCAACCTTGATACCACCATAAGAAGGATCGACTGTAATCTTGTCGAGTACCTTTGCAAAGTTAGGGGCACCTGGTGTGCCTTGTACTTCAACGGCTCCACTGTTGTTTCCTCTTACAGAACAAGCAAAGAGCTTGAAGGTAACAGGTTCAGTCTTTACGAATCCATTGATGGTAGTTTGCATCTTGCCTGCATCATCAGCATGTTCTTTAGAACACAATTCATAAGATTCTGTACCCTTGGCATTGGTATAAGCCACTTTAGTGTACATGAAACTCTTACTGCTAGGGATGTCCCATGACAAAGTTACACCACCTGCTACGCTAGTAGCTACTACGTTTGTTACTTGTGCTGGAGCAGAATCATCAATATTGATTCTTCCTTCCTCTTCATCTGAACAAGCTCCCAACAAGAGTGAGAGAAGCAGCAGGGGAATAGCGAATAGTTGTTTGCTCATTTCTATAGAATTTATACGTTAATATTAATTGTTATTTGTGCTCTTGTTACGAATGTGTTTAAAAAAATACTTATGCTAAAGTATGGAAAAAACAGTTTTTCTTTCATAAAACTTGGTGAATTCGTTTTTTTATCGTAACTTTGCACTGTATTTGGTTCATATGTTGTGCTTCACAATCTTATAGAATAGCTAAAAAATGAAATTACAGCGCTTATATCTTGTCATAGTTCTGTGTTTGGTTGCCCATCTCACGGTCAACTCACAAAGTGTTTATCGTCTTGTAGATACAGCGATAGGTTTGCCTGATGATGAGGTGAAGGGCTTTTTCTATGCACCAGATGGCAGGTTGGGAATCCGCACATCTTCTGGATTTTCTCTTTTTGATGGCTGCGCTTTTCGTGTGTTTTCGCCCATGGGTGCCAAGCCTTATAAGATGAATTATGTAGCTACGCTTTCTCGTATCTATGTGGATGCAGAACAGCGAGTATGGAGCAAGGAGCAGGGACAACTTTTGGTGTTCGACTTGAAGCGTGAGGCTTTCGAACCGCATGTGGACCAAGTGTTGGCTAATTGGGGCATCCAGGAACCTATCCGTGATTTTTTTGTGGATGAGGCTAAGGAATACTGGGCAGTTACGGTAACTGGAAAACTCTTGCATCAAGGGCGTCAAATAGCGTTGAGGACGCAAGGATTACGAGATATATGCCGACAGGGCGATAGGGTATGGATGGTTTATAGCGATGGCTGTTTGGTAGGTGTGGATGCCCATACTTATCAAATGAAATCCACCACCCGCTTATGGAAGAAGCCTGTGCTGCTTCGTGATTTCGTTAGATTCGCCCAAAAAGGACAGCAACTTTGGGTGATGTGGGACCATGGTGTGGCTTCTTACCTCCCTAAAGAAAAGCGGTGGCAACAACAGTATAGCGATGAGTATCATACTTTTACCACTTTGGCAGTTTCTTCTGGGGGAAAAGTATTCTTGGGAGTGCGTCAATTGGGGCTTGTAACTATCGAGCCAAATGGAAAGCAGAGCCTTCAAGCCTCTTTTCCAATAATGAATGGAGCCCTTGTGGCAGACGATATTCAGAGCATTGCTTATGAACGAGGAAACCTAGTGCTTGGCTTTTATTATAAAGGTATGGCTCTCTATAATGCCAATATGCAAGGTTTCCCTTTCTATGCCTTCAGCCAGTTTCAGGCTGACGGATTAGGCTTTTATAGGGCTTCTTGTACCAGTGGTGGCAATGTTTGCTTGGCATTCCCTCAACAAGTACTGACCTTTAATCCTTACCAGATAACTTTGCAACCTTTACAGGGAACGGGTGCTGGCGATGACTTTATCCAGAGCTTTACGGATAGCCGAGGCAGGGTATGGGTAGGTACATTCCGTAAGGGAATCTATCTGAAGGATGGCGATAAGGTGAGCCATTTCATGCAAGAGGATGTGCCCAACAAAGACATTGACTACAACATTGTGCGCGACTTTGCAGAAGACCATCAGCATCAGATATGGGTTTGCTATCATGGAGGCGTAGGCCGTTTTGATGAGAAGGCTAAGCGTATCTTTCCTTTGCAAAACAAGCTTTTTGTAGGTAACACGAACATCAATTCTATCGTTTTTGATAGGCAGCATCGCTTGTGGGCAGCGACCAACAAGGGACTTATCGTGGGCAATCAGTTGAAATTGAAAGCTGTCTGCAAGACTCTTGCCATTGATAAGCAAGGTTGGATTTGGGTAGGAACGATGAATGGAGTTTATGCCTTCGATATCCAGAATGGCAAGACTTATCGGTACGGCAAGGAAGAAGGCATGACCAATGAGATGATACAAGATTTAGTAGTGGATAAATTAGGCGAAGTTTGGGTTACTACAGCCAATGGACTTTGTCGAATCCGTCGCACTCGTTCTTCTGAACAGCCTTTTGCCTTGACTATGTTTGATAGTCAGAATAAGTTGGGTGATGCTAAATTCTTGCCTAAGACAGCAGCTAGTATGGCTGATGGCAAACTCTTCTTTGGCAGTTCTACAGGCTTTTATATCGTGGATCCTATCCAAGTGAAGGATATGGAATATACAGGTCATCCTGTGTTCACATCCCTATTGGTGAATAACCAAGAAGTAGTGGCTGGCAAAGAATATGATGGCAGGGTTATCTTGCCTTTTGCCTTGAGCACTACCAGGAAGATCGTGCTGGAGCATGATGAGAACTTCATCACCGTCCATTTCTCTGGTTTGAACTTCGACATGCCTCACCACACCTATTATAAATATAGACTCCAGGGGGTTAATAATGATTGGATAGAGATAAGTCCGCAAGATGGAATTGGCAGGGCAAACTATACCGACTTGTCTCCTGGCACTTATAAGCTAGAGGTTTATTCTGCTGGTCTAGACAAGGTGTGGAGCAAGCAGTCGGCAACCTTGGAGATAGAGGTGCTGGCTCCACTTTGGGCTACTTGGTGGGCCAAGCTCTTGTATCTCTTGGCATTCATCGCCTTGATAATCTTCGTTGTAAGATGGAAGATTGAGCAGAACCGCAAGCGTATGGAGAATGAGAAGTACAAGGAGCTGGAGGAGATGAAGTATCGCTTCTTTACCAATTTCAGCCATGAGTTCCGCACCTTGCTTACCTTGATTATCACCCCTATCGGCAGTATGCTGCACCGTACCACTGATACGGAGACTCGCACCCAACTGAATGAGGTGAGCAAGAATGCGGGCGACTTGTTGCAACTCGTCAACCAGTTGCTTGACTTCCGCAAGATGGAGATGAATGGAGAACGACTGAATCTGGCAAGTGGCAATCTGGATGAATTTATCCAATATACCACCATGAAGTTTAGCCCCCTTTCGGAGCAGAAAAACATCTCCCTGAAGTTTGAGGACAAGACCGGTGGGCTCTTTATGTATTTCGACCGAGATAAGTTGGGCAAGATATTGACCAACCTGCTCTCCAATGCTTTCAAGTTTACGAAGGCTGGTGGAGTGGTAAAAGTAGAACTGAGCAAGTGTTTCATCGATAGCCGTCGCTATGCCCATATCATCGTGGAGGATACAGGCTGCGGTATCTCCAAGGCGGAACAAGCCCATGTCTTCGAGCGTTTCTATCGTGCAGAGCAGAAGCAAACTGCCACACAGGTGGGCTCTGGCATCGGACTGAACATGGTGTATGAGTATGTAAAGTTGCATCAAGGTAAGGTTTCCTTGGAGAGTGAAGAAGGAAAAGGTTCTCGCTTCATCGTGGATATACCTACCGACTTGAAGCATGCCTTGCAGCAAGAGGCAGCCCAGGACTATCTGGTTGCGTCTTCACCAGCAATGGATGCCATAGATGGAGCCACAGAGGTACAAGGACAGAAAAAAATAGAGAAGACGGTGATGGTTGTGGAGGACAATGATGACTTCCGCCACTTCCTGCATCGAGAATTGAGCCATATATATAATCAGGTGTTAGTGGCAAGGGATGGCATGGACGGAGCCTTGAAGGCAGAGGAGGAAACCCCCGACCTCATCGTGAGCGACGTGATGATGCCTCGAATGAATGGTACAGATATGTGTCGCCGCATCAAGGAAAATATCGAAACCTCGCATATTCCAGTCATCTTGCTTACGGCATGGAGTACCGATGAGGGACGTACTGAGGGATACAAGGCTGGTGCCGATGCCTACATTGCCAAGCCTTTCGATATGGAGGTGCTCTTGGCACGCATCAGTAATCTCTTGGAGAAGCAAGAGAAGCGAAAGCAAGACTTCTCGCATAGTATCTCGCTCGACCCAAAGACGGTGACGGATTCCACACCTGATGAGGCTTTCCTGAATGAAGTGATTGGGCATATAGAGAAGAACATCGATAACTCGGAATACACCATCGACTCCTTGGCGGGAGATGTGGTGATGTCTCGTATGAGCTTCTACCGGAAGATGAAATCTCTGACGGGTCGGACACCAGCCGACTTCATCCGAACCGTGCGCTTGAAGACTGCTGCCAAGCTTCTGAAAGAGGGAAAATGTAATGTCTCGGAGGTATGTTACAGGACTGGGTTTGCCTCTCCTCAGAACTTCTCCAAGCACTTCAAGGAGATGTTTGGCGTACTTCCTTCGCAATATTCTTAAAAAATAGAAGTGGTTAAGTGGTTGATAATCAATATACGTACACATTGGTACAAATAGTTGGTACGTTTCACATATATTGTTGGTACAAATGATACAACTGTTTAAAAGGGTTTTCCATACCTTTGCAGCAGAAATCAAAAATAAACAGTCAACGATATGAAACAGACAACTAATAATCAGGGGCAAATGATTGCCAACTTCTATACAGTTCATTATGCAGAACTCGTAAACTTTGCCACTTCTCGTTTGGGCAACCGCGAGGAGGGTGAGGATCTTGTACAGGATGTCTTCATCAAGATGATGAGCTATGAGGGTATGATTAATGAGGAAACCATCAAGTCGTTTGCCTTCACCATCGCAGCCAACAAGATCAAGGATCATCTCCGCCGTCGCATCTTCCGCCATCAGATGGAGGAGAGCAAGAAGTATGAGATGGAGCTTCAGCATAGCCATGCAGAGCGCCTTGCCGAGTATCACGATACTCTCCGTATCGTGAACCAGAATGTGGACAAGCTTTCGCCAACCTGTGCCAAGGTTTATCGCATGAGTCTGTTCGACGACATGACGGCTGGCGACATTGCAGAAGAACTCCAGGTGTCTAAGCGCACCGTGGAGTCTCAGCTCTTCACCTCTCGCAAGCAGATGAGGGCGATGATGCAGGAGGCTATGTAGTATATATAATATAAGGTGAAAATATGAACTTAGACAGACTTTTCTTACGACTCCGTTACCTATGGGCGTTCTACAAGAGCACGCTGTGGGTTACCATACCTTTTGGTTTGGTGACAGGTTGTATCGTCTTTAGGGAAAAGGGAATAGAGGAAGCCGTCAAGG
>ULYE01020447.1_pt1 | contig 14442 bp, 12 predicted proteins | sample 1961921 | NCBI WGS metagenome assembly ULYE01 (sample SAMEA4835856, study PRJEB28245) | human gut metagenome | biome: gut microbiome; material: fecal sample | place: Denmark | collected 2008 | reverse complement strand
TATTTTAGATGTCTTGTTTAAACCTAGATTTCTTCATATAATTTGATTGTTAAAAAATGATCGGAGACGCTCATGGAGATTAGACTAAAAAATCTTACCAAATGCTTCCCAGGAAACCCTAAGAAGGGAATTCCTGATACCTATGCTGTGAAGTCTTTGGATGTTACTATCCCTGACGGGAAGTTGGTTGGCCTTTTAGGTCCATCTGGTTGTGGAAAATCCACGACTCTTTATATGGTTGCTGGACTTTTGGAACCAACAGAAGGGGAAATTTGGTTCGGGGATGAAGACGTCACCGACTTAGAGCCAGAAAAAAGAGGCATTGGCTTAGTTTTCCAAAACTACGCTCTTTATCCTCATATGACGGTTTATAAGAATGTAGCGTTCCCTTTGACGAATTTAAGAATCGAAGAGAAAACACTCGATAAAGACGGAAATCCTGTCTTAGATGAAGATGGGAAACCATATATCAAAAAGAGAAAGCTTACCAAAGACGAAATTGATAAAATCGTCCGTGAAACTGCGAAAGTAGTTCAAATTGAGCCATATCTTGAAAGAAAACCAAATCAACTTTCGGGTGGTCAGCAACAACGTGTCGCCATTGCTCGTGCTTTAGTTAAGAAACCAAAGGTCCTTTTACTTGATGAGCCATTAAGCAACCTTGATGCTCGTTTAAGACTTCAAACTCGTGAAGAAATCAGAAGAATTCAACAATCTACTGGTATCACAACAATCTTTGTTACCCACGACCAAGAAGAAGCGATGTCTATCTCTGACGAAATCGTCGTTATGAAATTAGGCGTCGAACAACAACGTGGTGTGCCACAAGAAGTTTATAACAATCCTTGCAATAAATTTGTCGCTAACTTCTTAGGAACTCCTCCAATTAATTTCTTTGACGGTTATATCAAAGACAATAAAGTGTATGTCGGCGATCAAGTTGTTCGTGAAATCACCGAAAAGAAAGTGGAAGACCAGAAATGTTCCGTCGGCATTCGCCCAGAAGGCATCGTTATCGATGATAAGGGGGATTTCTCTTTCAATTGCGAAAGAATCCTTACGATGGGCCGTGATATCATGCTTGTTGCAGATCATCCAAACGCAACCTCCAATATCAAGTTTGTTGTTGACGCTTTCGTCAAAGTTCAAGCTGGTCATGTACGTTGCTCTGTTAAACCACATAAATGCTTCGCTTTCTCTTTGGAAGGCAATGAGGAGAGAATTATCTAATGGAAGCTGCTGAAACAAAGAAAAGAAGCAATTTCATTGCGAACATTTTCAAAAGGAAAGAAAGAACGTCCGCAGACGCCGGTGAAAAGAATAACTGGAAAGCGTGGCTTTATCTCGCCCCAGTTCTCATTTTGCTTGCGATCTTCACTTTCTACCCTTTGATTAATACGATTGTCATCGCTTTTTTAAAGGACTATGACTATACTACTCAAACCAGTTCTGGCTTCACTTTAGATAATTTCTTAACTGTTTTGACTTTGGCTGGGAAAGATCCTTCCCAAAACCTCGTCTATCGTTGGAATTGTTTCTATAGCGAAGAACTAAAAGGATACGCTTACTTAAATAGCGCAGGCGTTCTAACAAGAGTCTATTTCCAAACCGATGTACTTACCTACGCTTTGCCAAATACTCTTATTATTACCTTTGTTACCGTTCCAATTTCCATCATTATCGCTTTGTTAATAGCCGTTTGCTTGCATTCCATCAAGGCGTTTCAAAAAATATTTCAAACAATCTTCTTTGTCCCTTATGTTACAAACGCCATTGCTGTAGGTATGGTTTTCGCCGTTTTATTCGATTCCAAAGGCATTATTAACTATCTCTTTGGGCTTGGAACAGAATTCTATTGGATTGACCATGCTGCTTCTTGGGGACATGGTATGACAGCTTTATGTATCTATATTGTTTGGCACGCCCTTCCTTATAAGATTTTGATTTTCCTCTCGGCTTTGCAAAATATTGATAAACAATATTACGATGCCGCAAAGATTGATTGCGCTGGTAAATTCAAAACTTTCATGAACGTTACCGTTCCAATGCTTTCTCCGCAGATTCTTTATATCATGATCACCTCATTTATCGGATCATTTAAAGAATATACCTCGGTTGTCGGCTTATTCGGCTCCCCATCTACGGACGGAGGTTCTACAAAGAATATGTACACCATCGTCTATTATATTTACGAATGTTTAGGGGCGCCTACCACGGTATCTCGTGGCGCTGCTGCTGCTGCTTTGCTTTTCATAATCATTATGTTATTTACGGCTATTCAGTTCCAGGTTTCAAAGAGGAGGGTACATTATTAATATGGAATACGATTCAAGAAATTTCTTCCAACGCCTCTTTCACATGAAATCGAGAGAACAAAAACAAGCGGAAAGAGAGCAAAAGGAAAGTTATCAAAACATCCGTACTTCTGAGATGGTTCTCGTCATCAAAGAAGGCCATACGAATGCCCAACAATTAGAAAAACTTCAAAGAATTGGCAAAATCATTACGTCTGTTATTACGTATGCATTCTTGCTTTTCATGAGCGTTCTCATCCTTTTCCCTTTCTATTGGATGATTATCACTTCGTTAAAGAGCACTACGGAAATTCGTGCGACGACTCAAACTTTCTTCCCGGCCACTGTTTTGTGGACAAACTACATCACCGTTTTTAACACGTTCGACTTCGTTACTTACGTTGGAAATACTTTGGTGGTTGGTGTTCTTTCCACGATTGGAACGCTTATCACAACAATTTTGGCTGCCTTTGCCTTTGCTCGTTTGAATTTTAGAGGCAAGGATTTTATGTTTGCCATTTTACTTGCAACCATGATGATTCCAGGCGAAATGATGGTTATTACTAACTACATCACTGTAGCAAAACTTCCATGGTATGAATTTGGGGTAGGGCAAGTCACAGGATGGCTTACTTATAAGGATTCTGTGTTTGCTTCGATGATTATTCCATTCTGGGTATCTGTTTTCTATATCTATCTTCTTAGACAAAACTTTAAGCAGATTCCTAATGAACTTTATTTAGCTGCAAAAGTGGACGGAAAATCCGACTGGCAATTCCTTTGGCATGTTATGGTGCCTTTGGCAATGCCTACCTTGATTTCCATTTTCATCTTGAAGCTTATGGGATCTTGGAACTCTTATGTGTGGCCTCAACTCGTTACGGCAAATAATCAATCTTGGCGTTTGGTGACAAACGGTTTGCGCTCTTCCTTCACAACGACCTCTGGCGAGCCTCAGTATGGCATTCAGATGGCGGCAACGATTTTGGTCACCGTTCCGCTCTTGCTCTTATTCATCTTCTTCAGAAAGTACATTATGAAGGGTGTTGGTAGAGCAGGTATTAAGGGGTAAAAATTAGTTACAATTCGTTAGAATGTAATATTATGAATTTAGGAGAAAAGAACATGAAAAAGAAAATTATAACTTGTGCACTTGGCCTTCTTGCGGCCATTGGCTTAACTGCTTGTATTTCTAATCCGAACAAAGGAAGTTCCTCTTTAGAAGATGCAGGGCAAACTCTTGAAGAATTTGACGCGGAAGTAGAAGCTCTTGGAGATTTAAAAAGTCTTACTGCCGAAGTAACCTTCTGGCATACCATGGGCAAAGCCAATCAAGATGTTTTTAACACGATGATTGCTGAATTTAATAAAACATACCCAAACATCACCATTAATCACTCTCAACAAGGTGGTTATCCTGATGTAAGAAAGAACATCGCTAACGCTATCCCAGCTCATACCACCCCAACAATGGCCTATTGCTATCCTGACCATGTTGCAGATTATTTGCCATCCGATTCTGTTATTAAACTTGATAATTATGTCAATTCTACCAAAATCGGTTTTGGTGTCGATAATGGGCTTCACGATGGTGAAAAAGAAGATTTCATCCAAACCTACCTTGATGAAGGTGATCATTACACTTTAGAAGGAAAAGCCTTAAGTGGCTATTATTCCCTTCCATTCTCTAAATCTACTGAAGTTCTTTTCTATAACAAAGATGCCTTTGAGACATATGGGTGGAGTGTTCCTGAAACTTGGGAACAAATGTGGAAACTTTGTGCAACAATCAAAGAATCATTGCCAGACGTCATTCCTCTTGGCTATGACTCCGATGCCAACTTCTTTATCACCTATTGCGAACAAGCTGGAATTCCTTATACAACTGGTGAAGGAAACGAACACTTCTTATTCAATAATGCAGAAGCAAAAGCGTTTGTTACCAAATTAAAAGAATATGCTGATAAAGGATATTGGACTTCCCAAGGCCTTTTAGGCTCTGGAACATACACCTCCACCAAATTCACAAACCAAGAGCTTTTGATGACCATTGGCTCGACAGGCGGAACAAAATACAACGTTTCCACAAATTTCTCTACCGGTGTTGCTGGTCTTCCACAAGTGGACAAGAATAACGGAAAAGTCATTATGCAAGGGCCATCCATTTGTTTCTTAAATGATTCTACCTTCAAGCAAAGAGTTGCTGGATGGTTATTCTACAAATTCATTACCAACGCCGATAATAGCGCTATCTGGTCTTCTATGACCGGCTATAACCCTGTTAGAACATCCTCTTTTACCTCAAAGAACTACAAGACATCTTCCACACCTCTTGTGAATGACGTTCTTGATTTTGCGGGAACAAAATCCAATTACACGGACTGGTATTATGCTTCTCCAGCCTTTAAGGGATCTAGTGCTGCTCGTGAAGAAATGGATAGCCTTATGGCTGGTGTCTTAAATGGTAGTAAGACTGTCGATGCTGCATTTGAAGACGCTTATAACAATTGCTTATTTGCTGCTTAATAAATAATAGAAGGTGGAGAAATCCGCCTTCTTATAATTAGAAGAAAGATATGAATTACAAAAAGAAATTACTTACATTTTGCTTGTTACCAGCCACGATGATGGCTCTTTCTGCTTGCGGAGGGAATCCTAATAACCCATCCTCTTCTAATGGTGACAACAATCAAAACCAAAAAGTGACCGTTACTTTTTGGCACAGCATGGGAAAAACAAACCAAGAATTGTTACAAACCATGATCAAGGCTTTCAATGATATATATCCTAATATTGAAATCAAAGAAACCGCTGCAGCCGGTGGATATGAAGACCTTCAAACACTCGTTCTTAAGAATGTGTCAACACACAACCTTCCAACGATGGCTTTTTGCTATCCTGACCATGTTGCCCAGTATCTAGAATCTGGAAATGGTGGAATTGTTGCCAATCTCGAGTCTTTTATCAACGATGCGGAAATCGGATTCAAAGCCGAAGAAGGCTCTCACGTTGATGAAGAAACGGGAAAAACTCTAACAGGAGTGGATGATTATGTTCCTTCTTTCTGGGAAGAGGGGTGCAATTATCAAAAGGAAGGAGTTTATAGCGTTCCATTTGCAAAATCTACCGAAGCTCTTTTCTATAATAAAGACGTTTTTGACCAAAATGGTTGGGAAGTTCCCCAAACCTGGGATCAAATGTGGAATCTTTGCCAAATTATTCGTGAAACCTATAATGAGGATGAGATCGTTGCCCCATTAGGCTATGACTCTGACTCTAATTTGTTTATTTCGCTTTGCCAACAAATGGGTATTCCTTATACGAGCACTACCGGCGATCATTATCTTTTTGATAACCCTCAAGCCAAGGCAATGGTTAAAGACCTAAAAGAAAAATTCGACAAGAAATATTTCATTACGAAAGGGAGCAGTGGAAATAATACTTACACTTCAACCAAGTTTACTAGTGGTGAAATTTTAATGTCCATCGGGTCTACTGGTGGCACGCAATACAATGGCACTCAAAACTTTGAGGTTGGCGTTGCCGAAGTTCCTGCCTATGATTTGAACTCTCCTGCCATTATTTCTCAAGGCCCTTCTATTTGTATCTTTAACGATGCCTCGAAAGAAGAACAACGTGCCGCATGGCAATTTTACAAATTTATTAGCACTGCGGAAAACAGCACAAAATATGCTGTTTCAACAGGATATCAACCAGTTCGCCTTTCCTCCTATAAGACTAAAAACTATATCGACTTTTCTCATGAGACAACGAATCTTATGAATAAAGTCGCCTCCTTATCTTCTTCTTTACTTAATTCTTATTTTAACAGCCCTGTTTTTGTCGGCTCTGCTACAGCAAGAAAAGAAGTTGGTAGCTTAGTGTCTAGCGTTTTGCTAGGAAGCAAGAGTGTGGATGACGCTTTCACTCAGGCTTTATCAAACTGCGTAAATTCATAAGGAGAACGATGATGAAAAAAAGATGTTTTAAATGGATTCTTCTCTCTGGCCTTTTCATGGCCGGTTTGACCTCTTGCGTCCAAGAAGGGCCTTCCTCTTCCATTGAGGGAGGAAGCCAAGAAAATAGTTCTGCTCAGTATGTCGATTACGTAAAAGAAACTCATTTGAATTATCAATATAAGGACAAACAATTCTTAAAAGACGGCGTTGGAGAGGTCACCCTTGTCACAAAGGTCGATGGAGATACTGCACACTTCAAACAAGTTTCTGGCGATACGGGTACGATCAAAGGGCGTTACAATTGCATCGACACCCCTGAATCCACCGGTATGCTTGAACCTTGGGGGAAAGGCGCTAGCAATTTCAATGGCGATTATCTTGCCAAAGCGAAACACATTGTTTTGACTACTGATGTTGCCGACAACGATGGGCAGGGAAAGCCTGTTTTGGATTCCACGGGCGGAAGATACCTAGTTTATGTTTGGGTTACCGAAGTGGAGAATCCAACTATTGATGACTTTATCAATCTTAATCTCGCTCTTTGCCAAGAAGGATATAGCAAGGTAAAAGGCGTTACGGGAAAAGAATATGCGGATGCTTTTACAAACGCTGCCGTTCAAGCCCAAGCTCTCAAACTTCATCTTTGGAGCGACGAGAAAGATCCTGACTACAATTATGCCAATCCAGTGAAAATCGACCTTCGTATGATTTGTGAGGGATACGATTCGGAAGGCAAAAAATTTGATTGGGTCGGTTGCAAAGTTACTTTTGAAGCGTATGTCGCAGGCGTTGGTCCTGATCAAGGAGCCGCCTATGTTTGTAATGACATATCTTGGGCGGATGCTTCTGGAGAACATACCCAACGCTATGGCATGTATGTCTTCACCCAATATATTGTTTACAAACCTTTGCAAACCATCGGAAATTTCTTAGAGATTTCTGGAACGGTCGCCGAATATAATGGCAACCTCCAAGTTGTTGACGTTTCTTATTCGGATTATTACAAAGACGATTATGATATGAAGATTCTTTCTACAGGCAATACCGATAAGGTTCAACCTTTTGAAGGATCCGCAGGAACCTTTGCTAACGACAAATATATCAATACCATGGTTTCTGTGAATTTGGTTTGCACGGGCGGTTATGCTACCTTAAACACCGCAACATCTACTGCTTATTCTTTCACTCTTTATTGCCATGATAAGGACAATACTTCTGAGGAATTGAATATTCGTATCAGCGATGTCTTAGCAATCAATTATCCAAAGACACTTACACGTATTAGAGATAACATCCCATTCTTTAAAGGCGAGAAGACCATTGCCGAATCTATCAATAACGGCAAAAACACCGATCAAAGAAAAGTGGAATACATCACAATTACTGGCGCTCTTGTAAAATATACGACCACAAAAGGAAAAATCACATATCAAGTCAACCTTTGTAGGTCTAAAGATTTGACTTTGCACATGAGCGCAGAGTAATTATTTAGGTTGTTTTATCTTCAGGAAGGAGAAATTATATAATGAAGAAAAAATTGAATGTCTTGGTTCTAGCCTCAGCCCTTACTTTATTAACTGGGGTTATGGCCTCTTGTTCCCAAAGCGAGACATCGAGTGGTGATGTCTGCCAAGTAACCGAAGAAACTGCTGATTTAGCAAAAAAAGCTTTTGCTAGCATTGAGCCTTTGTATGCTTCTTGGGCTTCTACTGGCATAAGCGCTAATCAAGATTTAAAACCAACAGCTTCTAAGAAAGATGCAGCTGGTGTCAGTCATGAATTTGACGTGAAGTACAGCGCCGATGCAGCTGTTGCGGCCAATCTTTCCGTAAGTGAAGATGGCTTAAGCTTGAAAGTTGTCTCCCCAAACAGCTTGAATGGTGGCAAAGATATTAAGACGAAATTACATGTCGAACTTTTCGAAAAAGGAACCACCTGTCTTGCCTATTCTAAGGACATCAACGTCATCGTTAAAGCGACTGCGCAAATGAACCTTTCCTACATCTATTCTGTGAACGAAAAAGGCGAGAAGGTTGTTGCTGATAAGACTTCTGTTGCTTTTGACGCAATCATTGTTGGAGTCTATCCTTCCCAAGGCTTAATCGTTGGCGATGGCGAATATGCTATGCTTCTTTTCAAAGCCTCTATGCCAAAAGATGCTAAAGTTGGTGATGCCGTCCATGTTTCCGGTACTATCAGTGATTTTAGTGGCCTCCGTGAAATTGGTAGTGGAGCAACTGTTACCAAACTCGATGCTGTTCCGGCTGGCATTACTACCCCAGTCGCATTAGAAATCGATGCTCAAAAAACACACACTATTGGTTTTGGCGATGACAACAGGCTTACGAGAATCAAAAACGCAAAAGTTGTCAAAACAACCTATAAAGATGACAAAACCAATTTCTACATCTATGTTTCTGTTGCAGGAAAAGAATACACCGTTTTCATGAATCCAAACTATTCTGCTGATGTGATTCCTTCCTGGAAACGCGTGAGAGCTGAAGGCGAAGCAGCCAAAATGGTTGAAGCTGGTGACGTGGTTACCTTAACTGGCTTTGTTTCAGCTTATAACGGAACTTGGCAACTTGTTTATGGCAATTGTGAAGAATGGTCTGTTGGAACTGTCTCTGTGACGGCTGCATCTACGTTTGTTTTAATCGGAAAAACAACAACCGTTACCGCTACCTTAAAGGGCGAAGCTGCTGCTTTCAAATACACCTCCTCTGATCCAACCATCGCAACCGTTGATGAAACAACCGGTGTTGTCACTGGCGTCAAAGAAGGTAAGGTTTCTATCACCGCTTCTATTGTCGTTGACGGAAAAACCTATTCCGATACATGCTATATTGAAGTTACCAAAATCACTCCAAAAACCACAACTATTTCCGAACTTCTTGGCAAAGCCAACCCTTCGAACACTACCAATTTTGCTTGGGATACAAAGAACATTTACCAAGTCAAAGGCGTTCTTGAAGGATATGAAGGCGACGCCTACGGCAATTCTTATTTGACCGATCCTGAGAGCGGAAAAGCCATCAAGATTTATGGTTTATCCGGAACTGAGAATTCAGGTTTCTCTTATAAAGAGGGCAGCTGGTTTTATAGCAACCCAAAGAATGCTGATAAGACCGTCAAAGGTATCGTCAACAATGGCGAAGAAGTGACTCTTAATGTTATGTTCCAAGACGCGAAAGGCTTTGCGAACATCGGCGGATGGGTCGTTGAACACAAAGTAAGCGAAAAGACCTATGCTTCTACCATCAAAGCTCTTGAACACGGAAAAGCTTCCTTAAGCCTTACTGAACCACAAAAATATGGCACAAAGGTGGAAGTTGTTGTTACTCCTACTGAGGGATATGTTGTTGATTCCGTCAAAGTAAAGACCGCTTATGGTGAAACCTCTGTCTCTGCGGATGAATCTGGCAAGTATTTCTATAACGTTACTTGTAAGAACGAAGTGACAGTCTCTTTCAAAGAAAAAGCCGCTGAACCAAAGCCAGGCGAAGCCAAAACTATCACTTTAAATACCCAAACCTCTTCGCTTGGAAAGGACTACGTGACGGAAGTTACTGACTTCACCGTGAATGCTGATGATTCCTCGGTATTTGCTTTTGCCGGAAATCAAGTCAAACAAAACGCACCATATACTAATAAAGAAGGTGTGACTACCCCTGGTTATTTGATGCTCAACACGAACGAAGGATATATTTTCTCAAAGACCGCAATAAACGGAAACATCACCTCTCTTGAAATTACAACTGGAGCAAGTGCTTCTACTACCACAGAATATGCGGTTACATTTGGCTCGGCTGTTTTATCCACGAGATCAACAACAGACGGATTTGTTATCGGGAAAGGCGCCACACATACATTTACCCCTTCTTCAGATGTTACTGATGCAAAGTATTTCCAAATTGCTGCCAATGTGAAAAAAGGACAAATAGTGACCATCAAAGTCAACTATACTGCCGCTTAATTGACACACATAGCATTAGCCTCCCTCTCGTAGGGAGGCTTTTCATATATTAATATATGAAGAAGATGCTTGGTTTGTTCTGCAAGGGTTGAAAAATGTCGACATTTTCTTTAAACTTGCAGTATGAATAAAGCGATTAGAAAAATATTATTGTTCTCCTCCCTTTTTGTTTTGACGGGATGTGGAGAAACTATAGAGGCTTCTAGCAGTGAAACTTCCGCCTCTTCTGAGATTGTGAATGGACAAACTTTAGATAAAGTAATTGGCTCTTTTGAAGAAAACTTGAATTTAAATGTAACGTATAAGTTCTTTGAGCAGGAAAAAGCTCCTGGATGCACGACTGTTTATACAAAGGATGGCTGTTTTAGCACATATAGGAATTTTGAAGGCGTGTCCAATTCTGGATTGATCAATCTAGATTCTACTGCGGCTGCTGATAAAGGTGCTGCAGCAGGCGTCTATACCTGGAAAAAAGAAAATAAAGTTTTAGCTTTAGGGGAAAAGATTGGTGAAGGAAGATATCAAGATCTTTACCACACCCCATCGGAAATCTCTTTAAAGAAAGCCGAATATATCTCTTCGTTTGTTCCAGAAATTTCAGGTCAAACAAGCGGCAATTATTTCCTTTGCCAAAATCAGGAAGATAAAACGATGCTTGTCTCCTTTGCAAAATCGCTTGGCGTATACGCAACAATAATGGGAGTAGAGGGAATGGATTTGAACTATGCAAAAATCTATTTTGGTCCAACCTCTACAGTGGTAACGATTTCGGTTTATTCTTCTTATAAGGGTGGATATGATCAATTCGAAACTTCGATTATTTGCAATTCTTTTGGAACAGCAAAAATTGCCGAATTAAATACTTATTTAGGTGCTAAATAATGAGAAAAACGTTAATTCCATTGCTTACTTTGTTACCAATTTCTCTTTTTGGATGCACGACGGGAGAAATGAATTCTTCTTTAGAAGACCTTTCTTTTGAAGAAAATAGCAATGTAATTTTCACGGAATATTTTCAGGGATTATTTACAAATGACAGAGCTTTTGAAATTGGCAACATTGGCGAAAGCGATGTTTCTCTTTCGGATTATAAAGTGGTCATTTATAAATCTGGAAAATTATCCGAACCATATGAAATTCAATTAGAAGGCACTTTAAAAGCAAAACAAACCTTTGTTGTTGCTTATGCTAAAGCAGCCGATTCCATTAAAAGCAAGGCGAATCAAATCGACGATACTTTCCCAAATATCGGAAAATACCCAATGTCTCTTTTCCACAAAGGGAAATTGGTTGATATGTTAGGGACAATTGGCTACACCTTAACTTGGTGCGATTCCGTGGATCTTGTTAGAAAAAATGAATACAAGATTGGTCGTGAAACCTTTATTCCTTATGATTGGATTGGCTATTCAAATATCGATAACGCCAACCAACTTGGAACTTTAGACTGTCCTTTAAGTGAAGAGGAAATCTTAAAAGGGCCTGGAATTGCTTCCCCATATGATTCTTACCCTTTCTTCAAGGAAAATTCTACGACGCTTGGTGGAGGTGGATTCATCGATGTTACGGTAACTAGCTATATCGATGGCGATACAACCAAATTTGCCTTCCCTCAATTTGTTAATGATGCTGGATATCGTAATGGAACCAGCGTTAGATATGAAAACATTGACACACCCGAAATCTATCATGGTGGTAACTCTCCGGCGATGCCATGGGGAGATGCGGCTAAGGATTTCACAAAAGGTTTACTAAGCAAAGCCAAAAGAATTCGTTTGCAATCCTTGCCAAATGTCTCTATTACGGAAACATACGGCCGATTATTGCTTTATGTTTGGGCGAGTAATGAGGCGGAAGGAAATGATTCTTTCTATCTGGTTAATTACGAAATCGTGAAGAATGGCTTTTCTGAAGTGAATTTCTCAGGAGACACTTCTTCTAAAATGCTTTATAAAGGGATCTCTTATTACCAGTATATGATTGACGCTCAAAATAAAGCAAAAAAAGAAGGATTGAGGATTCATGGTCAAAAAGATCCAAACTATCAATATTAAAGAGGCGAGCTTATGAAAATTTATTGTAAGGATTGTTTAAGAAAAAACGACACGAAAGCAAAGACATGTAAGAAATGTGGAAATGAGCTTTCTAAAAAACTAAATGACGATGAAATTCGTTCTTTTGTTCAAAGACTTCATAAAAAGACGAATGACGTTCGTCACTATATGAGCCATGCCCTTTCTTTCCTTGTCATTGGCGGGATTTTATTGGTTATCGCCTTTTTCTTCTATTATCTTGCTTTCGGACAAAGCATTGATCCATCCACAAAAGAAAAGATTTATGTTTTGAACACCGCTTGTTCAGAATTCTGGGTTTCCATGGTTGCTTTAATTGCTGGAGGCACTTTCTTTTTAGGAGGACTTGTTACCGCACTGGTTCTCTATCGTCAAAAAAGACAGATATTATCTGATATCGACCACGTTAGAGAAAATGGTGATTTAAATGTTCCTACTGTTTCTTTGCTCATCGTTGTTTGGGCAAAAGCCATTTGCAAAGGCTTTAGGCATCTTATTTGGCTTATGAAATATAAGGCAAGTGAAAAGAAAGAGAAGAAGGAGGCAAAATAATTATGGCAGAGACCCGTTTGGTTTCTTCTTTGGAAGAAGACTCTTTAGTTGAAGAAAAAGAAAAATTCTTTAATTTCGATCGTGACACCATCAAAAGACCGGGTGTTATTTGTCGCCTAATTGGCATTTTTGTTTGCTTGTTAGCAATCGTTTTTACCATCGTTTTGCCAACCGTTATGATTGAGTATAAAAGCTATAGCAACTCCACCCAATTTGATAAAGTTCGCGCTTTAGCTTTCCCAGCTGAAACTATTTATGGACCTAATGCTTTATTTGGTGGGGGATATTATGGGATGTATGTTCGTAGCAATACGGCGAAAACGGCACATATTCTCATGACCAAACAAGCTTTCTTTAACTGGATCCTTTTTGTTTTGTTACTTTGTTTGCTCGCTTTCGCTGTTCTCGCTTTTTTCGCGACCTTCACAAAGAAATTCGAAAAAATGTCCAAATTGGTCATTTTAGGCTTTTCTATTGGTGCGTTTGCTGCTGTTGCAAGCCCTGTCTGGTTTATGGTTACCAATTCCATTGGAAATCAGTATGCCGTAGCAACAACAAATCTCTCTAATTATTGGTTCTATGACTCCTTCTATTGCCATTGTGCTTGGGGAGCAATTGTTGCCGCTATAACTTTTGTTGTCGCAGCCGTTTTGTTTGGTGTTGGTACTGCCTTGGAAAATAAAGGCGGAGAAAGAGGTAGATAATTTATGAACAAGAAAATACTTTTGTCTCTTCCTTTTTTGATGGTTTTGTCCTCTTGCAACGTTAACTCTTTCGGGGAAGAAATCCAAAATGAGTCTCAATTTGTAGAAATTGGCGAGATGACCGATACGAATTTCAATGTCGCAAAGGCGAATCTAGTGTCTGCAAAATCCGATAACGCAAAAGACTCAAGCGTTATCAAAAAGGCAAATCATAACGCTGAACTTTATTCTTCTGGAGATTTCGTTTGCGAAACAGACCAAAAGATTCAAGGATTTACAATCCAATATGACGTTGAGACTTATTTCCTTATTAAAGGGGATAAGAACGGTACCATATCCGAATCTTCTGACTTCTTGACCTCCTATCGTAATCAAACCGTTTCTTTGATTAACGAAGACTATTCCGAAGCGTTAGGCGCTTATTCTTTCATGAAGAAATTTGCCGGTAAAAATGCGGGAGATGAAGTGGATGGAAAAACCTATTCCACAATCTTCCTTGCTTCTTCTTTAGCGGGCGATACCTTAGGCTACACCATGAAAATCGAATATGATGTCAAAGGTGGTAAGCGTTTAGAGCAATCCTATATCACTTTGGATAAAGTGAATGATAAATGGGGCATTTCTTTCTATTCTCATCGAATTACAGATACCTTAGCAGGGCATAGTGGTGGAACAGAAGAATCCTATTATGTTGTCGAATACGTGTTTTCTTGCTTAACGGATGAGGGTCTTAATCAAAAGAAATTGGCGGCCAAAGGAAACCTTTCAGGCTATTCCTTCTCGGTAAATGGAGTGGCTCCAGAGGCAAAGACTTCTAACGGAATGCCATTTTCTCAAAAGTAAGCGTGAATTCTTAAACTAAATTCCGGTTTTTCTAATTTCATC
>ULYE01032701.1_pt1 | contig 14540 bp, 9 predicted proteins | sample 1961921 | NCBI WGS metagenome assembly ULYE01 (sample SAMEA4835856, study PRJEB28245) | human gut metagenome | biome: gut microbiome; material: fecal sample | place: Denmark | collected 2008 | reverse complement strand
CATATTTATCAACTTAAATTAATTCCGCCAACGGGTTATTACTACAAAATAGAAATTCACTCAGACCCAATAATAATAATACTCTTAAGCATTTGTAAATATAGTGAAGTCAATAAGATTAATATATTTATCACTATTCTTAATATCAGCAATCTCTCTGAGAGCGCAGATTATGGACACAGGTCATAAGGTTGATACCTTGTCAACAAGACAAAGAATCGCCCTTAGGACTAATGCGTTTGAATGGTTGTGCTTGACTCCAAACATCGGTGTTGAATACGACTTGACAAAGTTCAACTATGGTCGTTGGGCTCTGACGTTTGATGCTCGATGCAATTTGAATGCCTCTCATACTTATAAGCCAGGCTTAGTATACAACCTAAGTGGCGCTCGCATTGGCGTGAAATATTATTATCGCATGCACAAGACTGGTAAGGGAGACTCTTATCCACAACAACCAACAAACTTCTTCAAAAAACTCATCTCAAACATTACGCCTGATCCTAAGCATCCTACTGTGGCATTCTACAGAGGCGCTTACATCGCATACAACAAATATTCTATTATGTTGGGCTCTGAAGGCAAACAGGGCTCTGCCATAACTGCTGGCTTTACATGGGGTTTCACCAAACCGCTGTATAGCTTCCGCAATGGCAACACCATCGACTTCGAGGCTGGCATCTCTGCAGGTTTCGCTTATGCCGATATGAAGAAATATGTGCTTGAGCGCGAAAGCAACTGCTATCGCATCACAGAAACGAAACCTATGGCTTTTCAGCCTATCCCGGTGATAAGCGATTTGCGCCTGGGCTTTATATATAGAATAGGTGACTACCCTTCGACAAAGAAATATCGCTGGAGATACGACTGCGACCTTGCTTACCAGCAGAAGATGGACGATTGGATGACTGCTGAGAAGAATCGTCTCGACTCTATCGCCAATGCTCGAAAGGATCATGGCTCTATCTACGAGGAGTTTATGGAAATATACAATGCAGAACTCAAGCGCTTTGCTGAAGAAGAAACCAAGACTTCTGCCGACAATGCTATTAAGGAAAAGGCTGCTAAGGCTGCTGCTACTGCTAAGGCTGCCGACCTAAAGGCAAGCAAGAAACAGAAGAAGGACGAAGCTAAAAAGACTGCTAAAGAAGACAAGAAGAAGAAAGCTGACAAGAAAAAAGGTCAGAAAGAAAATATAAAGGAGGAGGAAAAGCCTGCTGAGCAATCAGAGGCTGCTCCTGCTGAGAATGCAGAAAGCAAGGAGGCGCCTGCTGAAAGCAATGCGAGTGAAGACAACCATGAGAATGAAAACAACAATCAAAATTAGGAGGTGACGGAAATGAAAAACTCATTGATTTTTACAGCCTGTGCACTTTCGATGTCGTTGTCATTGTTGTCATCGTGCACCGACGTAGAGCTTTGCTCTGATGCGGAGCATCCACACACCACCCCTGTGGTGTTCGACTACGATTGGTCTGAGGCTCACGAACAGTCAGACTCTATGTATGTCATTGCCTATAGGGTGATAAAGTGCAAATACTACTCTATGGCGGTGAATTCCACCGACCATCTTGGCCGTTTCATCTATGGTGCTCCTGCCGAGCCTACAACTCCTGAAGAACCAACTGAGCCAAGCGAGCCTGATACCCCTGAAGCTCCAGATACCCCAACCACCCCAGATACCCCAAGCGAAGGCGGTGCATCGCCTACTGAGCCTTCAGAGCCCTCTGTTCCTGCAGTGCCTGCATCAGCAAAGCGAGCACCAGAATCGGCTACTCAGGGACGCAGAATATTCCCTCTGAACAAAGGCGAATATAAGTTCTTCACATTTGCTCTCGACGACACTGAGCTGAAATATAATAATGTGGACGACTTCATGAACGGAAAGACTGAGAGTTCACGCATCTCGGACATATATCTGGAATACAAGGTATACAAGAAGGGTGACCCTAACTTGAAGTCAAGAATAAAAAACTGGGACGACTACAATCCTTACGCAGGATATATACAGAGCAACGTACGCCCAGTATACTTCGACTCTATTCCGCTGCGCAACATAGATGGCAAGGCTGAACACATAGCGAAGTTTACGCCTCGCAACCTGTCGCAGAATATCGATGTATACTTCGACATTTCAAAGGATGTAACCACACGCGGATTTGTGGTTGACTCTGTGGAGGCTGAGGTTTCGGGTATTCCTTTGGCAATAAGCATTGGCAACGGATATATCGATATCAGAAAAACTTCGAAGATGCTCTTCGATATGGAGCTACAAAACAAGGATGGCAACGTGGTTGAGGATACTGAAGACAACACCTCGCTTGTGGCTCATGCCAATATCGATGTGACAGGTATCGTGAAGAGTGCCACTCCTAATGAGCGCACTGGTCCTGGCATCATGCAGGTGATAATATATACCCACGCTTTCAACGACGAGGGTGTGAAGAGAATAAAGCGCATACAGGGCAAGATAAACATATACAACGCTCTCGAGGAGGCTAACCTCATAGAGATTGTGAACATGGGAAAGGATGCCCGCCGACGTTCAGAACACGGAGTGCTGAACATAAAGACCGACCTTGTGTTGAAAGGCGAACAGATTGTAGATACTCCTAACGACGACAACGGTATAGACCAATGGACAGGATGCGAAAACATCTTTGTCGACATCTAATCCATTATATGCGCGAAACAAATATAGAAAACAAGATATCGAATTATATGTCAATAATGAAATTGAAATCCACAAGACGGTTTGTGCGTCCTGCTCTCTCGGCTGCAACGATGATGCTGCTGGCTGCCTGTAGCCAATCGTATCCGGGACTGGAATATGAATTTCCAGACAATGAGATTGGCAACACGGAGACCTATAACAAGACACCAATCATGATGTTTGTCAACGAGCAAAACTTTTTCTCGATAACGGCAACTCGTGGTATGGGCGCCTTCGAGAACGATGGCATCAACCAAGGTGTTTCGCAAATACAGAAGCAAAAGGCCACTCTCTATGTGTATAGCTTCAGAAATGGTCATGATCAGCAAGGCCCTCTGACTTCGGCTGCCGACCTCACAAAGACAAGATATGCACAGGGCAAAACTCACGACGAAGACAATGAAAGCTGTCTTTTGGATGGTCCTGACTACAACCACGGTATGCCTGTGAAGCTAAACACTGAACCTGGAGGTATGCTGGTGCCACAGTGGACTGAAGATTCCCTATTCTATAGTTCACGCTATCAGGATGTGGGCTACAACTTCTTCTGCTATCATATCGACGACTGCCCTACCAACGTGCAGCGTAACAACGACCGCATAGTATGCACATGCACCGTGGACGGCACTCAGGATGTGCTATATGGACATGCGCCTAAGCTCGACCTCGCTTATCTGAACGAAAACTATAGCAATCTAAACCTTTCTGACGAAGAGAAGGCTAAGATTGTGAATGCCAATGGCTACAGCACCTATGCAGCCCACCGCGACATTCATCCAGAGATAGACCTCGACCACGCTATGGCTCGCTTCATTTTCCAGGCTTTCCCTGGCGACGAGAATGCCAACAACATAAAGATAAAGCATGTGAAGATGTTAGCGCCAAAGCAATGCCAGCTTACTGTGGCTGCAAGAACTACCGAAGAGACAGGAGTGAAATTCTTAGACGAAAAGGATTGGATGACTCTTATGTCGTGGGATGCAGAGCAGGTAAAGATGGTGGATATGGCTGAGGCTACTGTGGTGTTTAGCCCAGAGATGAAATACCAACCATGGTATGAGCGCGCACATGTGGACCTTGGCAGCAGCCTTCTGCTTGCTCCTGCCGAAGAATATAAGCTGATATTGGAATACGAACAGTATATCTTCACTAATGGTCAATGGCAATGGAAACCTCTGACATCGGAGTATACTATCACAGCTCCAAAGAACGAGAAGTACAACCTTGACACGGCTACAGGTACATTCAAATTCTTGCCGGGCTTCCAGTATACAGTGAAGATAGCTGTCTATGGTTTGTCGCCTATCAAGGTAACAGCCAACATCTCTAACTGGAAAGAGGGTGGCGACATCTTTATCAATCCAGACGATGCCGACAACATAGGCTTAGACAACTAAGAACGGAGAACGAATCTATATTTTTATCTTAACATATTGTTTAACAATTAATTTTTATCTATTATGAAAAAATTATTTTTGATGGGAGCAGTAGCTTCTCTCGGCTTGCTCGCAAGCTGTTCGTCAGACGATGATTTGTCAACTGGTGGCAATGGTAAGGACGGCCTTCAGCAGATTAAGATTGGCATGGGCGTACAGGCTAATGTTGCTACAAGAGGTACTGGTACTGTTGGTGCTGTTGGTGCAGAAAACAACACATGGGCTAAGCAGACTGTAAATGTCTACATGCTCAACAAGGGTACTCTTGATCTCGCTAAGTTTGGTGATGATCCTATTTATGAGAACACAGTTTTGACAACTCCTGCAGATAATGCTTCTGGTATTGCTTCTGAGCTTGTTGGAGGTGTACCACAGTACAAGTATTATCCTACAACAAAAACTGCTTTCGACTTCTGGGGCTATCGTTTGGACGATGCTAATGATGCTACAGGTACTGCAGATCAGAAAGGTACAGATAGCAAGGTTGCAGTAACAAGCGGTAAGTATGTTCCTTACACAAGTGGCGACAGCTTGCTTATCGGTTTCAAGATTGATGGTACACAGGATATTATGGCTGGTAAGGCTGTTCCTACAGAAGAAGAAATCGCAAAGTGTGGTGGTGTGGATAATATCTACTCAGCATTTGCTGCTCGTAGAGATGTTCAGCCAAACATCAAGTTTGAGCACCTTTTGTCACGCCTCAACTTCCAGGTTTTGGCTGGCGCTGAGTCTACAACAGACGCTAACACTGGTGTAAAGGTAACAGGTATTACTGTTAAGTCAAAAGCTACAGGTAAGCTTGTTATTGCTTATCAGGGCGAAGCTACAACTTTCGCAAATGTATCTGATCAGCTCATCGTTGACAAGGATGCTGACGCTGAGAAAGACGCAGCTTTATTGAAAGAGCTCAAGGTTATGCAGCGTGATGCTTCTTCAACATCTTTGACAGACAACCTCGTAGACTTGCAGCCTGTTACTCCAAAGTGGAACAATGGTATGGCTTTGGCTACACAGGTTGGTGAGGCTCTTCTCGCAATTCCTGCAAACGAGTATGAGATCACTATCAACCTCCAGCAGAAAGTACAGGTTAAGGGTGATAAGAGCTCCCCTACTGACCCTGATGATTTCCAGACAAAGGATTACACATATACTGCAGACCTTAAGAACACCGTTAACCCAGACAAGGGTTTTGAGCCTGGCTACTCATACAATGTTACTATCACTGTATATGGTTTGAGCGAGATTCAGATTACTACAACTCTTATCCCTTGGAAGGATGGTGGCAACATCGAGATGAATCCTGAGGATGAGACCTTCGGTGCAACTACTGCAAACAACGCTTACGAGTGGGCACTATTAGATGCAGAGCCTACAGGTGCTACTGTAGAGCCAACTACATACGCTACTGTTGAAGCTCTCAAGGCTGCAGTTGCTGCAAACGCTTCTAACAGCGGTAAGATCTACAAGGTAGGTTCTACTGAAACTGGTTGGACATACTACCAGTGCAAGGTTAAGGCTACAACTCCTGCTCCAACAGTAAAATACGAGTTCGATACATACGAATTCCAAGAGGGTGACGTTGTAGAGGCTGGTGAGTTCGCAGACCTCGATGCTCTTAAAGATGCAGTTACAGCAGACGATACAACAGAGGGCAAGATCTACAAGGTAGGTACAAGCGAACCTTACTCATACTACAAGGTTACAAAGCACGTTACTGGTGCGTAATCTTTTATTAGAAACAAACTTTATATGAACAAAATAGGTGGGCTGCTACAGCCCACCTATACGACCCCTCTAAAAAAAATACTTTCACGTATTAAAATATGAAGAAACTCTTTTTTATTCCATGTATCATCGGAGCTTCACTGTTGGCTTCTTGTTCATCAGAAAGTGAAATTGCAGACAATGGTGCTTCTGACGCTTTGACATCTACCCAGTGGAGTCACCAGATTGCCAACAGCAATGTGGAGATTAAGTTTGGTAGCAAAATCAAAGGCACCAGAGCTATTGTAGAGAGCGATGATCAGCAGAATTTCACATTAACCAACATGGGTCTTTTCTGCTTGGCTATTGCAAAGAATAATATTAATCCAAATGAAGCCAACATCGACTACACACAGGGTTCTGCTGGATATAAATATTCTGTATGGGTAGACAATGCTGAAGTTCAGACTGAAAAGGACGCTGGTAACAACAAAACCATCTTAACATGGGCTGATGGTAAGAAGCATTACTATCCTACAGGCAACTGGCATAAGTATGCTTTCTATGGCTACTATCCAAAGCAGGATGCTGCAAACATTATCTACGACAATAAGAGCGTTAGCGTAATGTTTGAAGACCTTGATGGTACTACCGACATCATCTATGGTAAAGCTGAGGATTTGACCACTCCTTACGCATATAGTGCATACTATTTCCGTCAGGAGGGTAACGAAGACAAGGTGCCTACCGTAGCCTTTGCGCACAAGTTGATGCGCCTCACCTTTGCTATCAAGCCAGGTGGAAAAGACAAAGAGGCTGCAAAGACTATGGGTGTAACAAAGGTTGAGGTTGTTAAGGTTCCTACTAAGGGTACTCTTATCCTTGCCGACAAAGATGCACCTGCTAACGCTGGTTATATCAACTTCGATTGGACCACTACAGCAGACTTGGCCTTAAAGGCTAAAACTGATGCTACTGGTACAGGCGAAGGTCTTGAGCCAGAGTTTACAGCTTACGATGGTACCAATGAGACCAAAGCATGCTGGGTAAAGGACGATGAGGTTAATATCGGTCAGGGCATTATGATTCCTGTGCCTGATTACGATACAAACCCTGACTACAAGTATCAGCTTAAGATTACTCTTATAAACAAAGATGGTCAGGTGTTTGAACCAGAATATCCTATGGACTTGAATACTAATGGCAAAGAATTTGCTGCTGGTACTTCTTACAAAGTTACTATGACTATCAACGGTCCTAAGGAGATTCAGCTTAATGCTACTTTGGAAAAATGGCAAGAGGACAACACCACTATCGGTGGTATTATACTCTAATCCATTAGACATACCAATTCATACTGACAGTGGCAACGATATTGCCACTGTCGGTATTTCTAAACAAAAAGAAGAACATAACGATAAGCAATGAAACATTCACTGCACATATTATATAAGTCAGCATTAGTCATTATCCTAAGCATTATGGGCATCGAAAAAATGGATGCACAGATGATTGCTGTGAGGAATAATGTCGTTTACGATGCTACAATGTCTCCCAACATAGGCTTCGAACTGGTTGTTGGCGAGAGGAAAACAATATCTATCGACTTTATGGGCAACTATAAACCCTTGGGCAAGGATATGAAGATGATGTTCCTACAGCCTGAGTTTAGATATTATTTTTCTGGTCGTCCGATGTTCAAGCACTTCGTGGGCTTGGGACTCATTGGCGGTGGCTACGACATAACCTGGAAAGGAAAGGTGTATGACGGTATGGCATTAGGAATGGGAATGACTTTCGGATATGTGAAGAAGATAACAAGCAGATTCAACATTGACTTTCATGCCGGATTTGGTGTGATAGGATACAAACAAAAGGAATATTACGAAGGCGACCACTTCGATCAAGACTATATGGAGGGCAACGAACGAACCAATGCTTCGGGCTATACGCTGCTGCCTACAAATATAGGTGTGTCGGTACATTATATTCTGAAATAACAAACGCGACAGGACTATGAAACATATTTTGCTTTTACTTTTTGGTTTGCTACCATTGGGAATGCTGGCACAGGAGGAAAATACTGTGACTGAAGATTTCCGTGTGACTTGCCGTGCATACTCTGTAGACGGTATGAAGCCTAAGCCTGGCACTCCACTGAGAGCCGACGCCAAAAAGACTGCTGTAAGAGCATGGTATGCTTGTGTGCCTGCAGATATGGCATATCGCATTAAAGATGAGTTTAAGCGAATAAACAAAAACGACGAAAAGGCTGTAGAAAACTTCAAAAAACAAAAGGGATTGAGAGTTCGCCCTAATGGTGTGTTTGGTCAGCGCTCACGAGTGGGCTTCGCCATTCTCTGTTTGCATGAGGATGCAGAAAACGGTATCGAGGTTTTCGAAATTAAGCCAGGACAAACTAACTTCGAGTCGTTGGAATATTCTAACGCTATCGGAGTGGTGAACGTAAATGCAAAAAACAAGGTGAAGGGACGTGTGATTGGTCTCGACACTGGTGATGGCAACGAGGTGTTTACTATCTCGATGCCTCTAAACAAAGGATATTTCACTGACAACAGCCGACTGATATTGCAATGCGATGCTATGGACTGCCAAACTGAGGATACAATAGACTATTGTACGCCCGTGGTGTTTGAAGGTCCTGAATATCATGAACTGCAAGACAGAAGAAAAGACTACGACTATTTTCATAAAGACTCTTTGGCGGTGGCTTACAAAGGTAGCTATGCCGAACTCGACACCACATCGGATGGTCAGATGCTGATAAATACTCGTATAGTATATCGCAAACCAGACCGCAATAAAGATTATCGTGGCGACTGGGCTTACTCTATTGAAGATTATAACCGCCCTTTGACAAGCGGATTCTTTGGTGGCACATGTCTGAAGCTTAGACCTTTTAAGTTTTTGAACTTCCAGGCTGCTATTCCAGAGATGGAACTATCGGCAGAGTTTCAGGAAACAGCGGAAATAAACACTCACGACGTAAGCACAAAGCTCGACTTGAGATTTGTTACTGGTAAGTCGATATTGAAGGACGACTCGCTGAACTATGTGAACCGCGACAACTTGATTAAGGAGCTTCGCTCGTATGGCGACCGACTGGTATCACCAAAGATTATCGGTGGTGCTTCGCCTGATGGTTCGCTGGCAAAGAACATACAGTTGGCGAAGGAGAGAGCTGGTGTGGCACGAAACATGATAGTAAACTATCTGCCTCGTCGACAACAGTTGAGCAGCGACTATAAGGTTTACACATGGAGCGATGTGGCAGACTCATTGGAAAACCGCGGAATGAAGGCTCAAGCCAACGAGATTAGAGGCATCGTAGAGAGCATAGGCGAAAAGAATGATGTGGCGCTATTCCGCACAATTCAGAAATTGCCATATTATGGTTCAGACACCATACAGACAATATTGACAAACCAACGAATGATGCAATGCTCGTATAGCTACATCATTGAGCGAGTGTTTACATCGGAAGAGGTGGTGGACGAATGGCACAACAACAAGAGAGACTACTTGCAGGGCAAGAAGCACTTCTCGAGTGGTGACTTCTACAACCTGTTCGGCAACATTCAAGACAGCACAGATGTAGACTCTATCACCATCCTTGCCTACAAGGAGCTGAAGAAAAACCCTACTTGGTTTGTTGACCGATTGTCGCCATACATCTTAAACCAGATGCAACGTCTGCAACAGCGACTCGGCATGGCTGACACACTGATGCTGAAGCCATATCTGCGTACTGACCCAAGCGACAGTATCGGTATTGAGGTGTTTAAGAACTTTGAAGGTATTCCTGTAAAGCTCAACCGCCGCGACTTGCTGCTGACACAAGCTATGTCGTATTATCAGATGCAGAAGTTTAGCGACGCTCTGTCTATATTTGAATGGCTGAAGTCGGAAAACAAGACTCTGCCTGGAATGGAGCGCTTGGAGAACTTTATGAACATACGTAGCCTATACGGTAAGGAACTGACTGCAGAGCAGGAGGTGAAGCTGAAAAGAGCTAAAGACTATGTGCTCAGTTTGAGCGATGAAAACAAGGCTATACTATATACTGAGATACCAGAATGGTCGACTCCGCAAGAGGCTGAAGACTATGTAGACCTGTTAGACGACAACAACCCTAAGAAATGGTATCTGAAGGGTATACTATGGTCGAGAAAAGCCAACGAAGCTCAGCCTAACCTACAGGAATATGAGGACACTACGGCTGCTGTGGCAGACTCATTGGCTGTAGACGACAACTTAGGCATGTATGACATGGGCGATGACTTTGATATGGATAGTAAAGAGGTTAGACACTATCTTGCTTATTTCCATCATTGCTTCAAAATGCAACCTGAATATCTAAAGCTCTACTACAGAGACGGACAGATAGGCGACGAACTTCGCAAGAAATATAAATACTTGAGAAAAGATGTACCTGAGTATGAGCGCTTGTTTAAACTCCTGAAACGTCGCGATGACAAACGCCGCATTGAGGTGATGCACGAACTTGGTATTATTGAAGACGAAGTGGCTGACGAACCTGCTGCAACAGACAGCAATGTCACAACTCAGGAGGCAACAACTGAGAACTCTCAGAATGCTGCTAACGACAATACCCAAAACGCTGCCGACGACAACAAGAACGCAAACCAGGAAAACAAATAGAAATATATATGAACCAAAAGATAATAAAACGTTTAGCTTCTTGCGCCATCCTCTTTATGGTGGGTAGCACTGCTGAAGCTCGCAGCGGAATGGTACCAAGCTACTTGACACAGGTGCCAGATACCATTCCTTATGGTTTCTTTGAAGATGAAAGAGAGGCCCGCGACTCTTCGCAGTTTACCCGAAAGAATGAGGCAAGAGACAAGGGAGCACGTAGCGCCATGGAATATGTGATGGACAAGAGATACATAAACCAAGGCGAATCGTTTAAGAAGAATTGGTATGACCACTTGTTCTTCGATGCGGGCTATGGCTTCGAACAGCTCAGTGCTCCTGTAAGCAGCTATAAGTTTAAGCCTCTATCTAAAATCCGTATTGGTGTGGGCAATCAGTTTGATAAGCTCAATAGCGCACGCCTATCGTTTAATGGCGGATGGGGATATCTGCATGGCACTAACTCGCTATTTAAGACTTTCGGCGTTAATGCCGACTATATGTATAGTCTGTCGTCGTATTTCTATGGCTACAATCCTTCGCGTCTGCTCAATGTATCAGCAATAGCTGGTGTGGGATTCAGAATGTCGGAACTGGGAGATAAGAGAAAGGGATCGGCTCTGGATGTGCATGTGGGAGTGCAAGCAAAATTCTATACTGGTCCGCACGGATATATTGCCATAGAACCATATTTGGGTATCGGTAGCGACGCTATGGACTTGAGCGAGACAAGAAACTGGAGAAAAAATGATATGTACTATGGTGTGAACTTCTCGTACATATATTATATTAAGAACAACTTGTCGCGTGAGAGTAGATTCCGTATATTGAAGTCGTTTGAGAATACTAAATATATGCTCAACGACTCTACCCCATCGCGCTGGGCACAACCTTGGTTTGTGGAAGTTTCGAACGGCTTGTGTTTGTCGAAGTCGCCAAGAGTAAGCCTTATGGACTCTAAGGGATTGGAGACAACAATATCTGTAGGCAAGTGGCTCTCGCCTGTGATAGGTTTGCGACTAACAGGCTCTGCACGCCAGACAACATGGATGAAAGACGTGATGAAGAGCAACACTGCATATAAACCAGAATATCTTACCAACCGCCATAACATATACTTCGGCGGACGACTGGAGGCGATGTTTAATCCTTTCGGATTTAAGAAAGACTTCGACTGGAACGACAGATTCGGTATGTATATCGTGGGTGGTGGCGAACTGGGATGGATAATAAAGAATAATGAGCAACGACTGAGCTGCCACTCAGAGTCGTATACCGCAGGTGTAAACCTATGGGCACGATTGGGGCAGGGCTTGTCGGTATTCGTAGAACCTCGCTATGCCTTTACAGAGTATTATATCCCCTACTCTAACTATGATGCCAACAAGGTGTATTCTGACGACTATTTCACCATCAACATTGGTTTGAGATTGCAAAACCATGGCATAAAGAACTATAAGCCTTCGGGCGAAAGCACAGACTTGGCAGGTAGGCTGTCGGTAGGTGTGGGTGGAGGTATGAACTTCTTTATCACTAAACAAAACAACAACGATAAGGCTAAGATAAACTACAATGGTAGAGCTTTCGTAGACTATAAACTAAACAGCATTTCGTCGGTGGAGGCAGCTTTCGAGTATGTGTCGATATCCAACAGCCTAAGAGGCTACTACTGGGATTGCAACAACGAATATCCTGACAACGACTACTTGAGAGTGAAGAAGAATGGACTTATGGACTATAAGTACAACTATGGCTTCATATCTGCAAACTATGTTGCCAATCTCACAGAATTGCTCTATGGTCCAAGCAAGGAAGGAAGAATGTTTGAATTCGACGCCTTTGCTGGTCCTGCATTCGCACTGGCTATGTCAAGCAACGTGAAGTTGACAGCTGCTGAACGTCTGCAAGAAAACCATTTTATTGAACCTATATCCAAAGGCAACAGCGAATCTTTTGTAACCTTTAATGCTGGTGTGAGACTTAGAGCTAACTTCACTAAGAATATCTCGGCATGGTTTACACCTACATTCTACTGGATGGGAACAAAAGAACTGGAAGGTATAGACTTCATGAAAGTGAAATATGTAGAGACTCTGAACCTTGGTGTGCAATATAATTTTTAAGTTACTATGAACAAGACTAATGTTTTCAAGACTCTGCTAATATCGGCAGCAGCTGTGCTCACATCGATGTGGGCTACTCCTGCCTATGCACAGAAATATTCTAAGGCTGTGGAAACAAAAGCTACGATAGCTGCTGTGGATACTATAATCCGTAAGCACCTTATCGAACGCAAGGGGGTTGTCAACGCTTTTGTGGAAGAAATATGGAACAAGGATAATAAGAATGCAGAATTGGCTGTGGGCATAGCTAAAGCATATTACCACTACTACAAGATTCCTAACAATCCGTATTGGAACTATTATTCGTTAGATACTCTACACGCATACAAATATATAGAGCGAGCTATTGAGGCTGATCCTAAATATATGCCTGCCTATATTCGTGGAGGAGAGATGCAGATTGTGGACAACGACCCTGAACGCAATGATACGGCAAAGGCACTGCAATGGTATGAGCGTGGAATAAAGGCTAACCCTGCGGCACCTGATTGCTATATTGAATATGCCAAGACTCTGCTCGAACATAGAGACACAGTAAACTCGCTGAATAAAATGAAAGAGATAAACGGCGTGGTTCCTTCCTACCCTGCTAATCTTGCCATGGCAAGAATATGTAAGAAAGTGTATAAGGAATGGACTGACAACGATATTCCATTTCCCGGCGGATATGCTAAATGGTCGGCTTTCCAAAGAAATCTATACGAACAGACTGATGTGCAAAATATGGATAGCATCGACTACTTCGACTTTGCCTTCTCACTATTCGAAAATGGAGAATATGATAGAGCATACGACTTGGCTAAAGGCGGTATGGAGAAATTTCCTAATAACGTCAACATCCTGAAGGTTGCACTTTATTCAAGTACACAGGGTAAGAAATATGATGAAGCTATAGCTTTGGCAAACAAACTGTTTAGCATTAGCGACACCATTCGATTCCACTCGCTCGACTATACTAATGCGGCTACAGCATACCAGAAGAAAAACAATCTGAAGAAGGCTGCAGAGATGTATCATAAAGCTTATGATATATGGGCTGAAAACTTGAAAAACAATGTGCCTGGTACTAAGTTTGGTGAGGGTAACCAATATATGCGTACTATCATCAACATGTATGCCGACGCAGGACTATACGAGGATGCCATAGCTGAGAATAAGAAATGGATAGAAATGGCAAAAGCAGATAATAAGTTGTCGGTGGTGCACTACAACTCTTTGGCTAAGCTATATTCAGATTTCGCTCTTGAAAGCTTTGGCGAAGAAAAGACTAAACTCTTTATGGCTGCCGACTCTGCTTTCGAACAGGTGGGTATAATATCTGAAGAAAACAGAATGTACTCATACTATCAGCGCTGGAAGCTTGCGGTATCGGAACTTGACTCTGTGACAGGAAACAATAATGGATACCTGATGGCAACAAAGATAGAAAATACTTTCGAAAAGTTTGGCGAAGAGGATAAATTTGATGCTGCTAACATGTCGATATATCAAGCAGCTTGCGACTATCTACGTAGCTACTATATCCAAACTGGAGCGAAAGGCAAAAACTATTGTGCTTCTGCTATAGCGAAATGTAAGAGCTATTGTCACAAGATATTGGCTATAAATCCAGAGGATTCTAAATCAAAGAAGCTACTCGAGATATTCAACAAGATGAAGAACCTTGCTCGATGCTGATGATAAACAGATATAAAAAATGGAGGATGCATTATGATGATAATGCATCCTCCATTTTTTATAATCAATAACTATAAGCTTACCAGTTTTCAGCTCTTACCTCGAAGTAGCTCTGTGGATGATCGCATACTGGGCATACCTCAGGAGCCTTCTTGCCTACTACGATATGGCCACAGTTGCGGCACTTCCAGATGGTGTCGCCCTCGCGAG
>ULYE01020380.1_pt1 | contig 14567 bp, 7 predicted proteins | sample 1961921 | NCBI WGS metagenome assembly ULYE01 (sample SAMEA4835856, study PRJEB28245) | human gut metagenome | biome: gut microbiome; material: fecal sample | place: Denmark | collected 2008 | reverse complement strand
AATTACTCTTGTAAGCTTCACGGTTTTTCGCAATAATTGGGCGGATGCCGGTCAATGGAGTAATGTTGTAGTCATACTCCTGGGTATCGTAATCGCCAGGAATCCAATAGGCAGTATGATTGCCTGCCATGGCAAACTGTGTATGCTCCTCCTGAATCACGAAATAATTAAGGCTTTCCTGCTGAGGGAACTCATAGCGCAAACCCATACCATAATCATATACGCGAAAACGGATAGTGATGTTACGCTTGGAAGATGCCTGATTCAGGTTTACCTCCATCTCGTTATAGTTGTTGCGGATGGTAGCAGTCTCACCCCATACAGGCTTCCAGGTCTCATCGAAGGTCGATGTCTTGCTACCGGTCTCTGTGAAACCATCCATCAGGCTGGTTTCTTCCATACCCTTAGAGGCATGCTTATCCTTAGCCAGCTCCAATCCGAGATGAGATGGCTTGCACACAGTCTTTCCCTTATAGCTCATCTCGTAGGTAGGCTGTCCCTTTTCGGATAAAGAGAAAGTTACCGAGACGTTGCCGTTAGGCGACTTGACGGTCTGGGCTGCTGCCAACATCGGGAGCAAGAGACCCATCACTAATAAATTCAGTTTCTTCATTCTGTTTACCTATTGTTTATTCTTTTGTTTATTCTTTAGACTTTAGGATATAGCAGCACCGGCAATCAGGAGAACAGCTTCCGTTGCACGCACTTGCATTATTGCTTGCAAAGATACGAAAAACAAAAATACCCTCCTAAAAATAGAAGGGTATTTTGATGTATAACAATGTGCAAACGGTTGCACACCTTTATTCCTTGTTTGAAGAGTCACCCGCTTAATTGCGTCCGCCCTGTGCCACAAGCTCTGTAATGTTAGCCATAAACTCCTTGTTGGCAGCCAACTCCTCCAGACTGAGGTGCATGCGATAGCGCCAATAGTGCTTTGGATTGGCTGGGATGTTGATGCGCTCGGCATCAGCATCCGGCAGACGGAGCTTCTCATCGATGGCGAGCCAATCCTGTACGCTCAATACGCAGAGCATGGATGGAGAGGTCAGGTGGCGGGCGATGATGTCTCTTGCCAACCAACCTGGGAGCGGATGAGGAGCTAGTCCCTCACGATAGAGCATCGTGTTGTAATACTCCTGGGTGCGGGAGATGTTCTCGTCCCACCACATACGCAAGGTTGGCATATCATGGCTGGAGATGGTGCAGACTGAGCGGTATGGATTACGGCTCAGATGACCGAACTTAACCGTTGGATCCTTTGGCATGCTCTGGAGCTCCAGGCTCAGAATCTTCAACTCGTTCATCACCCATGGCACGCAATCAGGCACCATACCCAGGTCTTCGGCACAAACCAGCATGCGGGTAGCCTGAACCAGCTTAGGCAACTTCTTCATCGCCTCGCCATACCAGAACTGGTTGTTGCGGCGGTAGAAGTAGTCGTTGTAAAGGCGGTTGAACGCAGCCTTGTCGTTATCATAGAGCGACTCGTAGATGAAGTCGAGCTGTGCAGAGATACGTGGGTGGAAGAGCTCAGGATCCTTACGGTCACGCACAAAGAGCACATCGCTGATCAGGGCATACAAGCCGTCACGCAACCAGATTTCCTTCTCATCAGTTACATCCTGGAAGAGAGCCTCTACCTTGCGCTGGGTATCTACCTCAGGCTTCATCTGATAGCGCTCCTCATCCAGACGGTCGAGATACTTCTCCTTCACTTCGTCGGCACGCTCATGGAACATACGGTCCAATACCCAGTCGGTAATGAACGGACGGGTGAAGCGGTCCTCCTGGAAGTTCAAGCCGTAACTCTGGATCTCACCACGGGTCATGGCGAGAGCTGGCGCAAACTGTCCGAGCAAGCCATGCACGCTATGCACAGGGATTTCCCAAATACGGAAGAAGCCGAGCACGTGGTCGATGCGGTAAGCATCAAAGAACTTCGACATATTCTGGAAGCGGCGGGTCCACCAGAGGCAGCCGTCCTTCAGCATCTCATCCCAGTTGTAGGTAGGGAATCCCCAGTTCTGTCCGTTTACGGAGAAATCATCCGGTGGAGCACCCGCCTGACCATTCAGGTTGAAGTACTTAGGCTCCATCCACACATCACAACTATGGCGATGCACACCGATAGGAATATCACCCTTCAGGATGACACCCTTAGCCTTGGCATGCTCGTGTGCCTCCTGCATCTGCTTGTTCAGAATGAACTGCACGAAGTAGAAGAACTCCACGGTCTGGTATGCCTCGGTTTCTGGGTTGGTCAAATCCTTGCGCTCAGCCTCATCCCAGACATTATGGTCTGGCCACTGAGAGAAGTCGGCAGTGCCATTCTTGTCACGCAGGTAAGAATACTGTGCGTAAGGCACGAGCCACTGTTGCGTTTCCTGAAAGAAAGCCTTGAAATCGGCTCCCGACATCATCTCTTTACCTTCCTGTGCAAATATCTGTTGCAGATAATCCTGCTTGAAATCATTCACCTTCTCATAATCAATCTGATGCAAGGCATTGAGCTCCTGGCGGGTCTTCTCTGCCTTCTCGCAAGCCTTCTTGTCCTTCAATGCAGGTAAGGCATTCAGATCGGCATACATCGGATGGATAGCAAAGACGCTGATGCAGCTATATGGATAACTGTCCGTCCAGGTATGGGTAATGGTGGTATCATTGATTGGCAGAAGCTGAAGAACCTTCTGACCGGTAGATGCCACGAGATCAATCATCGTCTTGAGATCGCCGAAATCGCCCACACCGGCACTTTTCTCGCTGCGCAGAGAGAATACTGGCACCTGTGTTCCGGCAAGCTTGCGGTTCCAGTGAGCAAAGAAAGCCTGGTCAAGCTCATAGGAAATCATATCACTCGTCTTCATTTCCGGCAGTACGATACTTCTGTTCATGCCTGTCTCCCAGAGGAGTCTGTCTTCTTTGTGATTGATGGCAACAAACTTCAGTTCCAGATGATTGGTCTGCAAGGCACTGGCATCAATATCCACAACCCACTCACAGAAAGAATGCTGTACCATAGGAATCACCTTCTGAGAGTTCCAGGCTCCCAGAATATTGTCAGATCCTATCACACCCAGGCTTTCGCCATCACGAAGCTGAGGAGCACGAACAATGAAACGCACTACCTTGCTGTAATTCTGAGGCTCCATCTGGGCTACAGCCTGATGGTTGATGCAATCAGTAAAGGCACTGCTATAGAAATAAGCATCCTCTGGAATCACTTTCCAATGGTCATAGAGGGTAACGTCCTCACATCGGGTGGATGTCATATCCAAGCGATGCTTCAAGAGTAACCATTCTGTTTTACAAACTATGCCATCACGCTCTACACTATAATAGTAGGTATATTCAGTATCTGGTTGTTCTACACTCCAATCGAGCGACCACTTCTCTCCATTGAGTGTCGTCATCGGGAGCTTCTGTATTGCTTCCTCCTTTTGGATGTTCAGGACAATCTGCTCGCCGAACACCGTTTTGTATTCAAGATTAAAATGTAACGTCATAAGTCTTCATCTAGAAGTTAGTTAATATTTTATTTCCGTTGCGAAATTAGCAAAAAAAAAGTAAAGCCTTGCATTTCTATCAGAATAAATACAAAAGAAACAAATGCAAACGGTTGCACAAGTCTCTTTGCAACACTTATTTTTTCACCTTGATAATTCCAACAGACAATGCTCCGGCGATAAGCAACACGCCAGCCACAATCATCATATCGCTCTGATGAGAACCAACCAGACCCAGAATAGTACCACCGCAGATGGCAGCCACAATCTGAGGAATACAGATGGTTCCGTTGAACAAGCCCAGGTAGGCACCCATGTGTCCATAACCCTGCAGAGCATTGGTCACGAAAGTGAAAGGCATCGCCAACATGGCAGCCCAGCCGGCACCAATCATCAGGAATGGAATAAACTGCAGATACTGATCGTGCAGGAATGGGATGAGAGCGAAGCCCACACCACCTATAATCAAGCTCACACTATAAGCCATCTTGGTATTCTTGAACTGAGGAAGAACCACTGCCCAGAGCACACTACCTACTGCCTGAACGGCAAAGAGGATGCCTACCCAGTTGCCTGCCGCCTGGAACTCTGCCGACTTAGGATCGGTGGTATTCCATACGGTCTCAGCGATGGCACCTGTAGAATAGTTCCAGAGATAAAGGAAAGCAGCCCAGCAGAAGAACTGAACCAGTCCCACCTTCCAGAAAGTAGAAGGTGCGTTTTTCAAGAGGGTAATCCAGTCTGCCTTGTCTTCTTCCTTTTCTACCTCGCCAGCTACACCATTATAGGCAGCATACTGCTGAGGATTCCACTCCTTCACCTTCATCGTGGTATAGATGACACAGAGGATGAGGATGGCAGCGCCCACGTAGAACGACCAGATCACAGAATCAGGCACCACGCCCTCTTCGGCTACATTCTTGATACCCAGGAAAGTAAAGAGGAATGGAAAGATATATCCGGCTACAGAACCGGCATTGCAGAGGAAACTCTGGATAGAGTAAGCCTTTGCCTTCTGCTTCTCGTTTACCATATCGCCTACCAGCATCTTGAAAGGCTGCATTGCCATATTGATGCTCGTATCAAGGAACATCAGAGCAATCAAGCCGAAGAGCATCGCACCGCTTACCGTCAGACCGAGAGAACCGGAATTCGGCAGCAGGCACATCACGAGTACGGCTATCGTGGCTCCCACAAAGAGATAAGGGATGCGGCGACCAAAACGGCACCAGGTCTTGTCACTCAATGTGCCGACAATAGGCTGTACAAGGATTCCCATCAATGGAGGGAGAATCCAGAAATAACTCAAGTTGTGTGGATCAGCACCCAACGTTGCAAAGATTCGAGAGATGTTGGCGCTCTGAAGAGCGTAGGCAATCTGTACTCCGAAGAATCCGAAGCTCAGGTTCCAGAGCTTCCAGAAACTTAAATCAGGTTTTTGTGTCATATTGTTGTTATTTAAATATTTCAATTTTATCTTGTTGTTCCTCGAACCACCAGACGAGTTCTTACCACTCGTTTCTCAACGTCATGCGTAGGGCTGGATCCTTCCACCAGTCCGATGAGAATGTTTGCAGCCTCTTCGCCTACTGCCACTCCACGCTGTTCTACCGTAGTGAGCATCGGATCGCAAGCCTTGGCTCTGTCGCCATTGGTAAAGCCGCAGATACTGATGTCATTCGGCACATCAAAGCCCATTCGCTTGGCAGTATAGAGAATGCCTATCGCCGTATCATCATTGATGGCGAAGAAAGCATCCGGATGATTTTCCTCCCTCAATATCTCTGGTGTAACCACCTCTGCCTGGGCACGGTTATCACAGATTCTCACCCAGTCGGGGTTCTCCGTCAATCCGTGCTTCACCAGTGCATCATGATAACCGTTATAACGGTTCTTGGAGATTTCCAGATTCATCGGCGAACCATAGAAGGCTATCTTCTTGCAGCCCGTATCCACCAGATGGGTAACGGCGGTAAAGGCGCCCATATAGTCATCTACTACCACTCGGGAGCAGTTCACGCCCGTACAGATTCTATCGTAGAAGACAAGAGGCACGCCATTGTTCATCAACTTCTCGAAATGTGCGTACTGCTTGGTATCCTTCGCCTGTGATACGATGATACCGCATACCTTATTCTTATAGAAGTCCTCGCAGATGGCCACTTCCTTGTCGTATCTTTCGTTACTCTGTGCCACCATCACACGATATCCGCGGGCTCTCGCCTCCTCCTCTATGCCCGAAAGGACGGACATAAAATAATAATGTACGAACTCCGGCACAATGACTCCGATGACCTTCATCGGCTGTACCTTGCTATGGCGCAAAGCCTCACCAAGCATGTTCGGAAAGAAATTATGTTCACGTGCAAAAGTCTGAATGCGCTCCTTCTGGGCAGCACTGATTCTAGGACTGTCCTTCAATGCCCGGCTCACTGTAGCAACACTGACTCCCAGTTCGCGAGCTATATCTTTCATTGTTATGTTGTTATTTTCGTTCATGTTATCTTAAATCACGCTGCAAAATTAGGCAAATATCCGTTATTTTGTACCTTTTTTGTTGACCTAAATCAAGCAAAAGGTATGCAAACGTTTGCGCATAAGAAATAACGGAATTAACTGAAAAATAGTACATCGTATCGAAAAAGACTTTAATTTTGCACCCAGAAGAATAAACAATTAGACAACTCGACCTCTTATATAAACAGGCCAGAGACTAAAAGCAGAATATTCATTTAAAGAATAACAATAGTATAAACATAAACTTAAAAATCAAGCAAAATGATGAAGCAGGTAAAATTTAAATTGCCTCTCAGAGCATTGACCCTCGCAGGTGGTCTGCTTCTGACGGTGAGTTCCTTTGCGCAGACTAATGCGATTAAGGGACATGTGAAGGATGCTTCCGGTGAGCCTGTCATGGGTGCTACCATTACAGTGAACGGTAAGGCAGTAGGTATTACCGACATGGATGGTAACTTCTCTGTTGACGCAGCTCCAGGTACCAATCTTACTTTCACCTATCTGGGAATGACTCCACAGACCGTGAAGGCTTCTAAAGAAATGAGCATTACCTTGCAGGACGACTCAAAGTCTTTGAACGAAGTCGTTGTCATCGGTTATGGTGCTGTTAAGAAGTCAGACTTAACCGGTTCTGTTACAGCTATCAAGCCAGACTCTAAGAACAAGGGTGTGGTTGTCAACGCACAGGATATGCTTACTGGTAAGGTTGCCGGTGTAAACATTACCAGCAACGACGGTACTCCTGGTGGTGGTGCCAAGATCCGTGTTCGTGGTGGTTCTTCCTTGAACGCTTCTAACGACCCATTGATCGTTATCGATGGTCTGGCTATGGACAACGATGGTGTAAAGGGTCTTTCTAACCTCCTTTCTGTAGTTAACCCACAGGATATTGAGTCTTTCAGTGTCTTGAAGGATGCTTCTGCAACTGCTATCTACGGTTCCCGTGGTTCTAACGGTGTCATCATCATTACAACCAAGAAGGGTCGCAAGGGTCAGAAGCCTACCGTTTCTTACTCTGGTAGCGTAACCATCAGCGAGAAGAAGAACACGGTTGATGTTCTTAGCGCTGACGAGTTCCGTGCAAACGTTGAAAGACTGTATGGCAAAGACAGTGAGGCTTATAGCGCACTGGGTACAGCCAACACCAACTGGCAGGACTTGATTTACCGTACAGCTATCAGCCACGACCACAACATTACTGTTTCTGGTGCAGCTAAGTCTCTCCCATACCGTGTTTCTGTAGGTTATACAGACCAGCAGGGTATCATAAAAACATCAGACTTCAAGCGTGCTACAGCATCTTTGAACTTGAACCCATCATTCTTCCAGGATCACTTGACATTGAATCTGAATGCGAAGGGCATGTATGCCAGAACCTTATATACAGATGGTGCTGTCGTATCATCAGCTGTAAGAATGGACCCAACCCAAGATCCTTACAAGTTTACATCTGTATATCACAAGAATCAGTTGGGCAGCTACATGAAAGAGACTCTCTACAACTATGGTGGCTATTTCCAGTGGTCAAAGAAAGCAGAGTATGGTGACAATACATGGCCTTTCACCTATGATAGTACTACCCAGATGCCTAACCCTCTGTCATTGCTGGACCAGGGCAGTCAGATTGCTCACAGCCGTTCATTCATCGGTAGTGCAGACATCGACTATAAGGTACACGGTTTCGAGGACTTGAGATTGCATGCTACCTTGGGTGCAGATATCTCAAAGGGTCGCCAGAGCCAGTCATTTGCTCCATCATGTACTACCGCATTGTACTATGGTAGCTATGGTGGTGAGGAAATTCTGAAGCGCAACCTCTCTTTGAGTGCTTACGCTCAGTACTACAAGGATTTCAACAAGATTCATCACTTCGACATCATGGCTGGTTATGAGTGGCAGCACTTCTGGCGCAGCAAGAACAATGATTATGTAGGTTATTATCAAGATACAAATAACGATGCAAGTCTTGCAGGTACAGAGCGTCCTCATACTCCATATAGCGAGAAGAGCGAAAGCTACCTGGTATCTTTCTTCGGACGTGCCAACTACACATTACTCGACCGTTACTTTCTGACAGCAACCGTCCGTGATGATGGTTCTTCACGTTTCAAGGAGCACTGGGCTTGGTTCCCATCATTCGCCTTTGCATGGAAGGCTAACGAAGAGGCATTCCTGAAGAACGCTGACTGGTTGTCTGACTTGAAGCTCCGTCTGGGTTATGGTAAGACTGGTCAGCAGGCTGGTTCTATCGGCGACTATGAGTGGATTCCGTCTTATGCTATCAGCACTGGTACAAACGGTTTCTATCCTGTTACTGGTACAGGTGAGCTCTACAGACCAAACAACTACCGTCCTGACTTGAAGTGGGAAACAACCGCTACCTACAACGTAGGTTTGGACTGGGGTATCATGGATCAGAGATTGTCTGGTAGCGTAGATTGGTACTACAGAAAGACTACCGACTTGTTGAACTATGCTCCTCTTCCTTCTATGGCAGGATACAAGAACCAGGCATGGCAGAACATCGGTTCCCTGAAGAACACCGGTGTTGAAGCAGCTATTACCTGGCGTGCTATCCAGACCAAGGACTGGTTCTGGACTATGACATACAACTTCACTTACAACAAGAATGAGATTACCGACTTGAATGGTGTATCTGAGAATGGTGCTCCTGTTGTTAATACAAACATCAAGGTAGGTGATGGTTCTGGTGCTTATCTGCAGGCTAACCAGGTGGGTTACGCTATGAACTCATACTATGTTTACCAGCAGGTTTACGACAAGAACGGCAAGCCAATTGAGAACTGCGTAGTTGACCGTAACGGTGACGGTAAGATCAATGAAAGCGATAAGTATCTCTACAAGAGCCCAGCTGCTCCTGTAACCATGGGCTTCTCTTCTCGCTTGGAATACAAGAACTGGGACTTCGGTTTCTCTTTGCGTGCAAGCATCGGCAACTATGTATATAACAATGTTGAGCAGGGCATGAGTAACATGAATACAGGTGAGTGGTTCTCTAACTCCTTGAAGTACTTCTCTAACCGTCTGAAGAGTACAGTTGAGAGAAACTGGCAGACCTACGAGATCACTTCTAAGTTGTCTGACTACTATGTGAAGAATGCCTCATTCCTGAAGTGCGACAACATCACATTGGGTTACAGCTTCAACAACTTGTTTAAGTCAAACGGCTGGCATGGACTTTCAGGTCGTGCATACGCTACCGCATCAAATGTATTCACAATTACAAATTATGACGGCTTGGATCCAGAAGTAGGCGATGGTAATGACAACAACCTCTACCCACGTCCATTCTCTGTTGTAGTTGGTCTTAGCTTGAATTTCTAATAAGAAAGGATATTCATTATGAAAAAATATATTAAAAATATTGTTCCAGTAGCAGCGCTCCTGCTTACAATGGGAACAACAACGTCATGTGTCGGTGATTTGGATGTTACTCCGATTAACCCGAACATTCAGACAAACCTTAACATCGATGGCCTTTTCAACAAGTGCTACGCTAACTTTGCCATGGCTGGTAATGGTGGTGCTAATGGCGATTGCGACATTGATGGTATTGATGGTGGTACATCTGGTTTTGTACGCCAGACGTTCAATGCAAACGAATTACCAACCGATGAGGCTATCTGCGGTTGGGGTGATGATGGTATAGCCGGCTTCTGCTATAATAGCTACAATGCCACAAACCCGATGTTGCAAGGTTTGTATGCCCGTATTACAACAGGTATTGCTTATTGCAACCAGTATCTTGCTGAAGCAGGAGATCAGGATGCAACCAAGCTTGCTGAGGTTCGCTTCCTGAGAGCATACGAATACTATAGCTTGATGGATGCATGGGGCAACATCCCATTCACACTTCAGCCATTGACCAAGCCTGAAAGATATACCAGAGCACAGGTTTACGAATGGCTCGAGAAGGAGCTTCTTGAAATAGAGCCAAAGCTTTCTGAAGCAAAGGCTAAGAAGTCAACAGATGCCGGTTACGGCCGTGTAGATCAGGCTGCATGCTGGTTGCTTCTCTCTCGTCTCTACCTCAATGCAGAGGTTTATACAGGCACTGCTCAGTGGGAGAATGCTAAGAAATACGCCAAGATGGTGATGGATTCATCTTATAAGCTGAACACCAAAAGCGTAAACGGCTGGAGTGCTTACCAGATGCTCTTCATGGGCGATAACGGCGAGACCGATGCTGCTTACGAGGCTATCTTCCCTCTCTTGCAGGATGGTTTGACAACCACAAGCTGGGGTACTACACTCTTCCTGCTGGCTTCTGCCTACGATCAAGATATGCACGCAAATCCAAACAACCCTAAAGCTACCAATGGTACTGACCAGGCTTGGGGTGGTAATCGCGCTCGTCCTGATTTGGTTAAGAAGTTCTTCCCTAATGGTAACGTTCCAAATCTTGAAAGCTACGCTACAGCAGAAGCTGCCGGTGACGACCGTGCTCTCTTCTGCGGTGTAAACCGTACATTGGATAATGATGACGTTGCTACTTTCAAGAGCGGTTTCGCTGTTGCTAAGTTTACCAACTTCAAGACAGACGGTAGCGCAGGTCATGATGCTACATTCCCAGATGCAGACTTCTTCCTGATGCGTGCAGCAGAGGCTTACCTGAACTTTGCAGAGGCTGATGCCCGCCTCAATGGTGGAGAGACTACAGCTGAAGGTACAGCAGCTATCAATGCTATCCGCAAGCGTGCACATGCCTCTACTCGTGAAGACAAGGGCTATACTCTGAGCGATATCTGCGATGAATGGAGCCGTGAGTTCTACTTCGAGGGTCGCCGTCGTATGGATCTGATTCGTTTCAACCGTTATGGTGGCAATGTCAACTACAACTGGCAGTGGAAGGGTGGCACCAAGGAAGGTCGCAACTTCTCTAAAGATTTGAATATCTTTGCTATCCCAACCAACGAGTTGACATCTAACAAGAATCTGATTCAGAACCCTGGATATTAATTCGCAAACATAAAAAGGAATTCATTATGAAAAATATAATTAAATCAGCTCTACTCGTTGTCATGAGTTTAACTCTCATGACAGCTTGTAGCGACGACAATGACTCTAATCCGACTATTCAGTCACCAACAGAGTTCAAGTTGAATACTCCTGCATTGCAGGATACCCCAATCGACCTGGCGAATTCGTCTAAGATTATATTGACCTGCTCACAGCCAAACTATGGCTATACTGCAAGCGTTCAATATACAGTTCAGGTTGCAACAGATGAAAATATGACTGATGCTGTTGAGCTTTCAGAAACCAGCTCAAGTGCCAAGGTTGAAATCAATGCAGCTTCATTGGCAAGTGCCTTGACTAACATCTATGTGGAAAAAGGCAAGACTGAGGCTGATTTCCCTATGGACGTTAAAGCTTACTTCCGTTTGAAGGCAAATATTGTGACCAGTAATGGTAATGTTGTAGAGGGAACAGAGATTCTTTCTAATGTAGTTTCACTCAACAATATTCACCTTTTGTTCTCATTGCCACCAGTCAACTTGCCTAGCCATGTATATGCTGTAGGTAACTTCTGTGATTGGAAATGGGACAATTGCTTCGACATGGTTCAGGTTTATGGTACAGATAATACCTTCTGGCGTCTTGTCTATATCGACGATAGCGGTATCAAGTTCAATTCTGCAGCAGAATGGAACGGCAGCGAAGTTGGTTATGCTGGCATTACAGTTTCCGGCGACTGCAAGGACGATATCATCGACAAGGATGGCAATATCGCTTCTAGCAAACCAGGCTGGTATCTCGTAATCGTAACAACATCTGTTGTAAACCGTGAAATCCACTATGACGTTCAGTTCAACAAGCCAACAATCTGGCTCATTGGTCCTGCAGCTGGTAGCGACGATTTCGCAGAGGAAGCTGAAGGCTGGTCATTCACCGTACCTACAACCAAGGACGGAGAATTCGTATCTCCTGCATTCGTAGGTTCAGTTCCTGCTGGTACTGATAAGGGTGTACGTATGTACGTTAAGATTCCTGGACACGACTGGTGGCATTCTGAGTTCGTTGTGTTAGACGGTAAGATCAAGTTCCGTGCTACTGGCGGCGACCAGGATAGAGCTACAGGTAATGTAGGTCAGCAGGTTCACCTCAACTTCGCTAAGGGAACTGGTGAAATCAAGTAAATAACGATTTAAAATCGAAAGACAATGAAAAAGTTATCATTATATATCTCTATCGCACTTGCAGGCCTCTTCATGGGGTCCTGCAGCGAAGATTTCAAAGACTGGGCAGATCCTCAGACTAACCCACAGGAAGATGCCATCACAATTCCTGGCTACCAGGCAAGTGCTGTTAGCGCATTAGACCTGGCTCAAGTAGCAGAAGACAGCGTGAATGTTTATACCATCAGCTCTGCCACTCTTCCAGAAGGTTTCGAATTGGGAAACAGCCGAATCGAACTGACTCCTGAGGGTGTAGAAAATGCAACTGCCACAGAAGTAAAGACTTCTAATGATGGTAAAGCAACCAAGGCAGATTTGCAGGCTCTTATTGAAAGCGTTTACGGCAAGGCTCCTGTAGCTCGCAACTTCGACGGTCATGTTTACACAAATGCCGTAAAGAATGGACAGGCTGCTCTGATTGATGCAGGTACTGTAAAGGTGACAGCTACACCTGTAGCTCCTAACATCTCTCAGAACTACTATATCATTGGTGGTACTTTGGATTGGACAGCTGATGCAGCAAAGACCCAGAAGTTCAACCATAGCGACATTAATGTTTACGACGACCCAATCTTCACAATCACAATTCCTGCAAAGGAGGGTGACGATACTTGGTTCGGTATTGTAGATGATAAAGCTTGCGAAGGTGTTGCTGCTGGTGACTGGTCTTCTGTTCTCGGAACAGCAAAAGGTAACGGTAATAACGCTCTGAATGAGACTGAGCAGTTGGATACCCGTGCAAAGGTTGGCAACGATGCATCATTCAAGGTTCCTAAAAGTGCTGGTGCCAAGTACATCAAGGTTGAGATCAATATGTTGGAATACACCTACAAGATTACTCCTCTCTCATTCGGTGAGTACTTCTATGAGATTGGCGGTGATTCTAATTGGAAGTCAACAAATGCTCTCTATGGTGGAAACGGTGACGGCAAGTATCAGGGATTCTATTACCTGAATGGCGAGTTCAAGTTCAAGCCACAGTCTGGAACTGATGACTGGGCAGGTGACTACGAATTCGATGGCGAAGGCAAGATTGCAGACAATGGCGGCGGCAACTGCCCTGACCCAGGTGCTGGTTTCTACAAGATTGACGTTGACTTGCAAGCTGGTACATACGCTCTGACTCAGATCAAGTCTATCACTGTCGTAGGTAACCACAATGGTTGGAAGCAGAATGACGCTAACTGCCACATGACATACAATGCAGCAGCAGGTTGCTGGGAGCTCACCACAACATTGAAGGATGGCTTCAAGTTTGCCATGAATGATGATTGGGCTATAAGCTGGGGTGGTGCAAACAACGACCCTACTGCTTACGACAACATCTCTGTTAATAATGGTAAGGATCTCAATGTTCCTGCAGGCGAAGGAACTTACAAGATTCAGCTCTACCTCTCTCACGAGGGTGCAAACAAGGTGGTTCTCACCAAGAAGTAATGAAAGAGTAATAGATTTACTTCATCACGAATATATATAATTTATAGGCGACTCTCAGATTCTGGGAGCCGCCTATTTTCGTTTCATCCTCCAGTATTTCAATGTAAGCCATCCGCAGAAAGAACTATATGTTCTGTGGAAACCACTATGGGGCTGAGCAGCGGGTGCAAAGGTACTACTTTTTTGAATCCACCAATTTTTAGGGGGATAAATTTGCAGAAAATATTTAAGGAGAATCATAAATCTCCTTTCACGGAATGTAGATTGTATTGAAAATAAGAGAGTTAAGTGTGAAAGGAAAAATCTCTTTATTTTGATATGGTAATTGATGGCTAAGCTTAAATATGGCGATGTGCCTTGCTCCAATAGGGAATAGTGGGTGTTTTGATAATGAATAGTGGATGTCTTCGCTATGAATGCTGGGATAAAGGATAGTAACCAGAAGGATGAGGGATAGTAACCGGAAGGATGAGGGATAGATATTGGCAGGAGAAAAGGGGTGAGTTATCGGCTGGACGACTAAGTTCGTCTATATGGATGACTCGGGTCATCTATATGGCTCACACCCGTCATCTATATGGATGACCCGGGTCATCCGATAGAAAAAAGCCTTTTCTATTCCTTTTGTGATAGTTACTTTCTCCCTTAGACTAAGTTGCTTTCTCCTTATATGAATAGTCCTATCTACTGATTATTATTGTTGTTTCAGAGAATTCTCCTTTCACACTTAAGCAACTGATTATAAGTATATTCTGATGATTGTGAAAGGAGAATGAAATTTTAATTGTTATTTTTGAGAAGCTATTTCTGAAGGTGACTTTATGTTGAAACCCTCATTTTCATTATCATCATCCCTACATTTTTCCCAAAAACCTTGGAAGTTACGAGGAAAAGTCGTATCTTTGCA